>Ga0180432_10007835_pt1 | contig 13476 bp, 12 predicted proteins | sample SS_ome_10_FD_132414 | JGI IMG/M metagenome (GOLD analysis project Ga0180432, IMG submission 132414) | Hypersaline lake sediment archaeal communities from the Salton Sea, California, USA - SS_1_MS_2 metaG | ecosystem: Environmental > Aquatic > Non-marine Saline and Alkaline > Hypersaline >...
TACGGGCCTGGCGCTGCTGGCGTTCCTCGGCCACGGCGAGACAGATACCGAGGGTAAATATCGCCGGAACGTCCGCAAAGCGCTCCACTGGCTCGAAGACTACCAGGCTCCCGACGGCGGCTTTAAGGCGCGATTCTACACGCAGGGCATCTGCACGATGGCAGCGTGTGAGGCCTACGCCATGACGGGGCGATGGGGAAGTATGGCGCAAAAGGCGGTGACCCATTGCTGCCAGAATCAAAACCCCATGGGCGGATGGGACTACGGGGGCAACAACCCCGGCCGCGTGGATACCTCCGTGAGCGGATGGGTCATGATGGGAATTAAATCCGGGATAGCCGGCGGCCTCGACGTGCCGCCGAAGGATATCGAACGCATCAAGAACTGGCTCAAGACATCTACGAACGCCGACGGCACCACCGGCTACGCCTACGCGCCCGGCGCAAGCGCGGGAGGCAGGGCCGCGATGACCGCCGTGGGCGTGCTGGGCAAACTGTTCATGGGTTGGCGGCGCGACAGCGCCATTGTGCTCAAGGGCTTGAAATACCTCAAAGGCAATCTTCAGCTCAACAACATGTACCACACGTATTACGCTACGCTCGCGATGTTCCAGGGCGGCGGGGAGTTCTGGGACGATTGGAACAAGAAGTTTCGCGACCCCCTTATCGAGAAGCAGGTTAAGGGGCGCGGCCCTGAGCTCGACGGAAGCTGGGAGCCCCAGGGCCTCAACTATGGCGGGCATGGGGGGCGCGTTTACGCCACCGCAATGTCTGTGTTTTGCCTCGAAGTCTACTACCGGTTCCTGCCGGTGCTCAAGAAGTAAAATCCGGCGACCGAACACTGCCCCTGCAAGGGAAGAAGTCCGCCCGACCTGCGCCGGGCACGAGACGGAAGCCCTCACCTCAGTTTGAGAGTGCAAAGCGCCAGAACGGCGAAGAACCCGGAAAGGATCCACAGCCGCACCGTCACCTTGGTCTCGGCGATGCCGTTGTGGAGCATGTTGTGATGGAGGGGTGCGCGGAAGAATATTCTGCGGCCCAAGAACCTCAGCCCGATATAATGCTGAACGAAGCTGGTGGCGCACTCCAGAACGAATAGGCCGCCGGCGATGAAGAATATCACCTCCTGCTTGCCGATCACGGCCATTGCCCCGAGCATCCCGCCCAAAGCCATCGAGCCGGTGTCGCCCATGAAAATCGCCGCCGGGTGCGCGTTGAACCACAGGAACCCGACGGTCGCGCCCGCGATGGCCGCGCCCAGGACCATCAGCTCGCCGGCGTCGGCGAGGCCATAGATGACAATGCCCGACGGGTCGGTGTGCGCGAAATAACCCAGATACTCGGCGAAGTCCACCCGCCCGGTGATGTACCCAAAGGCCCCGAGCACAAGCGCCACGAAGATCACAGGCACCGCCGCGAGGCCGTCCATGCCGTCCGTCAGGTTCACCGAGTTCGTCGCTGCGATCATGAAAACGAGGATCACGGGGATCAACGCCCAGCCGAGCTGCAAGCCTTCCTTCAGAAACGGGAGATAAAGCGCCCAGCGCGTGGCGTGGGGCTCGATGGGCGAGAATGAGTGATTCAGCAGGAGTGCCGCTACAGCCCCGGCCACGATTATCTGGCCGGCATATTTTACCCCCCGCGAAATCCCTGCCTCGCTCGATTTTCCACGAATTTTCCACAAGTCATCCACAAAACCGACCGCGCCCAGCCCCAGCCCGGCCAGCAGCGGAATGAACGTAAAAGTCGTCGACAGCTTGCACCAGAAAATCGCCCCTACCAGGACAGCGGCATATATGAGCACTCCGCCCATCGTCGGCGTGCCGGCCTTGCCCGCCGCACTCAGCCCGCCGAAATCCCGAGCCTGCTCGCACAGGCCCCGCGCCTTCAGGAACCGAATGTACCGGGGCGCCGACAGCCAGAAGAGCAGCGCCGTGGTGATCGCCGCGCCCATCGTGCGGGCGAGCAGGCTCACGTGGCCCGACGAACCGTATAGGAGTGAGTAGAGCAATTGGATCATTTTGGCATCGGCCCAGGCGTGTCCCGCCCGGGGGAAAAGCCTTTTCTTCGAGAGTTTCTTCCCGCAACGGTCTGCTCGATCATTCTTTCACTTCCTCCGGTTCCACCCGCGTTTCATATCGATGTAGAGCCTTCGCACGACCTCCGGTTCCATGTCCGAGCGACCGTTTCGCAGTATTCGTCGCAGCGCGGCCATCGTTCGCGGGAAAGGGAACTCCGACCGACAGCCGTCGCTCAGGATGTCGATCCCGTCAAGCGCAGCGCCGACCTGGGGGATCAGCTCGCCGTGCGTGCGGCTCAATTCCACCAGTGCCACCGCGGCTTGGTGGCGCACCAGCCAGTGCGGATCGTTCGCGAGCAGCATCAGAGCAGGCATGGTGATCCGGGGGCTGTCGACCGCTCCCAATGCCACGGCCACGGCGGCCCGGACCTCCACGTTTTGTTCGCCGAAAACCTGGGGCGCCTCGCGATTTGGCCGAGGCTTCAGAGCGCCCACCAGCAGAGCGGTGCGCTCCGGCGACGGCTCGAAGAGCTGCGACAGCGCCCCGGCCGCCTCGCAGCGGATTTCCCAGTAATGGGCCGAAAGCGCACGCCGCAAACCCTGCTCCACCTCCGGGCCGTTCAGCCCGAGCCGCCGGATAGAGGCGATTGAGTTGCGCGTCACGATCCCCGTGTCGGAACAGTTGCGAACTTTCTGGATCAGGATGGGATAAAAAGAAGGGTCGCGGAGCTTCGCTATGAGCTTGACCCCGATATTGCGGACCTGCCACGACTTACTTCGAAGGTAAAACGGCAGCCTCCGCTTCACCGCATCTTCCGGCGGATTCGGAGCTTCAAGAAAAGCGCGGGCCTCGCGGTGGACCGACGCGCTCGCCGCCAGCTTCTCAAAAACTTTACCCCCAAGCTTTTTGAGCATCACGGAGTTCCGTGGTAGGTGCCTGTGCCGTGTCGAAGGTGAGAACCATCTTCAAGCTTGTACCTATATCGTCAAAAACGCCGCAGCCCTTGAGGATACGGACCTGGCCGCCGCGCCAACGGCGCACTAATCGCCCTCGCCGTTCGATCATTCGGCGAGGCTCACAAGAATGGATTGCTCAACTTCTCGTGGGCGATGGTCGAGCTGGGCCCGTGGCCCGGATAAACGGTCGTTTCGGGCGGCAGACGCAGAAGCTTGTCGCGGATTCCCGCCAGCAGAGCCGCTTCGCTGCCGCCGGGGAAGTCTGTTCGGCCGATCCCCCCGGCAAACAGCACGTCGCCGGTAAACACAATCGCCGCGTCGGGCACGTGCAGGCAAACGCCGCCGGGAGTATGCCCGGGAACGTGGATCACGTTGGCCTCCAGGCCGCCCAGCTCCACCACTTCGGTGTCGTGCAGAAGGCGGTCGGCGGGGGTGCAGTTTATGGACTGCCCAAGAAATAGCGACAGGTTCAATGAGGGTCGTTCGAGCATCGGGGCGTCGTCGGCGTGGATCATCACCTCGGCCTTGGGGAAAGCGTTGCGGACCTCCTCGAGTGCGGCGATATGGTCTGCGTGGCCGTGCGTGAGGATGATCTGTTTGACCGCAATGCCCGTTGCCTCAACAGCTTCGGTTATGCGGTCCGCCTCGTCCCCCGGATCGATTATTGTTCCGCCCGCGCCATCGCTGCCGCCTATCAGGTAGCAGCACGCGGTCATGGGGCCCACGTGCAGCGTCCGCACCAACAGTTCCCTGCCGTCGCCCGCGGGGTGTTTCATTGCGTCACACCCTTTCCGCGAGGTAGGCGTCGATGGTTTCCTTTATGTCGCAGATACGCTCATTTTCGAGGAGGTCGACTATTTCTCGTTCTCGGAAGGCGTTTTCGGGCGAGTCGGACGCGTGCGCGGCGTTTCGCATCAGGTCGTTTGCGTAAACGCTGCGAACGGTACCGGGAGAAGCCTTGGCGGGGTTTGTGGCGCCGAGGGTGGTCCGAATCTTCTCGATCGCGTCGATGCCCTGATAAAGCAGTGCGAGGCAAGTTTCACGGCCGGGCCGCATCTTTTCATCCTCATCCATTCCGGCCGGGTCGCGGCCGCTCATATAGCGCACGATCCTGTCGAACTCGCACCCGGCGTTGTTCTCGGCGAGGATGCTGCCCATCGCGTCGTATTGCCCTTCGGTGATGTGGAAGTCGAAGGCACCCCCGAGGGCTTTCTTGAGCCGCTGGACAACGCCCGGCTTCAATCTGCCGACAAATAGGCTTCGCAGCGGCGCGTAAAACTGCTCGGCCTGGGCTACGCTGAAGTGAAGTACTTTCGCCCCGACAATGTAGAGCCCGGTGCGGCTGAACATATCGATGATGTTGCCCGGGCGTGACGATTGCTTCTTGAAATTATCGGGCTTGAGAATAACCAGCGTGGTCTGTGCGTTGGAGCCCTCGGGGTAATGCATCACGTGCTCGAACACTCCGCCGTCCGAGGAGGCGTATTCGGCGAGAAGCCTGAGCTGCTTGTCTGCCATCTCGCGGCTGGTTGCAATCAGAACGGCCGGCTCGAAATAGCGGATCTCGCCGCCGGGCACGCGGATATAATCGCCGTAGGTGCCGCGGATAGTGTCGCCCCGCGGATCGGAGGTGATCGGCCCCGCTACCTCCTCCTTGATGACCTCCACGGCGTTGGGCCCGCGGAACAGCAAAAACATTGTGCGGTTGACTATGCCCAGCTTGTTCTTCGGCCGGAAGTAATCGTTCATATACCCGACGAAGGCATCCTTTAGTGCCGGGTCGATATCTTCCTTCTCGACGATCGTCGCGCTGTATGCATCGATCATCTTGTCACTGGGAGCGTACATACGTGCGCCTACCAGTGTCAGGTCGCCCATCGACATCAGCCTGCCGATGATTCCGCCCGTCCGGCTCTTGAGCAGGTTATATGGTGTGATGAGCGCGTATGCGAGTTCGTCGCCCATAGATATGTGTCCTCTTAAGTGATTACATGTTCCGTGCACCGGCAACTGATTGAATTTGAGACTATCAGCAGTATACCATAGCGGGAAGGAAAAATCAAGCTCTCAGCGGCCAAGTGCGGGGGTCGGCGAGGTCGCATTAAAGTCGTCGGCACAATCCCAGGCCCGGCCGAAGAGAAGGGTCAAGGATGAAAACGGACCTTGGATCGTTGTTCGGGCCGTTTTCACTTGAATATGGCCAGGGCGTGTGTTATCTTTAAATGTACACGAAGAAGCGATGGGAACGTCTGCCGCGCAGAGGTACGCATGCCGCGCAAACATATCAAGCGGAGAGACATAGAGGACCTCCAGGATCTGGCCCGAACAATCGGGATCGAGACGAGCGACAGTTATTCAATCGACGTTGCGGACCGTCTGCGGCGGCTGCCGCCATATCTGTTCGGAAGGCTGAACCAGATAAAGTATCAGAAGCGCCGCGAGGGCTTCGACATTATCGATCTGGGGATGGGCAACCCCAACGATCCGGCCCCCGAGCGTGTGGTCGAAAAGCTCTGTACGGCAGCCCATCAGGCGCGAAACCACCGTTACTCGGTATCGGTTGGCTTGTTCAACCTCCGTCGCGACGCAGCCCTTCATTACGATAAGATCTGGGGGGTGAAGCTCAACCCGGACGAAGAAATAATCGTCACGATCGGATCGAAGGAGGGGTTCTCGCACCTCTGCCTCGGGCTGCTGGGCCCCGGCGACACGGCCCTTGTGCCCAACCCGACCTTCCCGGTACACACCTACGCGGTGGCGCTGGCCGGCGCCAATGTTGTGAGATTTCCCGTCGACGACGAAGAACAGACCCTTTCGAATATCAGTTACGTTTGCAAGAATCTATATCCGCGCCCGAAGGTACTGATAATGAGCTATCCTCACAACCCTACGACGGCGACGGTCGAGCTGCCGTTCTTTGAGGAAGTGGTGAGGCTGGCGAAAAAACACGGTTTTCTGGTGATCCACGATTTCCCCTACTCGGAAACGACCTTCGACGGCTGGAAGGCGCCCAGCTTCTTGCAGGCCGACGGCGCCGATGACGTGGGCGTTGAGTTTACCACACTATCGAAGAATTACAACATGGCGGGCTGGCGCGTCGGCTTCTGCGCCGGGCAGCCCGATATGGTCAGGGCGCTCGCGAAAATCAAAGGCTATTACGACTACGGCATATTCCAGCCGATCCAGATAGCCGCAATCATCGCCTTGCGTACGTGCCAACAAGACGTCGAGAAGATGAAGGGGGTTTACCAGGAGCGCCGCGATGTTCTCTGCGACGGTTTAGAGCGCTACGGGTGGCACATCCCCAAGCCGAAGGCGACGATGTTCGTTTGGGCGCCGATCCCGGAGGAATTCAGGGCGATGGGGTCGGTCCGTTTTTCACTGAAACTGCTCGAGGAGGCGGAGGTGTCCGTCGCACCAGGCCGCGGGTTCGGCGAAGCGGGTGAAGGATTCGTCCGAATCGCACTCGTTGAAAACACCAAGCGCCTCCGCCAAGCCATCAGACAGATCGGCCGATGCCTGAAGGGCGATTGAAAGAACCGACCTTAGAAGTAATGTTGCATCGGTCGAACCCGTCGGGGTGGGCCCTTTGCCGGATGGCTTGCCCCGACTCGAAGAATCGATAGATAGAACATGCCGAGCAAGAAGAAACACAATACGTTCCCTCGCGGGGTCCACCCGGGCGATTTCAAGGAGCTGAGCAAAGGCAGGCCGATCGAGGCCCTGCCGCCGCCGGCCGAGGTAATACTGCCGGTCAGCCAGCACATCGGGGCACCGGCCAAGCCGGTCGTGGCCAAGGGCGACGAGGTCAAGAAGGGCCAGCTTGTCGCGGAGCCCGGCGGGTTCGTTTCGGCGGCGGTGCATGCGTCGGTCTCGGGCAAGGTGAAAGCAATCGAGCCGCGCCCTCACGCACTCGGTAAGCCGGTGCAGTCGATCATCATCGAGAGCGACGGTCGGGACGAGTGGGCCGAGGGGCTGCTCGGCGAGAACGACATCGACGCGCTGTCGCCCGAAGAGATCAGGGAAAAGGTGAGGAACGCCGGCATCGTGGGGCTGGGCGGGGCAGCATTTCCTACGCACGTAAAGCTCGGCCCCCCGCCCGACAAGCCGATCGACAGCGCTATCATAAACGCGGTCGAGTGCGAGCCTTTCCTTACGTGCGACTATCGGCTCATGCTCGAGCGGACGGCGGATATCGTGGCCGGGCTGCGGTTGATAATGAAAGCGCTCGCCGCGAAGCGCGGTTACATCGCCGTGGAAGCGAACAAGCCCGACGCCTACGACCTGCTCGCTGAAGCATCGGCAGGATACGACGACGTGGATATGGTGATGCTCGAGGTGAAGTACCCACAGGGGGCGGAGCTGCAGCTCATCGAAGCGACGCTGGGACGTCAGGTGCCCTCGGGCGCGCTGCCGATGGAGGTCGGGGCCTGCGTGCAAAACGTAGGCACGGCGGTCGCGATCTACGAGGCGTGCAGGTTCAATAAGCCGCTGATCGAGCGCGTGGTCACGGTGACCGGCCGGGGCGCAGGGAAACCCGCGAACCTTCTGGTGAGGCTCGGCACTCCCGTTGAAGAGCTGATGCAGCGGTGCGAGGCATCGGCCCGGATCAACAAGCTGATCCTGGGCGGCCCGATGATGGGCCTGGCGCAGTATACGTCGGAAGTCGCCGTGATCAAGGGCACCTCGGGCGTATTGCTGATGACGGATGCGGAGGAGTTCGATTATCAGGCGTGCATCCGCTGCGGGCGGTGTGTGGATCACTGCCCGATGGGCCTGGTGCCCAGCGACCTGAGCATAATCTGCGAGGCGGGCAAGGTGGACGAGATGATGGAGCACAACATAATGGACTGCAAGGAATGCGGCTGCTGCGCTTACGTGTGCCCCGCCCGGCGCCCGATCGTCCACTGGATAAAGCTCGGCAAGGCCGCCCTTGCCGTGCAAAAAGCGAAACAGGAAAAGAAGTCGGCCTGAGCTTGCGCCGAGTTTCCGAACGGTGTGAAATGGACAACCTTCTCGTAAGTGCTTCGCCGCATATTCGAGCCGAAGAGTCGGTGGCGAGCATAATGTGGGCCGTTGTGGTGGCGCTGGTGCCGGCGGGCATGTTCGGCGTTTATCTATACGGGTTCGATGCGCTGGTGCTGATCGCCATCGCCGTCGGGTCGGCTGTTGCCACCGAATTCATTATTCGGAAAGCAACGGGCAAAAAGCAAACCATCGGCGACGGCTCGGCGGTCATTACGGGGTTGCTGCTGGCCTACATAATCTCGCCGGGTTCGCCCTGGTACGTGCCGCTGGTGGGGTCGGTATTTGCAATCGCCGTCGCGAAACTCGCCTTCGGCGGGCTGGGGATGAACATCTGGAACCCGGCCCTCGCCGGGCGCGCGTTTGTGCTTTCGGGGTATATCACCGCGATGACGGCAAGCTGGATATACCCCAGCCAGGATCAGGTACTCGGCGAGCTGAGCCGCTCGGGCGTGATCCTCAAGCCGACCGCGCCGCAGCGGCGTATCGACGCCTTGACAACGGCCACGCCCCGGGCGGCGATCAAAGACGAGATCAAGGTCGCACAAGACCCCGACTGGCCGGGCTGGACCGACCTGAAAAAAGCCGGGGCCCGACCCGCCGACTGGCTCAGGCAAATCCGCCGGCGCAACAAGACAAGTTACAAAGACTCGTTCATCGGCACACGCGGCGGGTGCATCGGCGAGAGTTGCACCTTGCTGCTGCTGGCGGGCGGCATATTCCTGCTGTGGCGGCGTATCATCACCTGGCGGATACCGGTGATTTTCATCGGCACAACCGGCCTGCTGTGCTGGGCGCTGCCGGTGAGGTTCCCCGGAGGCACAGCGTGGTTCGCGGGCGATCCGCTTTTCGCGGTGATGTCGGGCGGGCTGGTTTTGGGAGCGTTTTTCATGGCGACCGATATGGTCACCACGCCCGTGACGCGAAAGGGCATGGCGGTCTTCGCACTGGGCTGCGGGATCATCACGGCCGTCATTCGGCGGTACGGGGGCTACCCCGAGGGGGTCAACTACGCCATACTATTGATGAATACGACGGTCCCGCTGATCGACCGCTATATGAAGCCAAGAAAGTATGGAGCGGGCCGATGAAGAACACGGTGAAGTATCCGTTGGTCTTGTTTTGCGTTGCGGCGGCGGCCGGGCTGGCGCTTGCGGGTACGTTTGCTCTCACTTTCGATACGATTCGGCAAAAAGAAGAGCAGAAAGTTGTCGGGGCGGTCGTCACTTCGTTCTGGAACGTGGAGGCGCCCGCCGGCGCGGAGTGGAGGAACTACGAGAAAATCGGCGATACGGGCATCTACGCCGCGTATGCCGACGCGAAGCGAACCGAGGTGGTGGGCTATGCCGCACAGGGTGCAGCGGCGGGCTATTCCAGCACGATCAGGCTGATGGCCGGCGCGAAGCCGCTGGGCGGCGGCAGATACCGCATCCTAGGCGTGAAGGTGTTGTCGCAGCAAGAGACGCCGGGGCTAGGTGCGCGCGTGAATGACGTTTACACGGGCGATACATTATGGACCGCCATTGCGTCGGTTTTCGGCGGCGGCCCGACGAAAGAACGGACCGCAACGCCGCAGGCGAAAGCCGCGGCCGAAGCGCTCGGTATGCCCCCTGAGAGCTTCCCCGTGCGGCCCGCGTTTCAGGATCAATTCGCAGGCAAAGTGGTAACCGTGAAAGACGGCAAAGCCGGCGGGATCCAACTGAGCAAAGAGGGATGGTCGGAAGTCGCCGAAGGCAAGTTTCCCCAGGACGAGCACACAGTCGCCGCGATGACGGGAGCGACCATCTCGTCGAAGGCCGTGGTCGGCGCGGTTTACGACGCGGTCAAGAAAATAGATCGAGCATTGGGGACTCCGGACGGGAAGACTGAGTTATGACAGAAGACACGAACAGTCCCTCCGAGCAGGAGCAGGTCGGCGAGCGCCTGGAAGAAAGGCGCGAGCACGGGGCCGCCGAAGAGGGCCTCAAACCGATCCTCGAGGCGCTGCTGTTTGCCGTTGATGCGCCCCTGACGGCCGCCAAGCTGGCCGACGCGATCGAAGGTGCGACAACGGCGGGCGTCCGTGCGGCGCTCTACGAGCTTCAAACGCAATATCACGAGGAGGGCCGGGGCTTCGTGCTCGAGGAGATCGCAGGCGGCTTCCAATTGCTGTCGCGCCCCGAGTACGCGCCGTATCTGGAGAAGCTGCAGAAGAAGCAATCTCACGTCAAGCTGTCGTCGGCCGCGCTCGAAACGCTTGCGATAGTGGCTTATCGCCAGCCGGTGAGCCGGGCGGACATCGAAGCGATCCGCGGGGTAGAGGTCGGGCCCATACTGCGGATGCTGGTCGAAAAAGGCATGATCAAGATCGTCGGCAGGCAGGAGGTGATCGGCCGGCCTTTCCTCTATGGTACTACAAGAAGATTCCTCGAGCGGTTCGGTCTTAAGTCACTGAAAGAGCTTCCTCAGGCGGAGCAATTGCGGAAGCCATAGCAGCTTAGCACTGGAATTGTGTGCAAGAGTATCACAATATTATGTGATGCAGGTGCAAGCTCGAAGACCCGATTGCGGTGGGGTCGAATCCGCGGCACAGGTAAAAAAACCTGAAAAAATCTGTATTTCCAGTTGACAGCAGCAGGAAAAGTGGTAAAATCTTTGTATTGAGCTGTTTTTCATCAGTTTGGTGTTTCGGGGTCGGATGCCTGCGGATAGCAGGCGACCCCAGAGTGAAGCCGGCTAAACCAAGGAAAGGAGAAGCCAGGGTATGAAAGCGCTTTTGGTAGTTTTAATGTCTTGTGGTCTTACGTTTGGGCTTTGCGGCTGCGAGAAGAAAACTCCGCCCGCCGAGCCGCCGCCGGTCGAAGAGCCCGATACCGATGTTCCGGCGGAAGCGCCGGAAGCCGAAGCTCCAGCCGAAGCTGCCGAGTAATATCGGGGTCCTTGCCGGCAAAAGCGTTGTGCTGGCCGGCCGGATGGCCTGACGGCAATGGCTATGCCCCCTCGTGGCCATATTGGTTCGCGAGGGGGCCGGTCCCATTTCAGCAAATGATCGTACGCGCAAGAAAAGCCCTGGCTACCGTATTCAGGCCGGCGGCGGCGCGCATTTTTTTGTCGGCGGTCGCCGCGGTCGCCGGAGTAGCTGTATATCTTGAGGGCTCTCGCCCCCCCGCCGTCATCATCCTGTGCTTTGTTGTTTTTGCTGCATCCCTCGGCGGGATTGTGGCCGAGATCATTCGCGTTCGCACAAAAAAAGTCCCCGACGACATGATAAGCCGCGCTATGGCAGCATCGGAGCGGCGCGCAGAGCTCGGCTCGGTCGCCGCCGCGGTGGCACACGAGATCAGGAATCCGTTGGGTGCTTTGGATATCCACGCGCAGCTCTTGGAGGAGAATCTGCCGCGAGATGGCAGCAATGCCGCCGAGGCGCGCAACCACCTCGATATCATTCGATCCGAAACGCACCGGCTGAATCTCATTGTCGAGAACTTCATTCGGTTTGCCCGGCACAAGCCGCTCGATTTACAGCCGGTGCGGATGGCCGACCACCTCGCAGACGTCATGCGCCTCATCCGGTCCGAAGCCGGAGAGCGAAGGATCGTGATCGACCACGCGTGTCTTCGGACCGATCTGCCGACGGTTGTCGCCGATCCCAATCAGCTCGAGCAGGCGTTCTTGAACGTAGTTCTCAATGCCCTTCAGAGCATGCCCGACGGCGGAAGGCTGACGCTGTCGTCTCAAATGGCCGGCGGGTACGTCGAGTGCTCTATTTCAAATACCGGTCCACAAATCCCGCCCGAGATTTGTGAGAGTATTTTCGACCTGTACTACACTACCAAAGAAGACGGCAGCGGGCTGGGCCTGCCGATCGCGCAAAAAATTCTTGGCGACCACAACGGCTACATAACCGTGAGGTCCGAGCTGGAGCAGACTTCGTTTTTCATCGGGATACCCGCAACCGTGGACGCATAGAGCATGGCGGAATCCGCGCAGATATTGGTCGTTGACGACGAGCACAACATTCGCGAGGGGATTGCGTCGGCCTTGGCGTCCGGCGGCCGCGTGATCCACACCGCGCGCAACGGCGGGGAAGCGCTGGCCACCATCGATTCCTCCGGCCCCTATGGCGTTGTTGTCACGGACGTCAGGATGCCCGGCGCGATCGATGGTCTCGAATTGGTTCGGCGGATTCGGTCGCTTCGCCCCGAGACCGCCATCATAGTCATTACCGCTTACGGTACGGTCGAAACGGCGGTCGAGGCAATGAAGCTCGGAGCATTCGACTATTTGTCGAAGCCGCTGGACCTCAGCCACCTCCGCACGGTTGTTCGCAACGCCGTCGACAAGCAGAAGCTCATCAAAGAGAACCTGATTCTGAAGAAGCGGCTGGCGGCGGAGCAGCAGATCATCGCGCGCTCTCCCCAAATGAATAAGGTCATGGAAATTGCCGAACAAGTAGCCGGCAGCGACGTGACCGTCCTGATCACCGGGGAAAGCGGCACGGGAAAAGAGGTGCTCGCGCGCGAGATCCACGAGCGCAGCGCCCGCAACGAAAAACCCTTTGTGGGGGCCAACTGCTCGTCGCTGCCGGAATCGCTTTTCGAAAGCGAAATATTCGGCCACGAAAAGGGCGCATTCACCGGGGCGGTCCGGCGGCACATCGGCCGGTTCGAACTGGCTGACGAGGGAACGCTCTTCCTCGACGAAGTGACCGACATGCCCCTCCAGTACCAGGTCGACCTCCTGCGGGTGTTGCAGGAGCGCGAGATACACAGAGTCGGCGGCGAAGAAGCGATCGAGATCGACGTGCGGATCATCAGCGCAACCAACCGCGACCTCCGCCAGGCCGTTGCCGACGGCACCTTCCGGCAGGATCTCTACTACCGACTCAACGTTGTGCCGATTGAACTTCCCCCCCTTCGCGAGAGGGAGGGCGACATTGCGCTTCTCACCGACGAATTCCTGAGAGAATTCAACGCTGTGCACGGCAAGGACGTGCGCCTGTCGGAAAAGACACAGACGCTCCTGACACGCCACTCGTGGCCGGGCAACGTGCGGGAGCTGCGCAACCTCCTCGAGCGGCTGGTGGTCACCGCCGACTCGGACGTGATCGAGCCGAATCTGCTGCCGGATGAAATTCGCTTTCCTTCGCAGAGGCAGCGGTTCGACCTCGAATCGGCCGTCTCCAAGGCCGAGCGCAAGGCCATCCTCGCCGCACTCGAGCAGGTCTCCGACAACCGCCAACGCGCCGCCGAGCTCCTCGGCGTGAGCATCCGTACACTCCATTACAAGCTCAAGAAACTGGGCATGACGTAGGGCGCAATTTACTGCAAAGGCCAACAGACCGCGGAGAAAAACCTTGTTGAAGGGAACCTGCGCATTTGTCACCCTCGGGTGCAAGGTAAACCAGTACGATACGCAAGCGATGCGTGAACAATTGGCGGCCGCCGGATGCCGCGAGGTGCCCCTGACCGAGCGGGCCGATGTTTACGTCATCAA
>Ga0180432_10007836_pt1 | contig 13475 bp, 12 predicted proteins | sample SS_ome_10_FD_132414 | JGI IMG/M metagenome (GOLD analysis project Ga0180432, IMG submission 132414) | Hypersaline lake sediment archaeal communities from the Salton Sea, California, USA - SS_1_MS_2 metaG | ecosystem: Environmental > Aquatic > Non-marine Saline and Alkaline > Hypersaline >...
TAAAAAATTCTTCCTGATCTCAAAACGCCAGGAATTGGCATGGAGATGCATTCCTCTCTGGACAAGCGAGCTTGGGGCGGGCAGGAAGCGCCCATGGCAGAGAGATCTTCAAGGAAGCAGGCCAAGCCGCGGACCGGAAAACGGGCGCGTGTTGCCGGGAAGAAGGTGGCGGAAAAGAGCCATGGGAAGCAGGGCGGCGCGGGCGGCGCCGGACGGCCGGGGGCGCCTTCTGCGAAGCGCCCCGCCGCGACCCCGCGCGTTCGTCCGGCGAACCTCATCCCCTCGACCTCGTATTCTGCCACCCTGAGCCGGCTGATCAAGGAGGAGTTTGAACGGCTGCGAAGTTTCAACGCCCTCGAGCAGGAGATCGGCCGGATGGGGGGCGGGACGGTGAGCCGGCGGCAGTTGAAGAGTCTCGCGGAGGGGCGGCCGGCGCGGCTTTCCACCTCGCAATTCGACGCCCTTGACGTCTACTGCAAGGCGACGCGTTCGCGGTCCCTGCTGGCGGTTCTGAGCGCCTTTGACGACCGTCTGTTGCCGGAGGTGGCCCGGACCGACCGGGCCACCATCATTCTGGGCGAGCGTCCGGTGGCGGGGCGGGACAGCCCCTCCCTTTCGCGCTGGGACTTCGACTCGATGGCGGAGTTCCTGCGGAGTTTTTACTATGAATCCAGGAATAGCAGCACGAAGTTCGACTTCATGGAGGCGAGGCTGCGGGCGGGGCGGACGGTGGTGACGTCCGAGTCGTATGAGAAGGAGTTCGAGCTGGAGCCGTGGTTCAACCTGTTGAAGGGGGACCTGAATCCGATCATCTGTTTCGGCTCCCCGCGCTCTTCGCACGCGGCGGAGTACATGCTGGCGCGGATGTTCAAGGTGGAGCCGTTTGCGCGGCGGACGCCGGAAGGTCTTCCATTCTACTTCGGGTGGGCGACGGACGCGTATTTCCAGCACCAGTGCAGTTTCGTGCAATCCCGCGACAATTTGCCGGGGCCGGCGGGGGGGGAGGATCCGCCGTGGGCGAACCGGTCGGTGATTGCGGGGGAGATGGTTCACGAGGTTCGTGGGGGGCGGACGGGCTGGAAGTCCTACGGGGTTTCGGCGGTGCAGCGGCGGGGTGATCCGACGCGGATCTGGGCGGTGTTTTGCGGTCTGAGCGGTCCGGAGACGCGGGGCGCGGCGCGACTGGCGGGGCAGCTTGATCTGCCGCCGCTGCCGGAGGCGGGACCTTCGGGGGTGGCGTGGGCCGTCAGCGAGACGAGCTTTCAACTTTCGGACCCCGGCAACCCGCTCAGTTCGCGGATCTTCGAATCCAGCCGCATCGTGCAGCGCGGGGTGACGCATCCGGAATAGGACGATGGGGGGAGCGGCTCAGACCCCCCAGAAGGCGTCCCGCACGCCGGAGGGTTCGGGATCGGGCTGGCCGGCGCACCACTCGTTCCAGTGGAAGAGGATCTTTCTGGTGAGCGGGCAGTGCTGGCAGGCGCTGCGGAGGCTGGCGAGCACCTCGGCCTCGCGGCGCAGGCGGAGGCGGGTGGCGGGGTCGCGGCCGGCATCGAGGCGGGCATGAAGGAAGTGTGTGCGCAGGATGCCCGGAAGGGAGAGCTCCTTCTGAATCCCGCGGGCCTCTTCGAGGAGCGGCAGAGCGGCCTCCGGTTGTCCGGCGGCGGCGCGGAGTTTGGCAAGTTGCGGCAAGGCGAGGTCGGCAAGGGCGCCACGATAATCGACCGAGCGATAGCGCCGCAGGGCGGCCGTGGTCAGCCGCTCGGCCTCCTCGAGGTCGCACTCGAGGTTGGCGAGGCGGATTGACTCGGCGAGGGCCAGTTCGCAGCGGCCCCGAATCCACGGGTAGTTGTCGTCGAAGGTGGTGTTGTCGAGCACCCAGTTCGCGTTTCGCCGTGCCGCCTCGGGGTCGCCGAGACGGTTGAAGGCGAGGGCGGCATGGGAGCGGAAGTATGCGATCCTGCATTGGGGGGCGCCGCGCTCGTTCGCGAGGCGCCGTTCGACCTTCGCGATGCACGGCACGGTCTCGGGGTGCGCCTGCAACGTGAGGAGGGAGAGCACCGCGGCTTCTTCGAGCATGGTTTCGCAGTCCCCGGCGTCGCAGCGTTTGAGTTCGCGGAGGGCATCGAGGGTTTCGGGCAGCGCTTGGCGCCGGGCCTGGATGCGGGCCAACTGCTTCCAGTATGCGAAACGCCGGTGGGGCGGGAGACATGGCAGGGCGCGGAGGATCTCGTGGTTGTTGAGGGCCCGGAGGCCTGATTCAATGTCCCCCGAATCGAGGGCGGCTGAGGCCGTATCGGTGGCCTGCCGCAGCAACATGAGGCTCAGCGGGAAGGTTCGCCTGCCCTCCGGGTGAGCAGGCAGGGACGACCAGCGTTCGTTCTGGCATTCCGGGTCGGAAAGGTCCACCACCGACCGTTTCCTGTGGTCCACGAAGCGCGTCCACGTGCAACTGAAGCGGTCCGGCGGTTGGTCGCCGCGGCCGCCATGCCGGGCGACCAGCGCTCCCCGCAAGACGGCCCGGCCGGAGGACGGGGGTGGCGGATTCAGCGGGTCCTCTTGAGGCTCGGGCACGCCCTCGACGCGATGATCGAGCGCGCCGGCCCGGTCCAGCGCGGCGAAGAGAGAATCCGGCCCGATCTGCATGTAGCGCATGTCCAGCTCGCGCAGCCGGGAACGCATCGTTGCGAATTCCTCCAGCTCGGCGGGATCGACCTGATCGCCATGCAGCCAGCCGTCGTCGATGGCCCGCTTCAGCGCCGGGCCGGGAGCGGCGGCCCGGGACGGCCGGAGGTCGAGTTCGATCTGGTTCTCCTTGCGAAGGTGTTTGCGCAGACGCGCGACAGCCCCGTTCCACGCCGCGATCTTCTCCCAGCTCCAGCCGGAACGCCGGATGAACGGTCCGAAGACCAGCTCGCGCTTGATGCACCAGTCGAGGCGGGCGGCGAGGGCTTCCGACCCCCCGGCGTCGAGGCCGTCAAGGGTGCGGCGCCACACGCGGCAGAGGGCGGGGGCCCACTCGGGAAGGCCGGCGAGACGGTCTTCGACGAGGCGCAGGTAGTGGCGCTGGAGGGCGACGGCGCCCTCGAGGCCGCCGGCGAGGGTCTTCGAGCGGGCCTTGCAGGCCGGATCGAGGGCGAAGCGGTGCGCGGCCTTCAGGAGGTTCTTGAACCGCATCCCGGCGGGGAGGCTGACGCCGCCGCGGGTCATCACGGCCACCACGAGGGCGGTGGTCCCGAACTTCAGCCAGTTCGAGAGGTTGGATTGGTTGCCCTCGCCGGCGATGATGTGAACCCGCGGGGAGTTGTTGGCCAGCGGGCAGTCCTTGGTGTTCCAGAGGCCGCGGTCGTTCCCCTGCGTGTTTCCCGAAACCTCGCACGTCAGAAAGTGCAGGCGGGGGCTGATGGTGAATTCGACACCCTCGGAATCGGTCACGAACCCCCCGCACCCGGTCAGCACGATGCGGGTGGCGAGAAAGGGGGTTATCTGGGGCGGGTCGGCCCGTCCCGAGATGTTCTCGTGGCTGCCCCAACTGGTACGGCGGTTGGCGTAGCAGTAGTTGATCTTGGAGGCCATGATCTCGCGCACCGCGTCGGAGCCCCCCGCCCGGGCCGCCACCTCGGACACCAGCCGGTCCGTCACCATGATCTGGCGGACCAGCTCGTCGGGGTTGTCGACCTCGGGCGTCGTGATCTCGGTGTGGGCGGCGCCGTTGCCGGCAGCGTCCCGGTAAAGCCGCCCCCCGTTGGCAAGGAACATCCCCGGAAGGCGCGACCCGTCGCTGACGTGCACGAGGTGCTTGCGGGCGGCGGCCTCGAACCGGTCGAGGACCGCCCGCATCTGCGCCCGGCGGCCGCCGGCGCCGACCCCCGAGAGGGCCAGCTCCGTCTCCAGTCCCATGAATGGCATGATGGTGGGGGGCGTGGTGCGGGGTGCGCTACTGGCCGCCGTGTTGTTTTTGTGTTTCGATGTAGGATTCGCTGTCCTGGGAGAGGGCCTTTGTGATGGCCTGTTCCGCGGCGGCGAGTTTGGCGGTGGCGGCCTTGAGGGCCTGGCCTTCGTTCTGATCGCCGTCATCCTCCGAGGAGGGTGGGCAGGGGTCGTGGAGTCGTTGTTTTTGATTCATGGATCGGTTTTGGTTCAGGTTGAATAGTGGGTTCCGTAATCTGCCTCCGCCGGGGTGTGGATTCTGCAGGCCGGGGCGGCGGGGCGGGCCCCGAGGAAAGCAAGCAACTCGTCGTCGTCGAGGTCCGCGGCGCCGGCCAGTTCGGCCATGGTGGCGCCGGCGGGATTCGGGAGGGGGATTTCGAGGCGGTCGCCGCGGTGCCAGAGGGTGACGGCATCCCAATCGACGGCCCGCACCTTCTCCGCGAACCGTTGGAGGAGGAGGGCGCGTCCGCAGGCCCGCGTGTCGGCCGGGGGTTGGTTGCGGGCCCGCTCGACCTCGCCCTTGCTCACCCGCCGCTCCATCGCCTCCGCCGCCGCGAGACCGGTGAAGGCGCCGTCCTCGAGGTCGGACCACACGTGGTCAAGGACCTTGACCTGCGGCGCGTCCCAGCCGCCGGAGCATCGGGCGGCGGTTTGATCGAGGAGCTGTCGTTTCGCCACCCAGTCGAGACGAGGAAAGAGCGCGTCCCAGTTCCGGCCCGCGAGGGCATTGAGGATTTCCTCCCAGATGGCGAGAATCTCCCGGGCACGGGGCACGAAGCCGTCCGTGCCGCCGGCCTCGACAAAGCGCGCCGCCGTTTCGAGGAGCAGATACTGATGTTCGAGGGCGGTGACCCGCCGGCCCGAAAGCAGCCGCGCCTCCGACCGGAGCGACGGGTCGTGCGAGAAGTCCCGCAGCGCCTCGAGGGGGTTCTCGAAGATCAGCAGGGGATCGACCTGCTCCGCCTCGATGAGCGCCAGCATGAGTTGCATGAATCCTGTCCGCAAGATGGTCGCGGTGTGGCAAAGGGTGGTGTCGAAAAAGATGCAGTGCAGCCGGGCGAGCGACTCGGCGCACGCGAGGCTCTCGTTGCGGCAGTTCACAAGGGGGCGCGCAAAGGTGGTGCGCTCCGCCACAAGGCACTCGAAGAAATCCGCGCGCTGGCTGAGTTGAAACCGAACCGGCGGCGCCCCGTTCTCGGCGCCCGCCTTCCCCTGCCCGCTGAAGACCACCGAACTCACCTGGGCCGAGGCAAGGTAGAGCAGGTAGTGCAGGCGCTCCCCGAAGATCCAACGGAAGGCGGGCCGCGACAGCAGCACCGAGAGGTGCCCGCCCCAGCTTTCGCCGTGGCCGTCGCTGTTGTTGGCGTGGACGCGGATGCGCTCCCCGGCGGGGCGGCCGGCATTGGCCTCGAGCGCGGCGTCCCGCGTGACGTCCAGCATGGCGTGGAAGGCGGCGCAGAGGTCGAAGGCGCTCGCGCATTCAGGGCCTGCCAGCTCGAGGTGCTGCAGGTCGATGTATGCGCTGGCGCCCGTCTCGGGCAGGAAGCGCCGTCCGCTGTCCTGGGCGTGCTGCTGGAAGAGACCGGCCGGGACGCCCGGGATCCCGCGCAGCAGGAGCCACGAGGCATGCCGGCCCCGGTCGGACCGCAGCGGGTCGACGTTTCCCACCTCGCAGTCGAATCCGCAGATCTTCGGGACCCGGGAGGGCGTTTGTTCTACGGTGTGCATGGTATCAGGAGTTCAGGTAACGGCCGGGATGGAGCGGTCGGGGCCGGACCGGCTCGACCGAGACGATGGTGCGGTCCTGCGGGAGGCCGGCGAGGTAGGATCGGGCGTTGTCGCGGCTCAGGGCGCTCCGCAGGCCGTCGATGCCCGCCTCGACCGCCTCGACGACGTCCGCCACTTCCATCCGGCCGCCGTTCGAGCCGGGCCGCACCCGGCGGCGGGCGGCGGTCCGGCGGGCGTTGGCGCTGATCGCCTTCACCAGCCGCCCGGAAAGAAGCTGGCTCGGCTTGACGACGCGGGCCGAGCCGTCGTTGAAGGTGATGCGGCTCACGGTGTTCTCGTCTCCCAGGAAGAGGATGGCGAGGGCCGCTTCGATGGCGTCCGACCTCGTGCTGTCCGCCGCCCATGGGTCGTTCTCCTTGAGGTGGATGTTGAAGATGGCGCGAGCCGCCTCGAACCGCGGGCGGGGGATCTCGATGGTGACCTGCCCGATGCGCTCGCGAAAGGCGGGGTCGAGGAGGTCGCTGCGGTTGGTGGACGAGAGAATCGCCACCCGGTCGAGCCCCTCGAAGCCGTCGAGTTCGGCGAGGAGGGCGTTCGTGAAGTCATCGACGTACGTGTTGTGGCCGGAACTCCCCCGGACACGGCCGAACGATTCCACCTCGTCGAGGTAGACGATGGTGTAGGCGCCCCCGTCCCCGCTCGCGACCTGCCGGATGGCATTGAAGGTGTTCCGGATGGCGCGCTCCGTGGCGCCGACCCATTCCGATTTCCACCCCGACGGGCGGATGGCGATGAAGCGCACCGCCCGCCCGTATCGCCGCGAAAGCACCGAGCAGGCGATCCGGGAGAGGTGCGTCTTTCCGACCCCCGGGGGGCCCGTCAGGAGGATCGTGATCGATTCGCCGAGGCGGAAGTCGGCGATGCACTGCTGATCGAGGCTGATGGCCAGCGTTTCGACGAGTTCCTCGCGCTGGGCGTCGAGGCCGCCCACGTCACTCTCGTCGAGATCCGCGATCTCCTCGACCTCGAACGGGAGGCGGGCGGCCTTCTCGTCCTCCACCTTCTCGATCGCAAGACGATTGCGTGAGTCGACCAGGACGGCGTCTCCCGGCTTGAGATCCGCGACCTCGAGGCCGTTGACCGGCTCGCAGAGGACCTCCTCGCTGCGCAGGGCGACGATCACCTGGCCGCCGCCGGCGGTGCGCTCGAAGCGGGCCAGGTCGCCGGTCTGGGTGCGCGAGATCTTGCCGATGATGATGTTGCGCTCCGCGGAGAGGACCACGAAGTCGCCGGGCAGAAGGTCCGAGACGCTCTCGTGGATCGTGACGATGCGTTCGCCGCCGCCGTCCAGCGCGACCCATGCCCGGCCGCCGGCGGCCGGGGCGAGGTAGCGCGAGGGGAAGTGCGGCGGGGAGGTCAGTTGTTCGATCTCGGCTCGGAGGGCCCGCTGCGTTCCGAAGACGTCCTGCTGGATCTCCTGGAGTTTTCGCGCCAGCGCTTCGTCGCAGGCTTTTGCGATCTCGGGGTCCATGGCGGCGGCGTATCCGTCCCGCGCCATGGCGAAGAGTTGAGTCCGCTGCCGCAGCGAGATGTCGTCGCGGAGGCAGAGGGCGTGCGAATATGCCTTCGCACGCTCAGGGCCAATGGATTCTGAGAGTTTTTTCATGTTTTCAGGAAGGGTTGATGACGGAGTAGGCGCGACGGACGACCAGCCCGTCCCGCCACCCCCACAGGGAAGGGGTCAGGTTGTGGCCGTCGTCGGAGACGAGGAGGGCGACGTTGTACGGCGCCGCGAAGACGGTCTCGTGCAAGAGGAGGTCGGCCTCGCTGAGAAACGGCTTGCGCAGGGGGCAAACCGCCCGCTTCTCCTCGGGGCAGGCCTCCGAGCACATGTCGGGGTGATTGTGATCCCAGCCGGCGAAGATCTCTCCCCGGCCCCGGGCCGCGAGTTCCGAGCGTCCGCGGTTCCAGCTTTCGGGCGTGAACTGAAAGGAGGCCCGGCCGCCCTGGCCTTCCTCGGCCGGGACGAGGGCGGTGACGCGCAGGTACGGCGAGGCGCCGCGGGAGGAGCGCAGGAGGCGGCCGAATAGAAAGCCGCCGGCTTCCTTGCCGCCGGCCCGGCGCGCCATCGCGACGGCCTCGTCGAGGACGCCCTCATCGACGAGGACCTCGAAGTCGGAGGCCGCCTCGAAGCCGGCGTCGCACTTGCGCGCCGCGGCCGGGCGGTCCCCGTTCTCGTGCACCTCGTCGTAGTAGAGGAGATTCACGGGTGGCTGGGGGTTCTCGCTGCGCCGGTGTGCCGCGAGGCGGAAGTCGTAGCGGTCGCCCGGCTCGAGCGCCTCCTCCAGCACGAGCCGGCCCGCGGCCTTCTTCGCCTCGCGCAGATAGAACTGGCGGAGGTCGAGACGCACCACGTCGTGCCGGCCGGGGGTGGACAGTTCGAGGGCTTCCACGAACGGCGCCCCCTGGTCCGACCAGCACGGAACGACCTCGATCCGCGCCGGATCGAAGCGGACTCCCCGGCATTCACAGCGCCAGCGGAGCGCCTCGACGAGGCGATGATACGGCGACTCGACACCCAGCGGGTCGCCCACCGGGTCCCGGCTGTCACGCAGGATCTGCAAGGTGTAGAAGTAACGGGCCATGGCTCGTGCGGAGGGGCGGGTTGACTAAAACCGGCCCGCCGAGATCTCGGGCTGGATCCGGACCGTGTCATGGTCGCGGAGGGCCTCGCCCACGATCTGGCTGCGGTGCAGCGCCACGCCGCGCTTTTCGTCGCGGGCGTGCCACGTCACCTCGCGGTTTTCGGCGTCCTCATGGTGGAGGCGCATCCGGGTGCCGGCGTCCCTGATGAGGTCGTCGACGGTGGAGTTGCTCCGCGCCCGGACCGTCACGCGGCGCTGGCCGGTGACGTCGGTGGCGTTGATGGTCATGGTTTCGTCAGATACCATTGTTTTAGTATTCTACTGGTTCAGTGTTGTTGTTCATGGTGGGGCATCCATTCGGATGCGAGAAGGGGATGCGCGGCGAGGGCCTCGATTTCCGGGGCGGTGGCGCGGAAGGCGGCGGCGAGCGCCCCGAGGGCGTGATCGAGGAAGCCCGGATCGGGATCGGCCGGAAGGGGAACGGCCCAGAGCACCTCGCCGCCCTCGACGAGGCAGGGGCGCGCCAGGCGCAGCCCGGCGGACGCCGCAAGGCAGTAGGCCGCGACCGCCTCCCGGCAACCCGCCCCGGCGGGAAGCCCGGAAAGCGCGGCGCACGACAGGCCGGCCCGCCCGGCAATGGCGCGGAAGACGGCGAGACCGCCGCCCGCACCGAGCGGGACGACCGTCTCGCCGCCGGACCGCGTCTCGGGCGACCAGCCTGCCTCGCGCACCATCGCAAGGTGGTCCGTCACAAATCCGGGGTCGGCCGCCTCCGCCGGGGGCGCGGCCTCCGCAGGCGCGCCTTGAAAGAGGTCGAACTCGTCGCGGGCGCGCTTGATCCACGGTTCCTGGCCGGCGAGCGGCGGAATCTCGGCGCGCAGTTCGGCGTCGCAGGCCTCGGAAAGCGACCACCGGACCAGCGTTCCATGGCGGGCGTTGGCGCAGAGCATCGCCTCGCGCGACGGAGCGCCGTCGACCGGCCGCCGGAGCGCGATCCAGCGGTCGCGGGTCAGAGTGGACTGGAGCTGGCTCATGCGGAAACAGGGGAGGGGATGTGAATGGGGCGGCGCTCGAGGGGGAACCGCTCCCGGTGGTTGCGCGCCCACTGGCAGGCGGCGGGATTGAGGCCGTCGTGCGTGGCGAAATTCTGATAGGTGAGGATCTCGACCAACTGGGTCAGGATGTCGGTGATGCTCATGGCGGGGCGCATCGACCCGAGGCAGACGGCCGGGCCGAGGATGTTGGGATGCCAGACGCACGGCGTGAGCATCGTGACGGTTCCGGGGTCCCAGCGGCGCAGGTGGTCGGGCGGGAAGTAGATCCCGGCTTCGAAGCGCTCGCCGCCGGCGATGTTGCCGCCGGCCTCCCGCAGGAGGCCCTTGCAGTGCAGCACGACGGCCCACGCCACGGGATTGGCCTGCCGGACGGTCAGCAGGTCGTGGTTGGCGCCGGCGAAGGCCTCGAGGAGCGGGTCCTGGCGCGCGACGAACTCGGCGTAAAGTGGATCGGGATGCGGGTTCATGATCGGATTTCGACGGGGGTGGTGGAGGGTTGTGCTTCGGATGCGAACGGATCGCCGATCTGCATCCCATGGTGCGAGCCGGCCGGGACGACCACGTCTCCCGCGGACAGCCCGATCTCCCCGAGCGTGTGATGCAGGTCCCCCGGGGAGACCGCGCTCCTTTGAAGCATGGTCGCGGCCAGAAAGGCGAGCCCCGTCAGGGTTTCGCCACAGTCGGGACAGGGACCGGCGAGCGTTTGGCGGTTCACCCGAAGCGTCTCGCCCGAGAAGCCGCATTTGGAGCAGGTCACCCGGCGGTCGAACGAGAAGCCGGGCAGGGAAAAGGCCTCCGCTTGCAGGAGGTCGAAAAGGCTGCCGAGGGTGTGGTCGAGGGTGGCGTCCGTCAGCATCTCGACCGGCAGCGCCCGGTGGTGGAACCGGCAGGACGGGTTCCGCGGGATCACCGAGCAATGGCGCGCCCCGGCAGAAACGACGACTTCGGTAGTATCGGTCCCGGGGCCCTCCTCGAGGACCCTCCGCAATTGCAGGGCGCCGTGGCTGGCCGCGAGGGTCGCGAGCGCCGCGGGGGCGTTCGTCGGCGGGACCTTCGCACAACTGTTCCGGACCGCGAGGCGCTCGTATTGCTCGTCCCACGCGCACTCGAAGCAGCCGCGCCCGCCGGCCGGGGGAACGGTCGTGATGCGCGCCAGGCCGGCCGCGCCGTTCACCGCGCAATCGATGAACGTGCCGCCCATCATCCACGTCCGCTCCGCTGCCACCTGCCGCGGGCCGTCCGAATCGAGACAGGCGATCACCACCCCGCCGAAACAGGCCAGAGCGAGATCCTCGACCTCCTGCGTCATCGCCAGAACCGGCAATTCGGGGCGAAAGCTCTTCACGTTGTCGCGGGCGGCGTGCGCCTTTTTCCGGCCCACGTCGCCGGTTCCGAACGACTGGGCTGCGAGGTTCCCCGGTTCCACCACGTCGAAGTCGCAGATCATGAGGCCTTCCACCGCGGGATCGCGGCCGATCAACGGGATGGCGACGGAACCGATTGCCCCGCTGCCGGGCACAAGGATTGTTTTGCGGCTGGTCATGGCTCAGAGCAGTTCGGGGGTCCATGCCTCTTCATCGAGCGCGGTCCGGCAGTTGCAGATCACGCAGGTCTCGCCATAGGTGAAGCAGGGTTTCTCCGCGGATTGGTGGTACCAGGTCCCGCACCGGCAACGCACCGCGTCGCCGCCTTCGACAAGGCCCGAGCATCGCGGGCAGAAGGTGGGGTCCTCGCCGGGGACGAACGTTTCCACCCGCACCGGGTCCTCGTCGCAGTAGACGAAGTCCATGCCCCCGACCCGGACCGCGCAACGCCCATGGAGGACCTTCAGCCCCCCGATGACGGGCCGCCCGTTGACCCGGGCCCGGGACTCGGGCGGCGCCACAAGGACATCCGCTTCCGGGGCGTCGCCGGCCGGAGCGAGACGGAGGAAGCGCGCCGCCGGGCTTGCGCCGGCCGGCGGGCCGTGATATGGGATTTCCGCGAGGGGCTCTTCCGGGTCCGGCGCCGTGACCAGCGCCACCCCCGGACGCAGCGCCCGAAACTGCCAGCCATCGGCGGACTTGTAGTAGAGACGGCTCATGGTTTTTGTGGTTTGCGGAGTTCGGGTCCAAGCTACCACGGACGGCGTATCATTAACATGACCGCTCCCTCTTTTCCGGCGGGAGGCCCCGGCCTGCAAATCAGGCCCTTCGCGCGCCGGTCGTCCCCGAACCTCCGCCAAACCTCTCCCGGGAACGCCTCCATTCGTTTTCCCCGCGCGCCTGCGCCGTGCCCCCCGGGCCCATGATACGGCGCATGCCGTTGGAAGATTTCTGCCCCCGGGTGTCGATGAGAGAGCCTCCTGATCGTTCCCCGTTGCCGTCGCCGCAATCGTCAACCGGTCCGAGGCTCGCCTCGCTGGCTGACCAATCGTTCGCTCCGGCGGGACAAGCCCGCCGGGGGCGTTCCACCGCCACGCGTCCGCAGTCGCCGCAAGCTCCCGGGTCGCCCAAACCTCCCCGCTTCCTCCACGCGCTTGAGACGCCCGGGGTGGGGGAGTAGGAGGTTGCCTGCAACCTGCACATGAAGACGAGTGACGACTTCGTGCACCTGCATGTCCGCAGCGAATACACCCTGTTGGCCTCGACGCTCCGCTGCCGGGATCTCGCCGAGCAGACCGCCGGGTTGGGGATGCCCGCGGTGGCCCTGACGGATCGCGGAACGCTGGCGGGGCTTTTCGAGTTCCAGCGGGAAGCCCGGCGCGCCGGGATCAAGCCGATCCCCGGATACGAGGCCTGCCTCGCGCCGGGCTCGCGCCTCGACAAGAAGGAGATCGACGGGCGGGCCCGCACGACCAAACTGACCCTCCTTGCACAGAACGACCGGGGATGGGCAAACCTCCTGAAGCTGGCCAACCGCGGCGGTCTCGAGGGGGAGTATCGGGGCCGGCCGCGCATCGACCGCGAGCTGCTGCGCGCCCATGCGGAGGGGATGATCTGCCTCACCGGCGGGAGCGCGGGGCCGGTCGGCGAGTGGCTGGCGGCAAACCAGCCGGACCGGGCCCGGGAGACGCTCCGCGAACTGGCCGGCATCTACGGCCGGGACAACCTGTTCGTCGAGGTGCACGACCACGCGACGGCCGCGGGCCGCCGGACCCGGGAGGAATTCGTGGCCCTGGCGCGCGAGCTGAACCTGCGGCTGGTGGCGACCAATGACGTCCGTTTCCTGAAGCGCGACGACCACGCCGCGCACGATATCCTCACCTGCATCAGCCGCGGCAAGCTCGTGCTTGAGGACGACCGGCCGCATTTCCCGGCCGGGATGCATCTCAAGTCGCCCGCCGGGATGAGGGCGGCCTTTCGCGACCTCCCCGAGGCCTGCGATGCCACCCTCGAGATCGCGGAACGCTGCGTGGCGGAACCGGCGGAACCCGACCCGGACGGGCATCCGGCGCGCCACCACCCGCGCTTTCCCCTGCCCGAGGGATGGCGCCTGCAGGACTCGTGGCGAGAGATCTGCCACGCCGGCCTCGAAGCGCGATACGGCGCCCGCCGCGTGCGCCGCTATCACCGCCTGCGCCGGCGGCTCGACTTCGAAATCGAGACCCTCTTCGCGCACGGGCTGGCGGATGCGAACTCTGGCAACATGCCCTCGCCATCGAGGGACTGGTGCGCACCGCGGGAGAACACCGGTCCGGGGTCGTGATCAGCGGGACACCCCTCGACGAATTCGCGCCGATGCGTCTCGGATACGGGACAAAAGGCTGGCTGGACCTCGATGAAGCTCTCCTCGGCGAGCTCGGCCTGTTTCGCCTCGACGTCTCCCCGTCCCGCAACGCCACCGTGATCGGCGCATCCGCGGCGATGGTCCGCCGGAGCAAACCGCACTTCCGGCACCGGGACATTCCCCTCGATGACGAAAAGGCCCTCCGGCTCCTGAGCGCCGGCGAGGTCCTCGGCGCGGACGGCCGCGACCTCCTGCCGTCCAGACCGGTCCGCAGTGTCGCGGACCTCATTGCGGCCCTCGAGGACCGGCAACCCGCGCCGCTGGAGAACGGTCACCGGAAGCCCCGCGCCGCCGCGGCCGCCGTGACGGCCTATTGGCTGGCGTGGCTGAAGGCGCACCATCCGGTCGA
>Ga0180432_10007837_pt1 | contig 13473 bp, 13 predicted proteins | sample SS_ome_10_FD_132414 | JGI IMG/M metagenome (GOLD analysis project Ga0180432, IMG submission 132414) | Hypersaline lake sediment archaeal communities from the Salton Sea, California, USA - SS_1_MS_2 metaG | ecosystem: Environmental > Aquatic > Non-marine Saline and Alkaline > Hypersaline >...
CCGGTACGGCCGGGTGATGCGGCCAGGGAATTCGAGCTCCAGCGCGCGGACAAGGACGGCACCGTCTCGCTGGCGTCGCTTTCGGGGAAGGTGGTGGTTCTGGATTTCTGGGGAACCTGGTGTGCCCCGTGCGTCGAGCATATGGACGAGCTGCTGCGCTTCGCGCGGGCGAATCCAAAGGTCGCCGTTTTGGCCATTCACCAGGGGGGCAGCCGGAGGGAAGTGGCCGAGTTCGTAAAGTCCCGCAAGTGGGCCGGGGCGTTCTTTCTAGTCGACGATCTGGGCGTGACCTCTCTGGCCTACCGGGCCGAATCGGTCCCGGCCTATTTCGTAATCGGCCCCGACGGGCGCATCCGGGCGGTTCGCTACGGGGTGCCTCCCGAGGGCTGGCTGGCAAAGCAAGCGGGGTCTGAATGAAAGTCTCCATCTGCGCCGAAATGATCTACCCCGGGCTTCCCTTCATCGAGAGAGTCGACAAGCTTTACCAGCAGGGTTTTTCGACCTTCGAGTTCTGGGCCTGGAAGGACAAGGATCTGGGCGAGTTGGAGAGTCGGGTGGAGCGGGGGATGCGGGTTGCCGCCTTTTCGGGCCAGCGCCGGGGCTCGCTGGTGGAGCCCGCCGACCATCCCGGCTACGTCGAAGAGGTCAAAGAGTCCATTGAAGTGGCCCGGCGCCTGGGCTGTAAGCACCTGATGGTGCTGTCCGATGAGTTGTCGGAAGACGGCTCGGTGACCACCAAGTACCGGCCGATGGATGCCGAAGAAAGAGCCGGCAACATCGCATTAGGCCTGAAGCAGCTGGCCCCCGTCGCCGAGGAGCGGGAAGTCACCCTGCTGCTCGAGCCGCTCAACACCCAAGTGGATCACCCCGGTTACTCGCTGAACTCGTCGAAGGCGGCCTTCGACATCATAAAGAGGGTCAAGAGCAAAAGTGTCAAGGTCCTCTACGACATCTACCACCTGCAGATCATGGAGGGGAACGTCATCCAGACTCTGCGGGACAACCTGGAACACATCGGCTACATTCACGTAGCCGACGTCCCCGGCCGCTTCGAGCCCGGAACCGGGGAGCTCAACTACGAAAACATATTCAAGGCTATTAATGATGCCGGTTATCAGGGATACGTGGGATTCGAGTTCCAGCCGAAGAAGGACACTGACAGCGCGCTGGCGGTCATTCGGGACTTGACAACCTGACAACAAACAAGGCGTCGAAATCAACACCGTCCAGCGGCTCGATTACGACCTTTTCGCCCGGCTTGGCGTGGATCACCCGGACCACTTTATCTTTGCGGCCGTGGATCAGGCCGGTGTGCCAGACGCCGTATTTATCCTCGCCTTTGCTCCACAGGGGCCGGTCGGTTTCGAGGTTGTAGTTCCTCCACAAGAAGAAGAGCACGTCGCCCTTCTTGAGCTTCTTGTGATCCAGGTCGGAGCGCAGCACTCCGTCCAGGCCGGGCACCGGGCGGCCCAGCTGGTTCTTTTTCACGCAGACGCTGGGCATGACCGAGTAGCGGGTCCAGGGGGTCTTCTGCACCTTTTCGTAGGCGAAGAAGATCAGCGACTGGCAGTCGATGCCCTGCGGGCAGCGCACCCGCCGCTGGCCCCGCCGGCAGCCCGGCCGGCCGTCGCGCCCGCCGAAGACGTAGGGCTCGTTGAGGTAGGCCTCGGCGGCGGCGATGATTTTGTCCTGTATTGTCGGTTCCTTACAGGGGGATGCCGCGGAAACCAGCAGGAGAATCGAAAATACCGAAAGACACCTCATCAACTATTAATGACGGAAAGGAATCTCAAAACGGTCTCGATTTCATCCCAGGTTGTATACCGTCCCAGCGAGAAGCGCAGGGTGCCCATGCCCACCTGCTCGGATATCCCCATGGCGGCGATCACCGGGGAGAGCTCCACAGAATCCCGGTGGCAGGCCGCGCCCAAAGACGCCGCCACGCCCTTTTCCTCGAGCAAGGCGAGGATCTGAGAGCCGTTCTTTCCGACGAAGGATACATTGAGGGTGTTGGGCAGGCGCCGGGTGGGATGGCCGTTCAAAACCACCCCCTCGCCGAAGGTCTTCTGCAGTTGATTCCAGAAACGGTCGCGAAGCTCGGGGGTCATAGTATGAGAATTGGCCAGCTCGCAGGCCGCTCCCAGGCCGACGCCGAGCAGCACGTTCTCGGTCCCCGCGCGGCGGCCGGACTCGTGGCCGGCGCCGTGGACGAACGGTTCGGGCTCGATGCCCTCGCGCAAGTAAATCGCGCCGATTCCCTTGGGGGCGTAGAACTTGTGACCGGCGATCGAGAGCAGGTCGACGCCCAGGTCGTCGACCTTCGTGGGGATCTTGCCGCAGGACTGGGCGGCGTCGCTGTGGAACCAAACGCCGCGCTCTTTTGTGATCCTGGATACTTCCTCGACGGGATGGATGGTGCCGGTCTCGTTGTTGGCGTGCATCAACGAGACCAGGATGGTCTTTTGGGTGATGGCTTTTCTGACGTCGTCGGGGTCCACCAGGCCGTGGGAGTCAACCGGCAGGACGGTGATCTCGGCGCCCAGGGTCTGGAGGAATCTGCAGGGATTCAATACCGCGGGGTGCTCGGTGGCCGCGGTGATTATATGGTTGCCTTTTTCGCGCAGGGCGAAGAAGGCCCCCTTGATGGCGAAGTTGTTTGACTCGGTGCCGCCGGAGGTGAAGACGACTTCACCAGGCTGGCAGCCCAAGAGACCGGCCACCTGGGTACGGGCCCTTGCGACCGCTTCCTTGGCGGGCTTGCCGGCCCAGTGGCTGGCCGAGGGATTGCCCTGGTGGTTTTCGAGGAAGGGCCGCATGGCGTCGGCCACTTCGGGGGCGATGGGGGTGGAAGCGTTGTAGTCCAGGTATATCCGGTTCATCGGCGCAACCTCGCAGAAAAATTAGTTTCAGCTTCCGAAGATCACCTCGCGGAGCTCGGATACCGTGCCGCAGATGAAGTCGGCGCCGCTGTCCTGGATGCCCGCGCCGCCCTCCAGGCCCCACAACACACCGCAGGTCTTCATCCCGACCGCCCGTCCCGCCTGGATGTCTTTTACGAAGTCGCCGACCATGATCCCCGAGGCGGGCCCGGTTCCCAAGCGCTCGCAGGCCAGCAGGAGGGGGTCGGGCGCCGGTTTCAGCTCGGCTTCGTCCCCGCCGACCTGGGCGTCGATGAATTCGGACATGCCCAGGCCTTCGATGATGGCTTTGGAGAAGGGGGCGGGTTTGTTGGTGACAACCGCCACCGGGTAATCCTTCAGGTCGCGCAGCAGATCCATGATGCCCGGGTAAGGCGCGGTGTACACTAGGCAGTTCTCCCGGTAATCCGCCCGGAAGTCCTTCACCGCCGCATCGACGTCCAGCTTCGGGCGGGGGGCCAGGGTCTTCTCCATCAGGCGGCGGATCCCATCGCCCACGTATGAGACGATCTCGGCTTCGGGCAGGGTCTGAAGTCCCAACCGCACCAATGTCCGGTTGGTCGCTTCGGCGATGTCCTTGCCGGAATCCACCAGGGTTCCGTCCAGGTCGAAGAGTATGGGTGTGAACCTCGGTTTCATGGGTACCTACTGTATCACGAAAGCTTGAGCTTTATAGCGAATACTGATACCTCAACCCCAATGATGATCCTCTTCTGGATAACCGCAGCAATCGGGGCCCTGTGGATCGTACTGTTCATATCCAACCTCACGGAATTCCTCCGCGCTCCCGAGGTCAAGCCCGGGGACGGGAAGCCCGCCGCTTTGCCCAAGGTCAGCATTATCATCCCCGCCCGGGACGAGGAGCGAAACATCGGGCGCTGCCTGCATTCGCTTCTGGACCAGGACCACCGGGACATCGAGATCCTGGTGGTCGACGACGATTCTTCGGACGATACCGCCGGGATCGTCGAGAGGATGGCTTCGGAGGATTCGCGCATCCGGCTTTACTCGGCGGGCGACCTGCCCGGGGAATGCACCGGGAAGTGCAACGCGCTGATCGCGGGGATGCGCCAGGGCAATCCCTCCGGTGAGTGGCTGCTTTTCATCGACGCGGACACCCACCATCATCCCCAGAGCCTGTCCTCGGCGCTGCGCACCGCGCTGGAGAAGAATGTCGATCTGCTCACTCTGATCCCGCACCTGGAGGCGCGTTCATTCTGGGAGCGCTTGATGCAACCCACCGTGGCGGCGCTGATCGCCTTGTTCAAGCCGCCCGGGCGCATCAACGATCCCGGCAATCCCGAGGTGTTCGCCAACGGGCAGTATATCCTGGTGCGCCGGGAGGCTTACCTGGGTTGCGGCGGTCACCAGGCGGTGGCCGGCAAGATCCTGGAGGACGTCGAGTTGGCCCGGGTGATGGTGGACTTCGGTTGCCGGGTGCACATCGCCCTGGCCCGCGAGCTGTTCTCCACCCGGATGTACACGGGCCTGCGCTCGCTGATGACCGGCTGGACCAAGAACTTCTACATGATCCTCGAATCGCGTTTCTCCCGGGTGCTCCTGGCCGCCGGCCTGGCGCTGTTTTTGTCCCTGTGGCCCGCGGCGTTGGGAATCGCCTCCATCCTGGGCCTGGCCACCCGGACTTACTTCTGGCCGGAAGCATATTTGTGGATCGCCGTGGGGATCTACGCCATGGTGCTGGTTTTCCAGGCCACCCTGCGTGGCCTCAACCGCTGGTATCCTCTGTATTCGCCCCTGGCGCCCTTGGCCAACTTCATGGCGGTATTCATCCTGCTGCGCTCGGCCTACTTGAACTCCAAGGATCGCGGGGTGCGCTGGAAGGGGCGGATCGTCTTCGACGACAAGGAGGATGCAAAGTGAGCCCGGACAGATCCGCCCCCCAGCAGCCCCTGGCCCAGATCGTCCGCCGGCGCATCAAGACCCTGCTGGACCGCCTGGGCTCCCACCATGCCCCGGATCTCTACCGCCGGGTGATCCGCGAGGTGGAGCGCGCCCTGATCGAGGAGGCCCTGCAGCGCTCCGAGGGCTCCCGGGTTCAGGCGGCCAGGATCCTGGGCATCCACAGAAACACCTTGCGCGCCCGCATGCAGGCGCTGGGAATAAAGGCAGGAAAGAAGCGCTAAGATGTGGTTTTCTTGGCGCCGGCGGGTTCGAAGAGCATGACGTTGGCTTCGGTTTCGGCGACCGAACGGTGTTCGAAGCCGCGGGGGACCACGATCAATTCGCCGGGGCCCAACTCCACCGAGTGGTCGCGGTATTCGATCTGGAAACGGCCGTTTACACACAGGAAGAACTCATCGGTCTCCTCGTGACGGTGCCAATCATAGGCCCCGCGGAGCTTGACCAGCTTTACCTGCATACCGTTGACAACTCCGATCAGCCGGGGTCGCCAGTGTTCCTGCAGCTTGGAAAACTCCTCGGATAGGTTCACTTTGTCCATGGCCCCTCCAGGTACGATTGAACCGCATCCTTTCTCGGGTTTCAAGGGGGCATTTTCCCGGTCAAAAATTGGCGGCGGTGGTGGGATGTCGCGTCCGCTCAGTTTGACGGCAAGCAGGCGCCGGCACCCGGCAGGATCGAGAGGGTGCCGTCGCGGACGTTGACCAGGGCCAGGTCCGACATGCCGTCCGAGTTGAAGTCGCCGGGGATCACATGACGGGGCTCGGAGCCGGTGAGATAGGGCACCGGGTCCGCGAAGGTTCCGTCGCCGTTGCCCAGGAGTATGCCTATGGTGTTTTCCAGGCTGTTGCACACCGCCAGGTCGAAGATGGAGTCCGCATTGAAATCCGCAGCCGCTATTCCGTGGGGGCCCTGACCGGTCGAGTAGTTGGCCGCCGGGCCGAAGGTTCCGTCGCCGTTGCCCAGAAGCACGCTTACGTCGTTGCCCAAAAAGTTCGCCGTTGCCAGGTCGATGTAGCCGTCGGCGTCCAGGTATGCGGCGGCCAGCGCCTTGGGCTCGTCGCCGGCCGGGTAGTCGGTCTTTTGGGCGAAGGTGCCGTCGCCGGCGCCCAGAAGCACGCTTATGTCGCCGGAGTCCTTGTTGGACACCGCCAGGTCCAGAACGCCGTCGGCATCTAAGTCGGCTATCGCCGCGTCGTAGGGGCTGGAACCCGCCGGGTATTCCACCGCGGCGGCGAAGCTGCCGTCGCCGTTGCCCAGAAGGACGTTGACCGTGTCCACGGTGCGGTTGACCACCACCAGATCGATTGCGGTGTCGCGGTCGACGTCTTCGGCCCGGACCACGTGCGGCCGGGTGCCCGCCGGGTACTCCACCCCGGTATCGAAGGTGCCGTCGCCGTTGCCGATGAGAATGCTGACGGTGTCGCTATCGGAGTTGGCCGTGACCAGGTCTACTATGTAGTCGTCGTTGAAGTCGGCCGCGGCCACCGAGTAGGGGAGCGCGCCGGTGGCGTGATCCACCTGGCTGGTGAAGGTTCCGTCCCCGCGCCCGTCTTCGCCGTTGCCCAGCAGCACGGTCAGGGAGTTGCCCTGCGAATTGGCCGCCGCCAGGTCCGCTATCCGGTCATGGTTGAAGTCGCCCACCACCAGGTCCTTGGGCTCCAGGCCGGTGGCGAAGTCGACCTTGTCTTTAAAGGTCCCGTCGGGTCGCGAGCCGCTGCCTCGGCCCAGGAGAATGCTTACGGTGTCGTCGGTGTGGTTCGAAACGGCGATATCGGAGACGTTGTCCCGGTTGAAGTCGGCCACCACTATGCCCCGCGGCTGGGCGCCGGTGGAGTATTCAATGCAGGTGCTGTTGGCCGAGGCCAGAAACACGCACAGGGTGCCGGCGTTGAAGTTGGTAAGCACGAAGTCCATGACCCCGTCGGTGTTGAAGTGGCCCAGGGCGATGAAGTTGGCGCTGTCGCCCGAAGAATAGGAATGCGGGGTGCCGAAGGTTCCGTCGCCCCGGCCCAGCAGTATGGTCAGGTCGTCCGATTCGGAGTTGGCCAGGGCCAGATCAACATCGCCGTCCAGATCCAGGTCGGCGGCCTCCACCGTGCGGGGCGAGGTGCCGGCCGGAAAGATGGTGGGCGCGCCGAAGGTTCCGTTGCCGCCGCCCAAGAGAACCACCGCGCCGTCATCGCGGGCCGCCACCGCCAGGTCGACGATGCCGTTTTCGTCGAAGTCGCCGGTGGCCGCCCCCACCGGGGCGGTGCCCGCCGGATATTCCACCCCAAAAGCAAAAGTGCCGTCGCCGGCCCCCAGCAGGACGGTCACCGTGCCGCCGGTGGTGTTGGCGGTGACCAGGTCGGGGATCCGGTCGGCGTTGAAGTCGTCGGTCCGCACGCAGCGCGGCCCGGCGCCGACCGGGGTTTCGCTGGCGATTCCAAAGGTGCCGTCGCCCTGTCCCAAAAGGACGCTGATGGTGTCGTCGGCGTTGTTGGACGCCACCAGGTCCGGGTTCGAGTCGGCATCCAGATCCACGGCGACCACGTCGAAGGGCGCGCCGCCCACGCGCAGGGCATCCGGGACACCGAAGGTTCCGTCGCCCGAGCCCAACAGCACGTTGAGGTTGAAGCCGTTGCCGGCGTTGTAGTTGGCCGCGGCCAGGTCCAGGATGCCGTCTTGGTTGAAGTCCCCGGAGGTGATGTCGAAAGGCCCGGCGCCGCAGGGAAAGTCGGTCTTTGCGGTGAAGGTGCCGTCGCCCAGGCAGCAGCCGTCGGGAATGCCGTCGCAGTCCTGGTCCAGGCCGTCGTCGCAGATGTCGGCGACCTCCGGCTTGGGCTCCAGGGTGTGCAGGCACTCGTCGTCCTCCTCGGAGCAGGTGTCGGCGGTGCAGTCGTCCTGGTCGTCGCAGTCGCGGGGCGTGCCCCCGGAGCAGACCCCGTCGGTGCAGGTCTGGCCGGTCATGCAGAAATTGTCGGCGCATTCGGTGTCGTCCGGGGCGGTGGAGTGCTCGCAGCCGGTCTGGACGCAGCGGTCTACGGTGCAGCCCAGTCCATCGTCGCAGTCCGAATCCACCCGGCATTCGTCGGTCAAACCGTCGCAGTCATCGTCCCACGAGTTGCCGGTGATCTCCGAGCTGGGCAGGGGACCGCAGACCCAGGCGAGCTCGATCCGCACGACGTCCGAGCCGCTCCTGGGAATAACCACGCATCCGCGCACGATGGCCACTTGCTCCTGGGAGAATCCCTCGGCCAGGATCACCACCGCCCCGGAGGGTACCCGGACCCGCGAGCCGGGTGCGGGCGGGTTGCCGGTTTCGATCCGGTCGGTAAAGCCCAGGCCGGCGGGATCCACCTCGCCGGTGACCAGCGGATCGCAGGGCTGGCCGGCGGGAAAAACCCAGACGATCAGATCGCTGACGGTGTTTTTGGCCACGTCGTCCTGAAAGACCAGGCGCAGGGTGCGCGGGGAGTCATCCGGGCAGGCGGCCAGGAACATCGACGCCAGCAAGAGTAATAAGTGTCTGCGGTGCATACGACGAAAGGATAACCGGATCGGGGCGAATTAGGCAAAAAGTGCGGTTGCTTCCAACTCGGCCAGCGTTGCCCGGCGGACGGGAAGGGGTTGCCTGACCGCATTGTTGTGATTAAGAATGTCGTTGGAGGGATAGATATGAAAGATACCCACCCGATTTGTTACGGCCTTGTATTGTTTATACTTTTGGCCGGATCGCCGGCGCTGGCGGATGAAACCCTTTGGCAGGAGCGCTCCGAGCAGTCCCAGGTGGTGCTGCCGCGGGGTTACAGCCCGCTGCCCTCGCTGTCCGGTTTGATCAAGGAGCTCAAGCCCGCGGTGGTAAACATCCACACCACCCAGACCATATCGCCGCGCCTGCGCCGCAACCCGTTTCAGCGCGATCCGTTCCTGGAGGAGTTCTTCGGCTTCCCCCGCCAGGAGCGCAAGTACCCCTCGCTGGGCTCGGGCTTCATCATCAGCCCGGACGGTTACATCCTAACCAACTACCACGTGGTTCACCACGCCTCCGAGATCCGGGTAAAGCTGGCCGACGAGCGCACCTACAAGGCCAAGGTGGTCGGCGGCGACCAGAAGACCGACGTGGCTTTATTGAAGGTCAAGGCCAAGGGCAAGCTGCCCACCGTCTACCTGGGCGACTCCGACAAGCTGGAGGTCGGCGACTGGGTGATCGCCATCGGCAGCCCCTTCGGCCTGGGCCACACGGTGACAACCGGCATCATAAGCGGCAAGGACCGGGTGATCGGACACGGCCCCTACGACGACTTCCTCCAGACCGACGCCTCGATAAACCCGGGCAACTCCGGCGGCCCGCTGTTCGACTCCGCCGGCAACGTGGTGGGAATCAACACCGCCATAGTATCCGGCGGCACCGGCATCGGCTTCGCGGTCCCCGTCAACCTGGCCAAGGAGCTGCTGCCGCAGTTGCGCAAGACCGGCAAGGTCCGCCGCGGCTGGCTGGGGGTGGGCATCCAGGATCTGACCGACGAACTGGCCGAGGAATTCGGCGTCCCCGGCAAGAGCGGCGTGCTGATCTCCCAGGTCTTCGTGGGCAGCCCGGCGGAGAAGGGCGGCCTGCGCGCCGGCGACATAATCATCTCGCTAAACGGCAGAAGGGTAGGTGGAACCCGCGCCCTCACCCGCCGGGTGGCCGTCCTGTCGCCGGGCGGCAAGGCCACTCTCGTGGTGGTCCGCGGCAAGAAGACCAAGAAGTTTACGGTCAAGCTGGCCGAGCGCGAATCCGGCGAGGCCGCGGCCATGGGCCGCAGGGTGGAGGAAGAGGGAGAGGTGTCCCTGGGCCTGACCCTGACCCCCCTCACCCCCGAAAAAGCCCGCCGCCTGGGCGTGAGCGAGCGCACCCGCGGCCTGGTGGTAACCGGCGTAGACCGCGCCGGCCCCACCTCAGGCTTCGTCCGCCAGGGCGACATAATTGTAGAAGTCAACCGCACCCCGGTCCGTTCCCTGAAGGACTTCCAAAGAGCCCAGGGAAAGAGCAAAAAGGTCCTGCTGTTGATCCAGCGCGGCTCCTCGCAACTTTTCATGGTCATCCAGCGGTGACCGCCTGCCTGACCATCGCCGGCTACGACCCCACCGGCAAAGCCGGCGTTTTGGCCGACTTCGAAACCTTCAAAGCGCTTTCAATGGAGCCCACCGCGGTGATCACCGCCGTCACCGCCCAGAACAACAAACGCGTCCGAGCAATTCATCCACTTACTCCCAGCCTGATCACCGAACAGTTCAACTCCTTGAAAAAAACCGCCGCTATCAAGATCGGCATGCTGGCCAACGCCGCAATCGTACGCCAGGTAGCCAAGCTCCTTCCCGGGAATGTCCCGGTCGTTCTGGATCCGGTTCTGCGCGCCTCCACCGGCCGTGCACTCCTCGAACCGAAAGCAATCCCAACTTTAAAAGAATCCCTTTTTCCCCTTTGCACCGTCATCACCCCGAATCGTTCCGAAGCCGAAAAACTCCTGGGCCGCAAGATCCACGATCTCGAGCGCGCCGCCGAAGACCTCCTCGCCCTGGGTCCCGAGGCCGTCGTCATCACCGGCGGCGCCCAAGCCGACGTACTAGCCGACTCCCGCGGCGTGAAGATCGTCGAAGGAAAACGCGTCCGCGGCACCGCCCGCGGAACCGGCTGCCGCCACAGCTCGGCATTGGCTGCCTATCTGGCCAGAGGTAAGACAATCCGTCAGGCAGCCAGCCAGGCTCGGCAATACGTACGGCGTTACGTCGCATCAACCTAACCCCCCAAAATATACACCAACGAAACGAACGCCCCCCCCTTCCCGACACGGGAAGGGGGGGGATTGAAAAATAATTGGGTTTGTTTCGTTGGCTGCTTAGTCCTGCACTTCTTCCAACCCCATTACGCAGTCCCCGCCTTCGGGGGCTTCTTTGTGGATCTCGTTGACCACCCGGAGCATGTCCTGGGAGATCTTGATCGAGGGGTTGGGGAAGGTGACTATTGCGGCGGTGATGGTGATGGCTTCTAGCTTTTCCTTGGGTGGGGGGAGCAATGCCTTGCGGATTCGTTCTACCGCTACCCGGGCGCCCTGGGCGGGGGTTTCGGGCAGCAGCAGGAGGAATTCGTTTTCTTCCATGCGGTAGATGCGGTCGACTACCCGCAGCGTCTTTTGCAGGACCGTGATTACCGCGCCGGTCAGGGTGGCGGCGCCTTTTTGGCCGCGGTCGGCCAGGACCTCTTCGTACTTGTCGATGGAGAAGAGGACGCAGCTTAGTGAGTGCTCGTAGCGTTGGGCGCGCTGAAATTCGTACTCCAGGCCGGAGCGGAGCTGGCGGAAGCCGCCTACCCGGCCGGGTTCGTCGTATTCGCCCATCTTGCGCAGCTTTTCATGGGCCTCGCGGAGTTGGCGTTTCCAGCGGCGGGAGTCGATGGCGGTGCGGATGCGCTGCTGGAGTTCGAAGAGGCGGAAGGGCTTGGTTACGTAGTCGTCGGCGCCCAGGTCGATGCCCTGGACCTTGGAGTCCATGTCATCCAGGGCGGTGACGATGATGATGGGCAGGTCTTCGGTCTCGGCGCGGGAGCGGAGCTCCAGGCAGACTTCGAAGCCGTCCTTGCCGGCCATCATTATGTCGAGCAGCACCAGGGCCGGGGGGGTTTTGACCGCCTTTTCGATGGCCGTGTTTCCGTCGTTGGCCTCCTCGACCCGGTAGCCGGCGCTCTCGCACAGCTCGCGCATCAGGGCCACGTTGAACTGGTCGTCTTCGACGATCAGGATGGTTTCCTTGTCGGCCATCTAGAAGGGCTCCACATCGCCGTGGGCCAGGTTCTCGAACCGGGTGTATTCCTTGAAGAAGCGCAGGTTGACCGTTCCGGTGGGGCCGTTGCGCTGCTTGCCTACGATGACCTCGGCCAGGCCTTCCTTGTCCTTGTCCTGGGTGTACTCCTCCTCGCGGAAGACAAAGAGGATCACGTCGGCGTCCTGCTCGATGGCGCCGGACTCGCGCAGGTCGGAAAGCTGGGGGCGCTTGGACTCGCGCGACTCCGGCTTTCTCGAAAGCTGGGAGAGGGCGATGACCGGAACATTCAGCTCCTTGGCCAGGCCCTTGAGCGACCTCGAAATCTCGGAGATCTCCCGCTCGCGGCTCTCCACCCGCTTGCCCAGAGAAGAGAGCTGCAGGTAGTCCATGAAGATCAGGCCGATGCTCTTGTCTTGCTTTTGCAACTCGGCCTGCAGGCGGCGGGCCTTGGCGCGCATTTCCATCACCCGCACGCCGGGGGTGTCGTCGATGAACAGGTCGGCGTCGGAGAGCGCGCCGGCCGCGCGGGCCAGGCGGCCCCAGTCGGTGTCGGTCAAGAGCCCCTTGCGCAGGCGCTGGTGATCCACCCGGGCCTCCGAGCACAAGAGCCGCATGGCCAGCGACTCTTTGCTCATCTCCAGGGAGAAGAACAGCACCGGCATCTTGGCCTCCTGGGCGGCGAACTGGGCGATGTTCAACGCGAAGCTGGTCTTGCCCATGGCCGGGCGCCCGGCGATGATGATCAGGTCGGAGTTCTGGAACCCGGAGGTCTTGTCATCCAGGTCCCTGAAGCCGCTGGGGACGCCGGTGTAGGTCTCCTTCTTCTCGTAGATGCGCTCGATGGCGGCAAAGCTCTCGGTCACCAGGTCCTTGATGTGGGTGACCCCGGCCAGCTTGCGCTCCTGGACCACGCCGAAGATCAGCCGCTCGGCCAGATCGACGTACTCGGGAAGGTCTTCCGAGGCCTCGAAGCCGTGGCGCAGGATCTCGGAGGAGGCGTGGATCAAGCGCCGGGCGATGGCCTTGTCGCGGACGATCGAGGCGTAGTGGGTGACATTGGCCGAGGTGGGGATTACGTCGGTGAGGGTGGAGATGTACCCGGCCCCGCCGACTTCCTCCAGGTGCCCGCGCTGTTTGAGCCTTTCCTGCAGGGTCAAATAGTCGATGGCCTCGTCCTTGTCGGACATGTCCACCATGGTGGCGAATATCTTGCGGTGGGCATCGCGGTAGAAGTCCTCCTCCCGGACGATGTCCAGGATCTGGTCCAGGGCCGAGTTGTCCAACAGCACCCCGCCCAGGACGGATTGTTCCGCCTCGATGCTCTGGGGCGGCTTGCGCAGCGGTTCGGCTTGGGCTTCCAACTGCGGTTCCATTGCGGTTATTTCGCCACTACCCAGACTTTCAACTTGGCGGTGACCTCGGTGTGCAGTTTCACGTCGACGGTGTAAACCCCCAGGCTCTTGATGGGCTCCTCCAGGATGATCCGCTTTCGGGAGATGTTGATCCCCTCCTGGGAGAGAGCCTCTTCGATGTCCTTGCTGGTCACCGAGCCGAAGAGCTTGTCCTGTTCCCCCACCAGCATGGGTATGGTGCAGGAGATCTTTTCGATGTCCCCGGCCATGATGTCTGCGTCCTTGCGGACCCGGGATTTATGCGCATCGATGAGCTTTTTCTGGTGGTCCAGTTGGCGTATGTTCTTGGTGCTGGCCTGGACCGCCAGCGACTGGGGGATCAGGTAGTTGCGGGCGTATCCGTCCTTCACGGTGACCACCTCTCCGGTGGAGCCGAGATCGGGCACGTCTTCCTTGAGAATGACTTTCATGACTCACGCTCCGGTCAGACGGTCGAG
>Ga0180432_10007838_pt1 | contig 13473 bp, 10 predicted proteins | sample SS_ome_10_FD_132414 | JGI IMG/M metagenome (GOLD analysis project Ga0180432, IMG submission 132414) | Hypersaline lake sediment archaeal communities from the Salton Sea, California, USA - SS_1_MS_2 metaG | ecosystem: Environmental > Aquatic > Non-marine Saline and Alkaline > Hypersaline >...
GGAGGGTCAAGGACCCTCTGGTGCTGGGCGACCCAGCACCGTGTAGCTCGCCCGTACCTGCATCCCGCCTTCAGCTAGCTGGGAGCACATATCCATGGCCATCGACAGCGACAAGTACTTCTACAACATATACAACAACCAAAAAGACTACGCCAAGGCACTCATCGAGGCAACCATGCCCATGGTCAAGACCTAGCCCCGTATAACACGTCTATAACCTGCTTCCATGAGGCATGCAGATATGTAAAATGGGACCCAGAGTAGGATAAACCAGTTAAACTCCCGGTACATCACATCAGCATAAACCTTGTAATAAGGCGTCAAAAGATACCAGTAGAAATCCAGTACACCCTCCAAGCTAAAAGTCAACAACACATAAACTACAGCGGGTAAAACAATAGTCACCAAGATCTTTGGGAGGCTTGGTTTAAGAAACTCTTTGATGTTCAACTTGTTCTATTTTCTGTTCTAGTCTATAGTATTAATAACATTACCCAGAATATGTTGACACATGAAGAGAAACTATCTCACCATCACACTCATAGTAACAGTACTAGGAATCGCCTTCATATTCCTACCACAAACATACACAATCCACCTAGCACCAGAACAAGTAACCCTCTGGGAAGACACATCCAACGGAGCAACATACAGTTTCAACACAGGCGTCCAAAGTGTGGATGATGGAGTATCACCCTACGTGAAAGTCTGGAGCAGCAGCATGGTTACCCTGAACACCAGCTTTACCGTTACAGGCATGGGAGAAACGATACCATGGAACATAACAGATAATCCAACCGAGTTACTACTCCCTGGACCCGGAGACTGGACCATCGAGATAACAGGAAACATAGTCGAAGGCGAAGTAGCTGATATCAACGCGGGATTCTATTATCTCAGACCAATGGAACCAGAGACAGTAACCTATTACCCGTACAGATACTTTGGCTACGGTATGCTCGTAATCGGAATAATCTCAAGCCTAGTAGTCTATATGCGAACAAAAACCGAGTAATAGTTCAAATACGTCTCCAACATCTCTCTAAATCATGGACTGGTTATACTTCATAGCAGGATTCATAATAGTAGCCGGAATCGGCTTCTATCTCAGAGGACGCAGCTCCAAAGAATAAACTATTTTTCATTATTTTATTTTATAAAATTTGGATAAAAAAGGTTAAGAAAAAAGACTAATCGTTTTTCTTAGGCTTCTTTTCTTTTTCTGGTTTATCCGGTTTACCGGTCTCCTTGTCAGGCTTACCGGTTTCCTTATCGTTACCACTGTTACCAGAGTTTCCACTGTTACCACTATTTCCCTTATTGGTCTTGTAGTCGTCCTTAGTCTTGTTCTTGTTTCCTTTTAGTTCAGCAAGCAGTTCATCTTCTTCTGATGTATCCTCACCTCTCTCTGCTTTCCTAGCTGCCTTCTCCTCCATCTTCTGAATCCGCTCCTCAAGCTTGTTCATGGTCTTGAACATCTGTTTTGCCGCGGGATCATCCATGGATTCAAAGTCTGCGTTCATGGTATCAGTTGCATTGTCAAGGTCATCTAATGCCTCTGTTGTATTTCCAGCGTCTATTCTCGCTTGTATTCGGAGTAGTTTCTGCTCTGCTTTGGTTAGTGCGCTCAGTGCCTTTACAGCGTCATCCGGTGAAAGATCGCTTGATACATTGTTGTAGTTCTCGTACATCGAGGTTAGTCTTTCCTGGAAGCGGTTCTGGAAACGTTCTACGAGTTGCTGTTGTACCTCGGTGATTTCATCATCTGTTGGTTCATCAGGGACCTCGTCTTCGGATATTGTATCGCTTGTAGCGTTCAAGTCATCAGTTACAGTCGGATTGTCCTTCTCGAATTTTCTATAAGCATTCCTGAGTTGTTTCAACGCCCTCATATAGGCGTTTGCTGCTGCCTGTGGATTGGTGTCCTCATCGTCTCCCTGCTGCATTGCCTGCCATGCATGCATGAAGGCGTTTCTAAGTGCTGGATCAGCTTCATCTGGAAGTACTGGTCCAGCGTATGTAGTGTTATCTTCTGGAAGTTCCGGTTCAGTCGTGTTACTGTCTGGAATTACTGGTTCAGTAGTGTTTCCATCCGGAACTTCTGGCTCAGTCGTGTTACCGTCTGGAAGATCTGGTTCAGTATCTGTGACGTTTTCCCCATCGGTTCCTTCATCAGATGCAGGTGCTGTGGTCCCAAACATTAACTGATAAAGTTCTTGGTACCTAAGTTGAGTTGTTGTTTTGATCTGCTCAACGACAAGAGGATCGATATTCCCTCCTCCGTCGTCATCTCCTGTATCTGTGGCGTTCTCGTCACCACCCTCGGGCAAAGGAAGAGTACCATTGACATCTGGAAGAGTACTATTGGTATCCGGTAGAGTACTGTTTGTATCGCCAGTACCGTCGTCTCCTGTATCTTGGGCGTAAACAAGTTGCCCAAGCGGAGCTAAGAGTAACATCAGCAAAAGCGTTAATGAGATTACTTTCAACTTCATCGTTTATTCACTGGACAAGATAATGTCTTTTATTTATTAGAAGAACACGGCGGAACGATTTGGAACGTTTATTCAGGTGCCCGGTGATACCGGGGGTCTATCCTGAGTAGACTCTGGTTACCGATCTTGACTTCCTCGATTATTTCAAGGTCTTTAAGCCTCTGAATGAGCCTCCAAGTAGTGGAACGAGGCATCTCAAAGCGATCTCGTATCTCTGAAGCGAAAACCTCTCCCTGCGACTCAGTAATGAATCGTAAAACTTCCCTGTCTTCAAGCTTCAAGTCGTGTTCATTGAGTATTTTATCGAGGTCAATCTCGGCTTGCTGCTTTGTATGTGGAACAGAACCATCGTTACCCATCTTGTTTTTCTGCATATAGATGTATCCACCGCCTCCTGCAGCTAATAACAGCACCAGTAAGCCTAGGTAGAGCATGGAGTTTCCTCCACTGGGCTCAGTTTCTGCTTGTAATGCGAGCTGATAAGCCTGATTTGCTACATTCTCTGCCTCAACGTAATCACCATCATCAAAAAGATCAATGGCTGAAGCATACGCGGTCTCGGCAGCGTCCAGATTAACGATTCTTTCCTCGGCTAGGGCTTCAGCTACTGCGGTTTCAGCTCGTAAAATAGCGTCTTCAGCTGAATCAGCGTCATCTACAGTTTCTTTAGCTGATTGTAGTGCTGCTTCTGCCTGATTTTTTGCTTCAAGATATGAACCCTGAGTGTAGAGGGTTTCGGCTTGACTTAGCATCGATTCAGCGGATTCCAGCTGATAACCGTCTCCTGTTTTATCCGCTATATATTCATGTGCAGCGTTGATAGCTTCATCAGCATCAACCGCAATACTGGGCAACCCTAATAGGTAGTATAGAGACAACTCCCCGGCTTCAAAATCGAGGTAAGTCTTACCATCTACCACTCCAATGTTTATGGGGAACGTCAAAAAGTCAACGATTGATGCTCCAGAGGGTAGAATTATTCTTGTTTCTGTGGGGGAAGATATGTTTAGCTCCCAGAGGCTGCCGTATTTTGCTGTAAGGGAGGAGGTTATGTACTGAATGTCGAGTTCTAGGGCTCCTATGCTGTCGATGGTAGCGTTTGCTCCATCAACCGTATAACCAAGAGGGTTTTCATCTTCATCTCGTACAACCAGATTACTGTATGGAGGCCCAAAGAGTTCTACTGATACACGTACTTCTGTGGGGTCTGCTTCGAGGTTGTATACTGTTTTTGCGGTTCCATCACTGTATACTGTGATGGCTAGGGATATGGGTGTGGTTTCTTGAGCATATACTGATGGCAGAGCCAGTGTTGCGATAAGTAGAGTAACCAGTATGGTTCTATGTGTGAGCATGATTTGAATAAGGTGATTTTAATATATATTAGTTGGTGGCATTATTTACTTAATATTTTAGGTATGTTTGATGAGTCTATAAATATTGAAGTTTTTAATACTTCTTGAACTAACACTCACTGAGGAATAATGGATAGTATATTGCTTATCGGTTCAGCTGGCAGCGTTGGTCACGACATGATGTACCAGATAGCCAGCATGGGGCTACCCATCAAAGTAATCGGTTCAGACGTAAACGAGGCGAAAGGCAGATTCGAGATAGAGGAAAGTCTCCATATTGCACACAGTTTCGGGTTTTATCCTGACTTGAGTTTTGAAAAGATAGACCTCTTCGACATCGAAGGTACCACTGAGAAACTAGAAGAACTTCAACCAAAGGTGGTATGTAACCTTGCGAGTCTCGGCTCATGGTGGATTACGAGACTTCTGCCTGATGAGGAGTACAAGAAGATTGGTCCCATTGGTCCTTGGTTGCCTAATCATCTGACTTTGGCTATGAAGCTAATGCAGGCAATAAAGAAGACTGGACTAGACATCAAAGTGGTTAATGGAGCGTTCCCTGATACGACAAACGTGGTGCTTGGGAAACTTGGTATGGCTCCTGTCTGTGGAGGGGGTAATATGGACCTTGGTATCTTCAGGTTTAAGCGTATTATCGCCCGAGACCTAGATGTTCCATATAGGAGCGTTAAGATATATGGTGTGGGTCACCATGGTGCCTTCTACACGAGGCGTATGGATGCTCCCTTCTGGGTTAAGATACTGGTGGACGGTAAGGATATTACTGAACGGTATCCAAATACCAAGCTTAGGGATATGTACGCGGAAGCAGGTTACGCGAAGAGTGCACAGTATACAGGTGCTTTGGTTGATCAGATGAGAACCAGTGCGAGTTTCCTGAAGAATGTCTTAGCAGTTTACTATGATACCAACGAGATGATGGAATGTGTGCCTGCACCCAAAGGGTTGCCGGGAGCTTACCCGTGTAGACTCGGGGAAAACGGTGCAGAGGTCACGATCCCCGATCTAAGTCTTGAAGAAGCCATCAAGATTAACGAGGCTGGTGCTCAGTGTGACGGTATTGAGCGCATCAAGGATGATGGAACTGTGGTCTATCGGGATGAGAACGTTGAATACATGAGTGAAGTCGTTGGCTACGAGTGTAAAGAGTTGAAGCCAAGTGAGTCCGAGGAACGTGCACGTGAGTTAAACGGCCTTTTGAAGAAGCTCTACGACAAGTATAATGTCTCAAAGTAGGCTTCATCTCAAATCTTTTATCATCAGTACATGAATTTTAGTAGATATGTCATGCTTGACAGCATTTTGTTAATTGGATCTGCGGGTAGCGTCGGTCACGATATGATGTACCAGATAGCCAGCATGGGGCTACCCATCAAAGTTATCGGCGCTGACGTTGATGAAGAAAAAGGTCGCTTTGAGGTAGAAGAGGCGCTTCATACAGCTCACAACTTCGGGTTCTACCCCGATCTAAGCTTTGAAAGTATCAACTTGTTCGATATCAACGGTACAACCGAGTTCCTCAAGGAACACCAACCAAAAGTCATATGCAACCTAGCAAGTCTCGGCTCATGGTGGATAACAAGACTACTACCACCAGAGGACTACAAGAAAGTGGGTCCAGTGGGACCATGGCTACCAAACCATCTAACATTGGCTCATAAGCTGATGCTAGCTGTGAAGAAATCCGGTATCGAGACCAATGTGGTAAACGGTGCGTTTCCTGACGCGACAAACGTGGTGCTCAGCAAAATAGGATTAGAGCCTACTTGTGGTGGTGGCAACATGGATCTTGGACTGGGACGTGTAAAACGAGTTATAGCACGGACCATGAATGTACCATTCAGATCAGTACAACTTTATGGAGTTGGACACCACGGAGCATACTATACCGCGAGAATGGACGGCCCCTACTATGTGAAAGTAATAGTAGAAGGCGAAGATGTCTCAGACCAGTGGCCAAACAAGAGGATAACAAAACTCTACCAACAAGCAGGCTACGGTGTAGTCACCCAGTATAAGAGCGCCCTCGTGGACCAAATGAGAACCGCGAGTAGCTTCCTGAAGCATGTCTTGGCGATCTACTATGATACAAACGAGGTTCATACCTGTGTAACAGGCGTCGAGGGACTGCCTGGAGGATATCCAACGAAACTTGGTCGAAGCGGTGCCAAAGTGGTTTTACCGGATATAAGCCGTGAGGAGGCGATTCGTATCAACGAAGAGGGCGGTAAGATTGACGGTATCGAGAAGATCAAGGATGATGGAACTGTCGTCTTCTGTGAGAAAAACGTCGAGTACATGCGTGAAGTAGTGGGCTATGAATGCTCAGAGCTAAAACCTAGTGAATCCGAGGAGCGAGCAAAGGAACTAAACACACTATTACACAAGCTCTACGACAAGTATAACGTGGAGGCTTAACTTCCCAACTCTATTACCGGGTTTTCTTTACTAGCTATTTCTATGAAGTATTCTCCGCCACAGTGTTTTTCATAGAGTTTTCTTAGCTCTTCCACGGCTTGTCTTACTTTTTCGACACTTATCGCGGGTGAGGCGTCTAGAAACATCACTAGACTGGCAGTTTCTTCTGTGATCTTGGTCTCATCAGCGTCACGGTAGTTCCAGCGACGAGTCAGTATTCGCTTGTCATCAGCGTAAACAACTTCTCCCTCATAGGTTTCCTCGGGTTTTCCGGGTCCAAGAGGAATGAACGTCTCTCCACCATCGCTGTACCTGAGATAAATATCGCCTTCAATGTGCTCCAAATCAAAGCCACCCATGGGAATAACGTGTTTTACGGAGACTACGTTGTAGAGGTCTACAGCGTTATTGATGCGTGGTAGCTTTTCTTCTTTGATACAGCGTCTGACTAGCGCCTCGGCTGATGGTCTATAGTCTCCTGCCTTGGTTCCGAAGCTTCTGTAGAGTTCCCGCCATGATGCTATGTGAGGGTGTTTTGTGGGTGGTTGGTCTCCGATCTGGTTTTTAGCTGATTTGATTGCTTCTTTTTGTAGCCCGTAGAGTTCGGGTACTTGGCGTTTATTATCCATGTTTCGCCCAACTAGAACGCCTATATGGATTTCCGGGTACTTGGATAAGATTCCGGTTATATCGTATTTCATTGCGGGTTCTCCACGATTGCATTAGCCTTCTTCAAGGCAGTTATATCTGCGTCATCGTAGCCCAGAAACTCCCTGAGTACTGATTCATTATGTTCTCCGATTATGGGGGAAGCGTTTTCTACTTGTATAGGGGTCTCGCTGAACTTGACCGGGAAATTAACTACCTTAACCGGTCCTGCGTTTTTATGCTCCACAGTTGTGAACATGTTTCTCTCGATAAGGTTTTCATCCTCTACGACATCATTAAGCTTGTAAACGGGTGCAACAGGGACACGAGCAGCCACAAAGTAGGAGACTGCCTCATCTCGGGTCATGTCTTTGACCATTTCCTCTATCAAGTCCTCGGTTACCTCTTCTACGCCCATGTATTCTCTTAAGTCATCGATGAGCCTTGGGCTGAAGCTAGCGAGTCTGATGTAACCGTCTTTTGTTTTGAAGAGTCCACCGAAGCCTCTTGCCATCGGGTACTTGTCTTGTATCTCGTGGAGTAGCATTCCGGATAGATTGTAGCCGGTTATCGCCATGTTTAGGGCGGTCATGCAGTCAAACTGGGCGACATCAATCATCTGACCTACGCCTGTCTGGTCACGGTGTCTTATAGCGGCAATTATACTCATGGCTGCGAATAACCCGGGTCCAAGATCACCATATGCCTGAGCCATCTCGATAGGTGGACCATCTGGATCAACACCGTCACCTGTCAATCTTGTATGTCCACTCATGGCTTCCGCGATAGGCGCAAAACATGGTCGAGCTGTGTATGGTCCTGTTTGCCCGAAGCCGCTTAGTGCTGCGTAGATTATCTTGGGGTTCAGTTCCTTGAGTACATCGTATCCTATGCCTAGTCTTTCCATGGTGCCGGGTCTGAAGTTCTGTACAACTATGTCGGCTTTGGGGACTAGTTCTTTGAATACTCGGAGGCCTTCCTCTGTTTTGAGGTTCAGTGTCAAGCCTTTCTTGTTGAGGTTTAGCTGATGGAAGGTGTAGCTACTTCCCCCAGCGATATATGCATCTGCGAGTCGGTCTACACTTCCCCATGGTGGCTCGATTCTTATTACTTCAGCACCGAAATCAGCTAGCATCATGGTGCAGAATGGTCCGAACCAGAACTGAGTTAGGTCAAGTACTCGTATGTCTTCAAGGATCTTCATGCCACAATAGAGGCAAGGTAAATGGTAAAACGGTTACTCCTTGAACCTGATTTTTACGGTGTTAAAAATGGGTCCGCCGCCGATCATTTGTGGTGTTCCCGGTGTTAGCCCGTTTTGGGGGTTTCCTTTTTCGTCTATGAGTTCTCTTGGGGCCCAGATGACGCCGGGTATAATTCTGTGGGTTATTTTGATGTTTACGCTTAGTTCTCCTTGTTCATTGTATATGATGCGGTTTTCACCATCTGTGAGATTATGTTTCGCTGCGTCTTTGGGGTTTACCCAGATGGTTCTTGGTATCTCGTTGTAAACATCCCTAAACTGGGTGTGAAGATACGGGGGCAAAGAACTGTTCAGCATTATGAACTCGTCTTCATCAGAGCTGATTTCAAGCTGTCTCGGTAAAGAGGATACGCCTTCCGTGACCGATTTGGAAGTGAACTCTAGTTTACCAGACTTGGTTTGATAAGCATCTATGGGTTTGTAACGGAGTTGGAGACTCTTCCCATCGAGTAGGTCTTGGAAGTCTCCATATTTGAAGGCGTTTCTGAAGTTATACTCCATGTCTTTCCATGGATCAACATGTACCCATGGCGTATCTACGTTCATTCTTTTGGCTATTTCAAGCATCAACGGGTACTCGTCTCTGCTTTCTGCCTGTGGCTCGATTGTTTTCATGGCTAACCGGATAAATGGATGACAATCAGAAACTATTACATCGGTTTTTTCAAGATATGTAGTGGCTGGAAGCACCACATCAGCTAGATTAGCTGTCTCAGTGAGATGTGTATCATGTACAACCAAGAAGCAGTCATCTCGTTTGAAGCCGGCTATCATTTTGTGGCTATCAGGTAACGTCAATACCGGATTCGTACCCACAACGTAGACGAATTTAAACTCACCAGCATCTAATCGTTCACCCAGACTAATCATGCTGACGACTTTCGGTTTCTTCTTGGTCAATGAGCTGCCGTAGATGTCCCCTTCTATCAAGGGTCCACTGCTATTGGTGTAATAGAAGCCCCGATGTATACCTAGTAGTGCGGGGAGTAGTGAGACGCCTCTGCATGATTCTGCTCCTGTGAGGCTCTTATTCAGTCCTAATCCAATCATGAATACGGGGGGAGATTCATGGAGCATCTCGCCAAGTGCTTCTATACCTTCCCAGCTTACACCTGTGATTCGTTGGACTCTTTCAGGGGTCCATTTGAGGGCTTCTGCTCTGTATTCCTTGTAGCCTGTGGTGTGTTTCTCTATGAAATCAAGGTCAACCATGTCATGGGTTATCAGATAATGGGCTAAACCATAGGCTAGTGCGACATCTGAACCCGGCTTAGGGCATATCCAAAGGTTTGCGAGTTCAGCGGACTCGGATTCACGTGGATCAACCACGATTATCTTGGCATCATTTACTCTTCTTGCTCTTGTTGCGAGTGCCCATTGATGGGGGCTACTGGTCTTTGCGTTGAATCCCCAGAAGACAATGTTCTTCTTTTTCTCTAAATCCATCGGACTCTGCCCATAAGTCAAGCCGTAGTGAAGCCCAATACCAGCGTGACCACTGGCTGAACAGACAGTATAATCTGTCATGGTGGCTCCCAAGGCGTTCCAGAGGCGTTTACTGTAACCGATGGTGAGGTAACCGGTGTTTCCAGCGTAATCAAGCAATAGAACAGACTCTCTACCATGCTTCTCGATGGTTTCTTTGAGCTTCTTCTCCACAAGGTCCAGAGCTTGACTCCACTCTACCTTATTGTAACCGGTCTCTGGGCTAGACTTCCTGATATATGGATAGAGGACTCGGTCCATGCTTGTGGTGCGCTGCGGGTCCCCTGCGGCTCTTGGGCACGTGATTCCGTTTGTGAATGGGTTCTCCTTGCTTGCCTCTACCTTGATGATGGTGTCGTTGTCGTCTACTGTTACGTCGAGCCAGCATGCGTCTGGGCAGTCGCGGGCGCACATGGTTTTTACTATTTTCACTCAGGGACACCAGAATACTTTATTCAGTGTTTTATTACTAAAAAAGAGGTATCATCATTCTTGTTGCATAAATGGGTTAATTTTCAATTCCCATTAACCAGAAACTATATTAAGCGCGTAATGATGTTAGGGGTTTAAATTGGTGTAATGAATTGGGTTTCCGTTCAAAATTCGAGAATGCGGAAAAAGCCCTCACCTTTAATGATGTTCTTCTTCTTCCCGGTTGGACGACACTTGAACCGAACGAAGCAGATGTAATGACAAACGTCACAAAGAACATCAAGATCAATATTCCACTTATCGCAAGCCCCATGGACACAGTAACAGAAGCCGAGATGGCTATCGCCCTAGCAAGGGAAGGAGCCCTTGGAGTCCTGCATAGGAACTGTAGCGCCAAGGAGGAAGTGGAGATGGCGAGGAGGGTTAAACGCGCAGAGGCTGTAATCATCAGGGACGTAGTAACAGTAAACCCCGACAGTACAGTAGAAGATCTCCTGAAACAGATGGAGGAGCACAATATCAAAGGCTTCCCCGTAGTGGACGATGAGAGTAAACTACAGGGAATAGTAACATGGAGAGACGTACGTCTAGCTGAACACGATCTTATGATCAGGGACGTTATGACAGAAGAAGTCATCACTGGAACAGAGGAAACAGACCTTGAACAAGCGATGAAAATACTCCACGATCACAGGATCGAGAAACTGCCCATCGTAGACAAAGATGGACGAGTACAGGGCTTGATCACGATGAAAGACATCACCCTCAAAGGCAAGTTCCAAGAAGCCGTAAGAGACGATGAAGGCAGACTACTCTGCGCAGCGGCAACAAGCCCCTTTGACTTACCGAGAGCTAAAGCGTTAGACAAGTACGTGGATATCATGGTGTTAGATGTTAGCCATTTCCATAACAAGAACTGCTTTGAGGCGACAAAAGAGATTATCAAGAACGTCGAGGCGGATGTCATAGTAGGAAACATCGGTACATACCAGGCAGCCGAGGACATCATCACACAACTCGATGGCGTAGCTGGACTCAGAGTCGGTATCGGCAGCGGCAGCATCTGCAGTACAAGTGTAGTTACACGTGCAGGTGCACCGACCATGTATGCCACAAGCCAAGTAGCTGATGCAGTCAAGACCTATGGTGCAGATATTCCTGTTATCGCTGACGGTGGTATGAGAAACCCCGGTGACGTGGCGGTAGCTATGGCTGTCGGTGCAAGTGCAGCGATGATGGGTAATGTCTTCGCTGGTTGTAGTGAGAGCCCGGGTAGGCTGGTAGCCATGGAGGGACGTTACTACAAGGAATACTATGGCATGGGCAGCGCCAAGGCTCGTGAGAAACGCTTCGTCATGGACAGATACAGCAAGCCAAGTAAATCCATCAACGAGGGCGTCGAAGGCTGGGTACCTTACAGGGGACCAGTTAAGGAGATTCTCGGTGAGTTCACAGGCGGCTTGAAGGCAGCCATGGGCTATATGGGGGCTTCTACGATTCCTGAGGTTTGGGAGAAGGCGAAGCTGGCTCTGGTTACAGAGCGTGGTGCTTCTGAAGCAGCGCCGCACGATATTTTCCGTCCGGGTCCAAGTAGGACTCTTTAATTCTTTTTTGATTAGTTTTAGATATTTTCCGGATTATTATGTAAAGATTATTGTGAATAGAGGGGTTTTCTTGGAGCAGCCCCGTATTTGATATTCATATTTAGCTGTTCAGGTTTTCTATTTTTTCATCAATATTACATTTTCATGTAACCCAAAGCCTATAATTGCCACCTATATGCTATAGAAACATTCGAGGGAATACTTGTTGATAAAAAAAGCAATAATCAGCGTATACGATAAGCAGGGACTGGAAACACTGGTACCTGCACTCGCGAAATATGGTATAAAGATAATCAGCAGCGGAGGCACAGCCAGACGCATCAAAGAGATCGGTTACAGCGACCTCGTTGAAGTTAGCGAATACACTGGACACCCAGAGAGCCCCGGCGGACTAGTAAAAACACTTCACCCCAAGGTTCATGGAGGATTACTCCTAGACAGGGACGACGCTGAGCACGCTAAGTGGATGAAGGAAAACAATATTGAATCAATTGATCTAGTCGTCGTCAACCTCTACCCATTCGAGAAAGTAGTCGCAGGTGGAGCGGACCTAGAGACCGCTGGACACAACATTGACATTGGTGGACCTACCATGACACGAAGCGCAGCTAAGGCTAGTTTGCTCTATGATAAGACGTGTATTGTCTCTGATCCTGCACAGTACTCTGAGATAATCAAGATCCTCGAAGAAAACAACGGAGAGCTAACCACGGAACTCAGAAAACGTTATGCTCTCTTGGCATTTAAGCGAACAGCGGGCTATGACGCCGCTATCGTATCCTATTTGGAGGAAACACTATGAGTAAACCAAAATCCATGAGGAAGAAATACAGCACAGCCCTCGAAGAGGACTTTCCTGAAACAATAAAGATCACAATAGGCGAAAACGAGACCATATACAGAAAACACATGAGCCTACGCTACGGAGAGAACCCACACCAGCCAGCCGCCTTCTATAGCCCCACAGAAGGACCACTGACAGTAGGAGACATCAAACTACTCAAATCAGGCAAATCAGGGCTGAGCATGACTAACGTAGAAGACGCAAACAACAGCATGAGAATCGTAAGCTACTTTGATCAACCAGCCTGTGCAGTCATGAAGCACGTCAACCCAAGCGGAGCAGCCGCCCAGAACAAAGACGAGCCACTTGTGGAGGTATACAAGAAAGCAAGAGACTGCGACGCATTAGCGGCGTTCGGTAGCGTTGCTGGTTTCAACTGTGAAGTAGATGTCGCTACAGCGGAGGAGATAATGAACAGCTACGTGGAGGCAGTAGTTGCCCCAAGCTATGAGGAGGGGTGTATGGAGTTCTTCAACAAGAAGAAAAACATCAGAATCATGCAAGTAGACGGCTTAGAAGAGATGAGCAAATACATGGGAGACCCAATGTGGCCGCTGGACATCAGCGTACAGATGGATGGAAGCCTAGTCTTACAGGCACCCATGCTAACCAAGCTCAAGACAGTAGAAGACCTCAGAGTAGTTACCGAGAGGAAGCCTACGGCTCAGGAGCTCAAGGACATGCTGTTCAGCTGGTATGTCTGTATGAACGTGAGAAGCAATGGAGTATTACTCAGCAAAGATAACGCGACAATCGGCATCGGTACAGGACAACAGGACAGAGTTACCGCGGTAAAGCTAGCCCTTGAGAAGGCGGACATGCGTGGACATCTGGAAGAGATACCCGGCAGTGTACTAGCCTCAGATGGATTCTTCCCATTCAGAGACAGCATTGACCTCTTGGCTGA
>Ga0180432_10007840_pt1 | contig 13472 bp, 9 predicted proteins | sample SS_ome_10_FD_132414 | JGI IMG/M metagenome (GOLD analysis project Ga0180432, IMG submission 132414) | Hypersaline lake sediment archaeal communities from the Salton Sea, California, USA - SS_1_MS_2 metaG | ecosystem: Environmental > Aquatic > Non-marine Saline and Alkaline > Hypersaline >...
GGCTTCGCCGTGTTTGCTGAAACGGTCAGCCATGTTCTTGATATGCCGTTTTAACTCCTTGCCGTTCTTACCCGATAGGCTGGGAACATTGGTCGTTGCTGCAATAAGAATCGTTTGCTTTGCCTGTTCATTAGCCGATAAGATGTGGCGAAGTTCATCATGGACAGGCTCTCGTTGGAAGTTGATGTTGTGCCCTGCAAAACCTGCGATTTTCCAAGCCCAGCGATAAGATCCTTAAACAGCCGGTTCAACTGTAGCAAAATACAGGGTCTGCTATCTTGAACCAATCGAGCCTTGGCAAAAGCCACTGGAACGTTTTTAGGGCAGTCATGAAAAGAATTTTAGTGACAGGCGGAGCCGGATTTATCGGCAGCAATTTTGTGCGCATGGTGCTCTCGGAGCACCCCGATTGTCTCGTCGTGAACCTCGATAAGCTGACGTATGCCGGCAATCTGGGGAACCTTGCCGAGTTTTTAGAGAACGATCATCATACATTCGTCAAAGGGGATATCTGTGACGGTATTTTAATCGAACGGCTTATCGAAGAACACCAGATCGAGGCGATCGTCAATTTTGCCGCTGAAAGCCACGTCGACCGTTCTATTACCGAGCCGAAAGTGTTTATCGATACGAACATTGCCGGCACGTTAACCCTGCTCGAAGCCGCTCGCGATCGGAAGTTAAAAAAGTTCGTTCAGATTTCGACGGATGAAGTCTATGGCGCACTTGGTCCGAAAGGCCAATTTACGGAACAGACGCCGCTGCGTCCGAATTCCCCATACTCGGCGAGTAAAGCCTCGGCGGATCTTCTCGTTCGGGCTTTCGGGCATACGTGGGGTGTCAAATATAACATTACCCGGTGCTCGAACAATTATGGACCCTATCAGTTTCCGGAGAAGCTGATTCCGTTGATGATCAACAACGCTTTGGACGACAGGGACTTGCCGGTTTATGGCGACGGTCTCTACGTACGGGACTGGATTTATGTCTATGACCATTGTACCGCCGTCTGGGACGTTCTGCAAAAAGCCCCGCCCGGCGAGATTTACAACGTAGGCGGGTGCAATGAGAAAGCTAATTTGGAAGTGATTGACTTGATTCTCAAACACCTGGACAAGCCGAAATCTCTGATTAAGCATGTAACCGACCGTCCCGGGCACGACAGGCGATATGCCATCGACGCCGGCAAGATCATAAATGAGCTGGATTGGAAACCTTCGGTGAGTTTCGAAGAGGGGATGAACAGGACGATAGGCTGGTATCTTCAGAGCAAGGAGTGGCTGACGAACGTTGTGTCCGGCGATTATCAGACCTACTATGAGTCCATGTACGCAAACCGACAAGTAACAGAAAATCCTCATTAGAACAACGCTGTACAGGCGGAAAATATACAAATCGATTTCTAATATGGCTACAATGAGTCTCTAAGCTGTTGCGTTTTTTGACCTGAACACGTATCAATCAATGCCGAGGAGTTTTTTTCAGAGATTGTGCAAACACTCAATTGGTACATTAGACGTTTGAAAGCCATGCATCCCAATGAAGTTGCATGGCGAATGTGCTCGTCGAGACGCGATTTCAACGACCGAATCCTGGTCCGTCGGCGTCAGCGGTTGAGAGACCTTTCGACGATCCTCAATGGCGACGGCAGCGCAAAGGGGCCGGGTTTTCGGGTGAGTGATGTGGCTGCGGGGGACAGGGCATGGCTCAAGGCCGAAAAGGGTGATGAGCATGATGGGTATGATGCCCTTCTGGCCCGGGCGAAGCGGCTCGGATGGCACCGTTTTGATTTCTTCGACCTGAACGATAAGCATCTTGGCGATCCGATTAACTGGAATCGAGACCATAAACGCGGCCAGGATACACCGCTGATCTTCAGCCCTTCTCTCGATTACCGAGACGTGAAAACGGCCGGCGACTGCAAGTACGTCTGGGAACCGAATCGTCATCATCAGCTTGTGGTTCTTGGCCGGGCTTATCGTCTCAGCGGAGAGAAGCAATTCGCGGATGCCGTAGTGGAACAAATAGATAGCTGGCTCAAGCAGAATCCCTACGGCGTTGGAATGAACTGGCGCAGCGGCCTGGAACTCGGCATAAGGCTGATTAACTGGGTGTGGGCGTTGGATCTAATCAAGGAGTCTGAAGCGGTTGATGATCAATTGCGGCATCGAATATTGGATTCTGTATCGCGGCATGTCTGGGAAATCGACAGGAAATATTCGCGTGGCTCTTCTGTTAACAATCACTTGATCGGCGAGGCGGCGGGCGTATTCGTGGCGACAAGTTACTTTCCATACCTCAAAAATGCAACGTCATTGCGGGCGAAAAGCCGGGACATTCTTTGCCGGGAAATCCTGCGTCAGACGTTTTCTGACGGTGGCACGGTCGAACAGGCGATGGGGTATCATTTCTTTGTGCTCCAGTTCTTTGTGATTGCCGGCATCACGGCGCGCGCGGCGGGGAATGATATGCCGGAATCCTATTGGTCGCGATTGGAGAAGATGTTTGAATTCCTGGCTAAGTTGAATGAAGGCGGTGATCGTATTCCCATGTTCGGTGATTGTGACGATGGGTATGTGCTGGATCTTGGCACAAATCCGCATAGTATCAAGGAATGGATGGCTGTGGGCGCTGCACTGTTTGGACGCGGTGATTTTAAGGCGGCGGCTGGTGTTGTTTCTGAACCCGTTCGATGGCTTTTGGGCAAATCAGATTTCGATCATTTCGAGTCAATCCCAGAAGCAGAGAGTCATCAATGCGCTTCGACGGCTTTGCCGAAGACAGGTTACTATCTGCTCCAGAACGGTAGGTTGGATTCGCCGGATCGCCTCAGTGTCGTATTCGATTGCGGTCCGCTGGGCATGGAGCCCATGGCGGGACATGGCCATGCGGACGCTTTAAGTTTCACGTTTCGGGCCTTCGGCAGGGATGTTCTGGTTGATCCGGGAACGTACGATTACTTCAGCTACCCGAAATGGCGGAAGTATTTCCGCAGCACGCGAGCCCACAACGCGGTTGTCATCGACGGCCGCGATCAATCGGAGATGTTGGGGCCGTTTCTCTGGGGCAGAAAAGCCAAGGCGGAGTGTCTGAGCTGGCAACCCACGGAGACCGGCGGCAAGGTGATCGGCAAGCATGATGGCTATATGCGTTTGGCTGATCCGGTAAGCCATAAGCGTATGATCGATCTGGACGGTCGGGACGTGGTTATCCGTGATGATATCATGGCGAAGAGAAGACACAAGATTGAAGTGTTTTTGCATCTGGCCGAGGATTGCCTTGTGAAATCCTTGGGTAAGAATCGTTATCTCGTGGATGTCGGGCCTGGAACCGTCACGATTGATCTGGATCCCAGCCTTGACGTTGAGGAATTCAATGGCAGCGAGGATCCGATCTGCGGGTGGGTCAGCCGGGGCTATCATCAGAAACAGGCCGGCACGACACTTGTAGGGCGATGTACCAGCCAGGGGAACACGTGCCTTGTATGTAGAATCGAGATCGGTGAGCCGAAATCAGCTTCTGCATAGATGGAGCCTGAGTAAATGAAAAAAAATCTCAACGACCATCATAAACCAGTTATTATCGCTGCTGCCGTAGCAAGTTTCATGATGCTCTTTTTGGGCTTAGGGTATCGGGGTCTGGCTGCACGGCTGGCGGCTCCAGTAGATACGGCCCCGATTCGCCCTGAAGTTCTGCAGCAGCTTCCCTTGCATATCGGTAGTTGGATGGGTCAGGACATATTGCTGGACGAAGATATCGTACGTGCTACAGATACCGATGCCCACGTTAACCGTCGCTATTCACGCCGCAACGGTAGGGAATCTGTGTCACTTTATATCGCGGCAGGCGTTAAGGCACGCGATCTGATGCCCCATCGCCCAGAGGTTTGCTATACGGGAGCCGGCTGGACGCTCATGAAGAAGCAGTCCCTTGAACTGTCCTTGCCAAACGGTATAGAAGTGCCGTGCAACATCATGTTTTTTTCACGCGGTGCTTTGATCCCGGAAAAAATCATTGTTCTGGATTATTACCTTGTCGATGGTCAGTATTGCCGCGACGTTTCATTGTTACGGTCGAAGGCATGGCGGGGTTCCGGCACAGTGGACTATGTCGCTCAGGTACAGATAGTAACGTTCATCACAGTGACTCAGACCTCTGCTTCTGCACAAACGATCATCTCGGATTTTGCCATTAAATCCGCCTCGTTCGTTGAAGATCTATTTAAGGAAGTCGGAGTAAATCGGCCCTCGGAGAAAAAACCGTCTGATGCGAACAGCATGCATGGAGATAGCGAGAATGGTTAAACGGATCATTCGCCATCGACGCGTAGCATCCATATCCGGCAAGCATGATATCCAAAAGAACACTATGATTCTTCTTGCTGTTACGGTGTTGCTGCTGGCCGTAACGGCATGGTCATATTGGCGTATAGTAGCATCTCTTTTCAGGGAATGGAATATAAATGATGACTATTCTGCCGGCCAGCTTGTTCCACTAGTTGCATTATTTTTTGTCTGGCGTGAGAGAAAGAACCTTAGAAGGTGTCGACTAAAACCCTGTTGGTTATGGGGCATCGCACTGCTGATACTCGCACAAACAACGCGGTTTTTCGGCTTGATATTTATGTTTCAATCGATAGATAATTACTCGCTGGTTCTGACCATAGCCGGATTGGTTCTGATAGTGGCCGGCTGGCAAGTGTTTCGGCATGTTTTCTGGATTATACTGTTCATGTTTCTTATGCTCCCTTTGCCCGGGCGCGTTCACAATCTGATTAGCGGGCCGTTGCAGAGATTGGCAACCGCGGGCTCGGTATTTATCTTAGAGGCATTTTTTCCTGTAAGCCACCAGGGAAATGTCATGATGTTGAATGAGAATACGCCTCTTGGAGTCGAAGAGGCTTGCAGCGGCCTGCGCATGCTCACGGCGTTCATCGTTGTCGCCTATTTCATTGCTTACATGGTGAATCGCTCGCGACTCCAGAAGGCCGTCTTACTAATATCCAGCATCCCTGTGGCTCTGATCTGTAACATCATAAGAATTGTCGCTACGGCGGTGCTCATGTTGCTGGTCAATGCTGAAGTAGCACATAAATTCTTTCATGATTTTGCCGGCCTGGTCATGATGCCGGCGGCCGTCCTGCTCATGTTCGGCGAACTGTGGCTGATGAATAAGGTCGTTGAGCCGCAGCCCGAACCTCAACAGATCCATGCACGAACCCGGCCCAAAACCTCGAAACCCCCTGCCAAACGAATGGCAAAAATAGAGCAATCCTTATAGAGAGGGTATGAGTAGAGCGAAGTTGCGGGCTATCGACGAATAACTATGAAAAAATCCGTACGGAATCACTAAAAAAATACCGGTTGTCGCCGATCGGGATAATTCATAAAGTCTTTAATAGAAACAGGTTAAGCTTGAGAAGGCTGGTCCTTCGAGCAAAAAATGAAAAAAACGACTTTTTTTCAAAAAATCTGCTTGATCTGAAGACAGGCTTATGTTATAAAAAGAGTAATAAAGTAGGTTCTTTAGTTGGACAAGGCATAATTGAACGGAGTAAGTGTGTGATGATTCGCCGGAGGAGGCTAATCCCAGCGACAATTGGCATTTTGCTATTGGCGGGATTTGTTCGGGCCGATATGATGCCGGTAGCCAAACCGGAGATTAAACGACCGTTGTCGCTATGCGCAAGCCAACGGGCGCAGGTCTGTCAGGCAGATCTGTCCGGCCTGTATGATCGTCCGATTGTTGATTTCGACTTCCGCTCTGCCTATTTCTCGTCAGAGAACATTGAGGATATCGAGCAGCCTGTAGAAGTCCCGGAGCACGGATTAGTCCTGGAGGGCGGACCGGGCAGTATGAGTTTGTGTCTGTATGCTCTGATGGGCCTGGGTCTGTGCAGTGCGCCGCATTGGATCAAAAGGATATCCTTCGGTCATATTCCGGAATGGTACCACGGTGGCGGTCCGTTCCAAATCGGGCATAGTTATGCCGCGACGCCGAAGTCGCTATGCACCCTGCAGGTTTGCTGTTACCTTCCGCCGGACGTACCGGTAGAGGACCCTATACCGCGATATTGCCTCGGCATTATTGTATCCTGTTGGCGAAAATCACAATTTACACCTGACGTCATTGCATCCCGCGGACCTCCGTTGTTTTCCTAATGTGGATTTTGACCTCTTTTTGGTCAAAACGAGTTTTCTTGTTGTCGCACGATCATGTCGTGTAGGGATTTGACAAGGAAAATGTCTTATTCACCCTTAGGAAACAATGGAGCAGAAATATGAATATGAAGAGATTGTTTTTCACTACAATAGTCTTCGTGTTTTTGGCAAGTCCGGTCTTGGCCGACCTACCAACGGTCAAAATGTGGTACGGCGATAGTACTACTGACGGTTATCGAAATGGAGACACGGGCTTCAATGGTGGAGAATTCACCGCTGAGATAACAGGTAGTGATTGGCCGTTTGACCCACGGATATATTACCATGACGATACGAAAGACGAAGTTAAAAGTCCTAGTTTTCAGACATTTTGTATCGAGCTAAACGAATATATCCACCCTGACGGCAAGGAGTATCATGTGGCACTGAGCGATAGCGCTTGGCTAGGAGGTAAAGGTGGTCCTACCCCAGATCCACTTTCTATAGGTGCGGCGTACCTTTATGCGCAGTTTGCGAGGGGTATACTTACAGGTTACGAGTATACTCCAGGAGAAATCCGAGAAAATGACGCTGAAGCACTTCAGATGGCATTGTGGCATCTGGAGGAGGAACTTACTCTTTCTAGCCCTCTTGGTAATGAGTTCATAAGCTTAGCTAGCACGAACTTATCAAAGAGCGTTCTTGAGCTTATGGGTGACAATGCCGGCGCGTATCCAGTAAAGGTAATGCGACTTACTGGTTCCCCCGAACTATTCCAGGATCAACTCGTGCTCGTGCCTGTTCCGGGGGCTGTTTTGCTCGGTATTCTCGGCTTAGGCGCGGCTGGTTTGAAGTTGCGTAAGTTTGCATGAGTGCCTTGTGCCTTAATTTGGGTAATCGTACATGGTAAACAAGATCGTTTGGCTGGCGAAGCCCGCTTTGGGCTTCGCCAGCTGGCGCATATGGTGTAAGGTGTGAGGTTCTGGTTTTCGATTTCTTCCTGCAGGCGAGGGATGCTGCGGATTGCATCGTAAAAGACACAGGCCTGTTCTACACCCCGCGTAACAAAAAAGTGAAGGTGTCTTCTATTCAAAGATTAACGAACTTGTTTTACAAGCAGGAGATATCTAAATGGCACAATTAACGGAATATCGAAGTGTATTATTAGCGGTCTTCGCCATATCCATGCTTTGTCTATGTGGCAACGCCGTATTGGCAGAGCCGTATTTACAGTTGGACGCGTATCCGGCGGCGTATGTCGGCGGCGAAGAGGAGTCTATCGTCTCCACTGAGTTGGATTTCACCCTGTACGCGCTCGTCAACAGCAAAAAAGGTCCTGTTGGCGGCTCTTTTTATATTGCTGCCGCTCTTGCGCCACTGGATCCGGTAGTACCGCCGGATGCGGACTTGGGCTCGATCTATCTTGACGGCGTCGAAATCTCTGTTGTCAGTGGTATGGAGTACGGCATACCGGCGAAGGAAGACATGCCGTCGCATGGGACGTACCCGACCTATTATTATGAACATGAGTTCACACTCAAGCTCGACCCGGCTAAGACGACGGCTCTTTACAACTCTCAGGACGTGGATCTGGATGGACCGCTGTCAGTCGTCGGGGGTGAATCCCTATATTTTGAGGACTTTGAGGTTGATGCCACCGGATTAGCTCATGGGTTTATGATCCATTTTGATCTCTATACCAAGAACGCTGATGGTACGCTTGCGGACAAGGCGCCTTTTTCCCACGACGTGCTGGCCATGCCCGTTCCCGGAGCGGTTCTGCTGGGCATCCTCGGCTTGGGTGCCGCTGGCATGAAATTGCGTAAGCATGCGTGAGACGTCTTGAAGGTGGAGCATGTGTTGTGTGAACGACGAGATTAGGAGGTGACGTTTCTTCAAGGAAGGGGTATCGTCAACGAGGCTCCTCATCTCGGATGTCAGAAAGAACAACGTGAGTCGTTCGCCGTATCCATGATTGGATGCGTTAGCGAAGAGTAAAGAAACCTGATGATAAATATGTGAATACGTCAGAGAGAGGATAAATAAGTTGAGAATGTTACGTTTTAATAATGCAGTGGTTTGTCTCTTATGCCTTTTCATCGCCGTCCCGGCCATGGCGGATTTCTACGGTGGAAAGGCAGATTACTCGCAGAAATACGCCACGGGACAAGGCGGTGAGTTCCGCCTTGAACCGCATTCTGACGGATTCTATCTAAGCAACAGCGCCTATGCCGATAGCACGAGGAACCAGGAACTTTCGGGCTCGTTCCAGACGTTTTGCCTGGAGGTTACGGAATATATACACGACGATTCCCACATCAAAGTGAGCACGACGTATAAAGATGGAACCGCGCCGGGCTCGCACGCTTACAAAGGTAGTACCGGTACGGGCGATGACCTGAATCCGGAGACAGCCTGGCTCTATACGCAGTTTGCCACAGGAAACCTCGATGGGTATAACTACGGTAGCGGTGGCTACAAGTCTCTTAGCCGAGCGCAGACCGCGGGATCCCTCCAGCGTCTTATTTGGTCTTTGGAAGAAGAAGGAGGTGGAACTGACTGGGGCGTTGATCTAAGCTCTTATTATGGGATTGACATTAATAACGATCAACGACAGCTTATCTTCATCTGGGAAACTGCGTATGTTCAATCTGGTGGCTGGTCCGGTATAGGTAATGTGCGCGTCTTGCAGCTTTATGAAAACAGTGACTATACTGGTTTCAGGCAGGACCAGCTTTACTTAACGCCGGTTCCCGGAGCGTTTCTGTTAGGCCTCCTTGGCTTGGGCGCGGCAGGCATGAAGTTGCGTAAGTTTGCGTGAGACGCCCTCTCAATTCGTTGACGTGGAGTCACGAATATTGCAGGTGAAGCTCCTTTAACCTCTAAGTCTAAGGAGCTTCGCCAGCCTTATAACTGTTTGTGTAAGCGGGTGATTATTGGTTTTGTCACTACCGATTCGTTCAACCGGACATCGGCAGTCTATAAGTATAAGAATAAGAGATTTGCAAATGTGAGGCCCATGCAATAAGGGCTTCGCCAATTCTGTTGTGTCGGTCTTGGCGGAGGAATGATCGACAAGGCCACGATCTGGGGCGATAAATTCCTATTTGTCGAACTAAGGGTCTTTACTCATCTTCCCATAGGAAAATTGCTTTTTCAAAAAACCTGATTGAATCATCTTCGATCAGATCAACATGCCATTATTACGTCAATAATTAAGGTTAGTCTGTGATATTCCAAAAGGAGGTGTGTCATGCTTAGTCGAAACAGATGCGCACGGATTAATATCAAGGTGGTGATCATCCTGGTTCTGGTCGTCGTTTCACTGGGGATCTCTCTGGTGGCCGCCCGCCAGGTCCGAAGGACCATTCTTTCGGAGCAGTCATTGGCTGCGGGCAATGCGGCCTTCGAGAAGGAGGATTGGCCGGAGGCCAGCAAACAATTTCAGGCATATCTCGGCAGAAATCCCGACGATGTCGAGATTCTCAAAAAATATGCCAAAGCGCGCATGGCGATCCGGCCCATTGAGATTGGCAATATCGGACAAGCCATCGCGGCGTACCGCCGCGTCGTACGAGCGGAGCCTCAAAACGAGGACGCCTATGAAGAACTCGTCGAGCTTTATTCCGTTACGGCACAATTCGAAGAGATGGCCTACATTGCTCGAAATCGGATAGCAGATAATCCGAACGACAGAAACGCCAGACTAAAGCTTGCGGAGGCGTTGTTCGGTCTAAACAAAACGAAAGAGGCGCAAGAAGAGCTTGAGAAACTCATAAAGGATCTCGAGGCGCTTCTCCCTGATAAATATATCGAAGACTATGTGTGGGCCTGTAGACTGATAAGTCAAATAATCCTTGCTGATGTGACCACTGAAGATGAGAAAGCCCTGACATGGCTCAACAAGGCCGTTTTCTACGCCCCGGAATCCGTTGAAGCACTGGCCTGCCGTGCTCAACTCTGCCGCATCATATCGCAGATTCCGGGCCAGAGCCCACAAGATGTACAAGACAATATGGATCACGCTCGTAGAGACCTCGAACATGCGGATAATCTGGGCACAGACAATCCCCGCATTCGCTTATTCCTGGCTGAAGAATGGATCGCTCACGACGAGCTGGACCGTGCTGAGGCCGAACTGCAGGCTACGGAGGGGCTCACCCGGGAGGAGTTAGAGGAATACTATTTTGACGTGTATGACTGGGCCACAGAAAGATTCGTGCTGACTTCGCGACTGGCAGGACTTCAGGGTGCTACAATAAAAGCTGCCTCTCTGGTGGATAATGCGCTGGAAGAATTGGAAGAGGTAAGGCACAGAGTTCGAATTCTTCCTCTGGGGATTATGATTTATGTAGATGCTCATCGGGTTTCGGATGCGAATGAATGTTTAGATGAGTATATGGATGCCGTTTATACCCAACAAGCCAAGTCGTTGGACAAGCAGAGTATGGCTTATTTACAGGCGATTGTGGCAGCAGGTTACAACAATCCGTACGGCGTCATTAATGCCCTACAACCGTTTGTTTCGAGCGGTGTCTCGACGCCCAAAGTATGGCGGCTGCTTTCAGATGCCTTTATTCGAACAGACCAAACCAGAAGGGCCATCCATGCCATTATGAAGTATCTTCGTATTCGACCGCAAGACCCGGAAATGACGTTACAGCTTGCAAAAGAGTATCTCAAGTTGCAGGACTGGAATAAGGCGTTCGAGATCGCCCGGCTGGCAGAGCCGCTGGATCCCACAGACATTGTCCTCAAGCTACTTCGCATTGAGGCGAGTATCAATATCTCAACGGGGCAGGTAGTAGACAAGGAACCCAATCTTCAGGCTTTGGAAAAAGAATTAACACAACTACGTACGGCACATCCCGATCGGGTTGATATCCGTATCTTGCAGGCGATTGTCGCCCTTCACTTGAACAAACCCGAAGAGGCCGAGAAGGAACTGAAGCGGGCTATCGAAGACTGTGAAGAACCGCTCAGGGCCGAGATGCAGCTCGTCAGGTTCTATCGCCGGGAAAAACGAATGGATGAGGCGATCAGCGCCGGTCAGGATACTTGTGAAAGTCATCCTGAGGTGGCGGAGCCATGGCTTACTCTATCGAATCTTCATGTGGCCAATAAAAATTATGACTTGGCCCGCAACTGCCTTACAAAAGCACAGGAGTCCGTGGTCAAAAGGTGGGAGAAGCGATCCATCTCGATGAGTCTTGCCTTGCTGGAGCTTATGCATGGAGATCGGAATGTTGGCATAGATATTTTAAGTGACATGGCAGCGCAGGATAAAAATGAAATCCGCGCTCGCACGCTGCTTCTGACTACACGTGAAATACGGGAGAACCAGGAGCGTGCCCAGGAACTCGTCGATGAATTGAGAGAGGCCGAGGGGAAAACGGGTCTTCAATGGCGCCTCCATCAGGTGAATTTGTGGCTGGCGTCCGACAGTTGGAGGACAAGACAGCAGGATATTACCAGCTTACTCCAATACTGCATTGATTTAGATCCCCAGTCGTCGGCACCTACACTACTTATGGCGAATATGTATGAAAAGTTGAATGATTCAGGGCGTGTCGAGGAAATATGCCGCCAGGGGCTGGCCCGGAACCCATCGGCCATGGACGTCGCAGAAATTTTGGTGAACACACTCGAGCGACAAGGTCGTTTATCGGAGGCCAAAAACGTCCTCGAACAATCTGAAGCGGATTCGCAGTTTACCAGTGCAGTGAATATCCGAACGGCCCTTCGAAAGGGAGATTTTTCCAAGGCCATCGAAGAGCTGGCAGTCAGGGTGTCGAATGACGACCAGGATGCAGACTCGTTAATCCTTTTGGCTCGATTGATCTACCAGCGAAATAGCGCGGATGTGGACCAGGCCCTGGCTTATCTGGATCAGGCCGAAGCAATTGCGTCGGGCTCGCTGTCACTCAAAGTCGCAAGAATCTCAATTCTAAAGGCGGAGGGTCAGGAAGAAAAGGCCCGGCGAATCCTCGACGATTATGTCGTCGACAGCAAGGCCTTCGGCGCCTATATGATGCGGGCGGTATTTCTGGCCAATGAAGGTGAATTTGAACGTGCCGAGCAGGATTACAGAAAGTTGACGACCTTCGCCGAGCAACAGGGCGCAAGAGGTTATGAATTGTTAAGCAACTTCTACGCCAGGAATGAGCAGTACGATAAAGCCATATTGGGACTCAAAGAAGGTTTGAATGCGTATCCTGAAAATCTGACATTGAAGCGAAGACTGATGAAGACACTATTCATACGTGCCCAGGCCCAGGATACCCAGAAGGCCCTTGAGATTCTTGCTGAACTTGAAAAACGATTGCCTCAGGATCCTGAACTGATGCAACTGCGAGCAATTCAACTGCTCGGGGAGTCCACGCCAGAGTCGTTTAAGGCTGCCAGAGATAAGCTGCTAGATGTTATCAAACTGGAACCAACGGCGGCCGATGCGCATCTCAAATTGATTCGTATGGCGATACAGGAAGGCCAATTCGAAACCGCCCGTAATTATGCGATTCGCGCTCTCGGTTCTAATCCGAAGAATTCGACCCTGCTCTCGGCTCGCGGCAGGGTTGAGCTTGCCCTCGAGAACACCCTGATGGCGGCGGAAATGGCGCAACTGGCCCTTCAGGAAGACCCGAATAATACCGAAGCCCGAGAGGTATTCGTGACAGTGGCGATGAATAGCAATAATCGCGGTTTTCTTGAACAAGCTCTAACGTTGGTTGGATCTCGGCTCAGCTATGGGCCGACAGATGAACAACTGCTCATCTTACGAGTAGGGATTATGGCTAGGCTCGATAGACTTCAGATGGCTATCCGTGATTTGAAGGCCTATTGCCAGGCAGGAGGTGCCAGTGTTGCCGCCCTTGTAACCCTTGCGGATCTGTATCGTCTCAGCGGCGATTTTGACCAGGCGGAATCCTGGATTGAGGAGGCGGAGCAGATAGATCCAAACGGTCAAATGGCCCTCCATGCCCGATTTATGTGGCTGATAGCTCAAGAACGGTATAACAAACTGGAAGATATTAGTTCTGCCTATATCTCGGCCAAAGAGCAGAATCCAGAGATTATTCTGAGAGCCGCATTGGTCCTAACTGGATTGGATTCGATGACACTCAGGAAGGAAGCATTGAAACTTGTTGAGCATGTGGTTACATTATTACCAACCTCGAAGGATGCACAACTGGTTCTGGCAACAATCCTCTATCAGACAGGAAATGTAGGACGTGCAAAGAAGGTTTACGAGGAATTGCTCCAACAGGACCCAAAAAACTTACAAGTTCTCAATGGCCTCGCATGGATTCTCCAGGAATACGATCGCAGTTA
>Ga0180432_10007841_pt1 | contig 13472 bp, 15 predicted proteins | sample SS_ome_10_FD_132414 | JGI IMG/M metagenome (GOLD analysis project Ga0180432, IMG submission 132414) | Hypersaline lake sediment archaeal communities from the Salton Sea, California, USA - SS_1_MS_2 metaG | ecosystem: Environmental > Aquatic > Non-marine Saline and Alkaline > Hypersaline >...
GACATGGAGCCCCTCATCCCGGTGGCGTTTCTGGCCCTGTTCGTCACCGCCGGGGCGTCCATCCCGCTGTTCGTGTACATCTCCAAAAAGACCGGGAAGAAAATCGCCTACAACATCGGCATGGGCATCGTGGCCTTCCTTCTGATATTCATCTTTCTGTTCGGAGACGCGTCCCTCTCCCTGGGCGGAACGTCGATACCCGTTATCCTGGTGCTCCTGGTGCTGGTGGGGGTCGGGCTATCGACCAACTGGCTGTCGCCCTGGTCGATGATCCCGGACACGGTGGAATATTCCCAGTACAAGACCGGGCTCAGGCGGGAGGGGATCCTATACGGGATTTTCTACTTCGTCTTCAAGGCGGGGACGGCACTGGCCGGGTTCATGGTGGGGCGCATGCTGGATGTCTTCGGCTACGTGGCGAACGCGGTGCAGACCGAGGGGGCGCTCCTTGGGATTCGTATCCTCATGACGCTGGTGCCGATGGTCTTCCTCATCGGGGGGATCATCGTCATCTCACTTTATCCCATAGACGCGGATTCCCACAAAAAGATGGTGGAGGAGATCGAAAAGCGATAACGTCCCGGGAAAAACCGGGGGTATAGCATGCACACTGGGCGCCGGGCGATCGTTTGTCGATGGGACATCCCACGAATCGATCGTCCGGTTTTTTCTTGACTTCTATATACAAGGTATATATATAATTGATTTATAAGGCCAGAGAGGCTCAGCAGGCCGCCGCGGGCGGTGGTCCGAGCGGGTCACCATCATGACGGCGTGGAGAAAGCGACTGTATTGTGAAGGAGGGATTCATGGAGGACAGGCCGATCAGCAATATGACGTTTCGGGTGATGCTGTTGGGCATCGGTGATATCGTCGGGGAAAACGGGTTGAAGTCTCTCCTGCACCGGACATCCCTGGAAAAATATCGGGATAATCTTCCACCGAACAATGAAAATATCGAGGACTGCCTGGTATCCGAGGCGACGAGGTTGGATGAGGCCATCGAGGACATCTACGGCCGGAAGGGGGCGATCTCCATCCTCCGCCAGGTCGGGAACATGCAGGCGTCCTGGGGTATCGAGGAAAACCGGGCGGTGGCCGACGCCCTCAGGCAGCAGTTCAACGGGAAGGGGGATATCGAGCGGGCGAAGGAAATTCTGACCATCACGGCGTCGATCATCGCGGCCCAGATGAATGCCGAGGTCTGGGTGGAGGAGGAGAACGGCGTGCTCTATTACCGGGACAGAACCTTTACCCACTGCTTCAATCGGACGAGCGACGAGCCGGTCTGCCACGTGACCGAGGGATTCCTGACGGGGCTTGCCCGATGGGCCGCTCCGGACACCCGGTGGCGGGCCATGGAAGAGGTGTGCATGGCGGCGGGAGGCGGATACTGTAGCTTCGCGGTAATGCGTGATGACAGCGTGCATTAGAGCGCATCCGTGATGGGAAAACGAAATACTTTTTTCTGTATCGACCGGGACGGGGCGACGGCGCCGTCCCGGTTTTTGGTTTCCGGCGGATTCCAGGCGAAAATCACTTGAATATACGGGCCTCGTATGGTGAAATAATCAGAGAGTCATTCAGAAACGCTTTTTTGGGAGGTTTGTTCGATGAGAAAAAAATTTGTATTACTCCTGGCGGCATGTGTCATTTTGTCTCTCTGTGTGTCGCCTGTTTTTGCTCAGGATGATGTGACCATCGCGTCGGTCAACGGGCGGTATCAAAACCTGCTCATGACCCTGTATGTGCCGGATGATTATTCCAGTTACGGCTCCTTCTATGAATGGGGGAAGTGGTCCGGTACATCATACGCCGGGTACACGAACATCCCCGACGGGTACTGGGTGTACGTGTATCCGAACTGGTATGTCTGGGGGAGCATGAATCCAACAGGAGGGACGGATGCCGAGACCGCATCGGTGAATGGGAAGTACTATAATCTCCTGACAACCCTGTACGTGCCGGATGATTATTCCAGTTATGGTGCTTTCTATGAATGGGGATACTGGTCCGGCGGCTCGTATGCGGGATACAATAACCTGCCCGACGGGTACTGGGTCTATGTGTCTCCGAACTGGTACATCTGGGAGTATCAGAGGTAGAAGCCGAATATATCGGTATCATTCGACAGGATCCGAATCATACAAGTAAATAACAGAGAGTGAAGCGGCATGTTCCGAATACGGTCATGCCGCTTTTGCTGTTGGAAGGCTGACGCCGGGCTCTGCTTTATCGGCAAAAGTAATTACTATTTTTGAAGAACTGTTGGAAAATATGTAAAGAAATGGTATAGTCCCTCGACAACGACGCCGAAATATGACGTTTCTCTTAAAATAGTAGAGGAATATGAGGGAGGATTTTGAAGCGATAAGTCACACTGTGTATGGAGCAATAAGAATGGCTGAATGCGAAAAACTGGAGACCTGTGGTTTTTTCAAGAAGTATCAGAAATCCCACGCCAGTGCATGCAAGACGTTGATTGAAACCTACTGCATGAACAAGGAAAGCTCTGAAACATGCGTTCGAAAAAAGATTTTTCAGGAGACCGGTTCTCCGCCGGACGATGATATAATGCCCACGGGCCAAACCGTGGATGATGTGTAATCTTCGATACACCCGGGAATAGATGTGTGCCCTGATTCGATATCATATCGGGAGAGATGTCATGAGAACAGGGTCGGTATCGAGCCAGCTTGCGGGACTTGTGCTCCTCGGTCTGGCCGAACGGGGTGTTGATCCGTCCGGGCTGGCGCTGTCGCACGGCATGGAGTCGGCTGCGTTATCCGGGCGGCCCCATCGGATATCGGCGGCCCGTTTCCTGGAATTGTGGCGGGAGGCCGAGCGGCTCTCCGGAGACGACGCCTTCGGCCTCAAGCTCGGCCTGATGATCCACGAGCGGGGGGGCGGGGGCGTACTCTTTACGGCGATGGCCAACTGCGACACCGTGGGAGACGCCCTGGCGACGATGTGCCGATATCACGACGTGGCCGCCGACGCGGTCAAGCCTCGATTTATAAACACCGAAGGCGTACTGGAGATAACGTGGGAGGTCCTGGGCGGCGCGAATGACCTCCCCCGGCACATGGCCGAGGCCGTGGCCGCCTCCTTCGTTCTTACCATCAGGCGGCTGACCGGCCGAAGCGTCGATCCCGCCGAGGCGAGGTTTCATCATCCGCCGCCCGAAGCAACCGACGAGCATGAGCGGATATTCAACTGCCCCGTGTCATTCAACCAGCCCCGGACGGCGCTGATATACGACGGCGCCGTCTCCGATATGCCGGTGGTCATGCCGGACAGAAGACTCCGAGAAACCCTGGTGACGTATCTCGAAGAGAGCCTGCAGCGACTGAAAGAGTCGGACACCTTCAGCGCCCGGGTTCTTCGTATCCTGGGCTCCCTGCTTCCCGGGACCCCGCCGTCTCTCGACCGGGTGGCCGAGAGGATGGGGGTCAGCCCCCGCACCGTCCAGGGACGGCTCATGGAGGAGGAGACCTCCTTCCGGGAGCTGGTGGACGGGCTTCGCCGGGAGCTCTCTTACCGGTATCTGGGAAATCCAGACTATTCCATCAATGAGGTGGCGTTTCTGCTGGGATATGCCGAGCAGAGCGCCTTCACCCGGGCCTTCAGGCGATGGACCGGTACGTCCCCCGGGGTATACCGGGACGGGCTCGAAAAGATGGACGAATAGCGAAACGATGCGTCATCCCGACGTGCCCGGGAGCCGGATGCGGACGGGGGAAAACGCCCTCACAATCGCGATGCTTTTTTGCTCCTGATGCGGTGTATCAGCATCAGCGGTGTGCCGATGAGTCCCGGAGCAAGAAGAAACAGCCCCGTTACCACGAAGATATGGGCTATGGGTATAGACCCCGGGTAGATGAGCCGACCCAGGTAGATGCTCACGCATCCCAGGGTGAGAAGGAGAGGAAAGAGAAACGTCAGGGTGCGAAGGGAGACGTATACCGGAGGACCGGCGGGCGGGGACGCCGGGGCCTTTTCCTCGGCCGGGACGGCTGTTCCGGGTTCCGTACCCACGGCGCTCGCGATCCGGCGAACGGTCGAGAGGAATTCAGAGAGGATATCATCGGCCTCCCCGCCGAAGTCCATCCGATCCACGGCCCACCAAACCCCCTCATACCCGATGCTGAAGGTGCCGCCGTGGCTGTCCGTGAAGTCGAGCACGGCGGACATGACTCCCTCGTCAAGATCCGAGCGGACAAAGGTCTCCCGCTCCCGCTCCGTGGGGATGTAGTAGCTCCGGGCGAATTGCTCGGCGACGGCGCCGGACGCGACCCTCTTCTTGCCGGAGGGGAGGATACGGAAGGGCGAGGGGGACGATGCGGCGAAGGGGGAGAAGAAGGTCGTGCGGCGATGGACGAAAAAGGGGCCGAAGGGCCGGGTGTGCCGATGGGTCAGGGTGACGGTGACGGGCGTTTTGTCGACGACGCCGGTGAGGAGGCACTCGCCCTGGATGCCCGCTGCCTTTCCCTCGGTGAGTGCGCCGGACTCCAAGAGATGGGCGTACTCGGCGCCCATGATGTCATCGAACGCCTTGTTCGGGCTGTAGGAGAGATAATACCACCCGGCGGATATCGCCATGCCGATACTGCCGATGAAAAAGGAAAACACCCCGATGAGGACGACGATCGTGGTCAGGCCGTCGAGGGCGGGTCGGGGGTGGATGACGCCCGATTCGGCCATGACGCCCAGAGTGACCTTCAGGACGACGCCGCCGACGAGCAGGAGAAATCCCACAAGGGTGATTATTAAAACGGCAATAAGAGTCCGATTTCTCATGTCTGTATCTTATATCAGTTGATACTATTCTCAAACTAAAAAGATTTCCGTATGCGAAAATTTCTTCCTGGAGATTCATGATGTCGGACAAAAAGAGGATACTCTCCGCATCGAAACAGAGGGTGTTGAAGGTCGCTCATTCGCTGTTCGCCAAACTGTTCGGCCTCGGGCTGATCGTGCTGCTGGTGCTCATGATCGGTCGATTGGGTGCCGGCGGTTCGTCCCGAGTGGCGGGCGACCAAATCCTCGTGAATATGCTGACTTACGTGGTGAACCTCGGATTGCTGGGTGCCGTGGTGACGAGCTTCATCTATGCCCAGTTCACGCCCTGGGGCTTTTTCCGTCATCGGTGGATTATCGTCAAGTGGATTGTTCTCGCGGCGGCTCTGGCGGTGGTGATTTTCGGTCTGGTGCCGACAACAATGGAGATTGCGGCGATGACGGATGGAGGGATGCTTCCTGCTCAACTCGTCAATGAATATAAGGCCGCCGTGCGTCTGGGTGTCCTCTACTGCGGTATCGAGATCGTCCTGATGATAACGCTGTCCCTTCTGTCACATCTTAAGCCGCGGAAGAAACGGAAGTGAAAAAGGGGCTCACAGGGCATTCGTGGCGGCCCCGAAGATAGTGATGATCATCCCGGGCGTTGGGTATCACGCCCGACGTTTTATCAAGATCAGGGGTATCGAGCCAGAGGGATCGAGCCGGTGGGGCTGACGATCCCGTTCCCGACTATATGTCACCGTGGGATACGCGTACCGACACATGCAACACCATGAGAGAAAGACGCTGCTCAAAGACCTGAGGCAGGGGGCCCCCGGGAGGGACGACCCGATCGGGTATCTGACCGAGATCGCCGGATCCCGGGATCGGGCGCTTGCGAAGGCGGCGTGCGCGGGGCTGTTTCGCCATGACGACCCCCGGGCGCTGTGCGGCCTGGCCGGGCGGCTGCTGTCTCCCCGGGGCGTCGCCGTGATCCGCTTCGTCATAGCACTTCTGGGACGGGCGGCCGAACGGGGCGGGCTGGCGGTGCTGTCGGCAACGCTCTTTCTCGACGGGCGGCTCCTCGTGGAAAAGTTCAAGGCCCTCGAGACCGCATTGGAGTCGACGGGCGATTTGATAAGCCTCTCCCACCTCGCGTATCTTCGTCGAAACGAGGAGCTGTTTTCGTCTCCAGAAAAAGCCCTGGAGCTGTTCGACACGATCAGAAACATACCGAACCGGGACATGGGAGAGGCGAGTGTGTTCGGCTCGGCGTTTCGAGGGGTATGGGGGGACTACCAGGATGCCCTGCCGACGCCGGGGCGGGAGGAGTATGACCACGCCGCGAAATACATCGAAACCCGGATTCCGGGGCTGGCGGCGCTCTTTGAGGAGCGGCTGGGTGTCCGGGAGGACGGGTAATCCTCACAAATATTTCGATGCGAGAGTGAGGGCGGTACGGAATCGCCGCCGACGACCCGGGGAAACGGGCGGTGATCTCCCTCCCCGGCGACGGGCGGCGCTCACCGGCGCCGCTTTTCACTCTCCCTGAATATCTTTCTATTCAGCATCCCGTAGGCGTCGAATCCGATCCGGGCCGTCAGCCCGATGGCCATGTAGACGGTGATGGCGGTGCCGGTGAAGATGGCGATCATGATGGCGATCTGGTACTTGATGGCGGTCATCGGATCGGCGCCGCCCAGTATCACACCGGTCATCATCCCCGGCAGGGACACGAGCCCGATGGTGGCCATGGTGGCCACGGTGGGGGAGAGGGCCGCCTGTACCGCGTCCCGGCTGAAGGGGCGGATCGCCTCGGGAAACCGCGCCCCTTGGGCCAGGGTCGCCAGGTATACCTTCTCTTTTCCCCGCATGGTATTGTAAAAGGTCGAAAGGCCGATGATGTCCGCCCTCAGGCAGTTGCCCAGGATCATGCCGCCGATGGGGATGACGTACTGGGCCTCCATGAGGTTCGGCACCAGCATGATGGGTCCCACGAAGAAGAGCAGCGGCAGGGCCGTACCCACCAGCAGGCTCACGAACAGGGGCAGCGCAAATCGGGAGAGACGCACCCCCGCCCCCCGAGTGATGGACATATCCGCAACAACGATCATGACCAGCACCCACGCCCCGTTGAGCCAGGGGTTGTTGAGGTCGAAGATCACCTGGAGGTAGAAGCCGACGAAGAGGAGCTGGATCGTCATCCTGATGATGGAGACAATGGTATCGGTCACCATCGGGATCTTCAGCCGGATGATGACGGCCAGGGGGATGATCAACAGGGCGTATCCGAAGGCGAGGTTCAACACGCCGATATCGATAATGCCGTTCATGTTCCCTCCGATGCGCCCCGGCCGGGGAGGGAAATCACCCGGTCCGAAAAGGAGAGCCAGGAGTCGTCGTGGGAGATCGAGAGGATCGTCAGATCCTCCAGGGACGCGAGCAAAAGCTGGACGGCCTTGGTGGCGTCTTTATCCAGGGCGGAAGACGCCTCATCCAAAAGAAGCAGCGGCCGCTGCAGCAAGAGGGCGGAGATCAGTGCAATGCGCTGCTTCTCCCCGCCGGAGAGTTCCGTCATGGATGAATCCAGGATCGAGAGGGGGAGCAGCAGCCGCTCGCACAGGTCCGGGATGTGTATCAGGTTGTACTTCAGGTGCTGGTTCCCCCGGAACTCGAAGGGGCGCGTGAGGATCTCCTCCACCGTACCCTCGCCCAGCTCCGGCTCCTGGGCCACGTGGGCGGCCTCTCGTCGGATGTGCCACACGGTCTTCTCCGTGAGCTCCTTCCCGAAGACGGAGATGGCGCCGGTCTCGGGGGTGAGAAATCCGAGGATGCATCTCAGAATACTCGTCTTCCCGGACCCGGACGGGCCGGACAGGGCCACCTTCTCCCCCGGGTCGAGGGACAGGGAGAAGCCGGACAGCAGTGTCGTATCGCCGAAGCGAATAGAAAGATCCCGGATATCCAGGGCCGGGGAGGAATGATCTCCTTGTCTTGCACTGTCCGCCATATCGTGTCTTTCGACGAATGAAAGAATTCTTCTGACAATGGTAAAGAACCGGGAGGAAAAAGGCAAGGTGAAAGGGAGGGGGGAAGGATTTTTGTATATAAAATGACCCGGGCCCGCAGCCCGGGTATCACAAGAAGAGGCCGCGAAACGTCGGGGCTGTGCCCGTTTCATTCCGCGGCCTCAGGTTACAGGTTGAAACGATGGAGTGTCAAAAAATTATGCGCTCTATGTGTCTTTTGCGATTTCGGAGCATTCTTCGGACAGGGGACACGTACTGCCGGGCCCGCATCCCGCGCACCCGTCGGTATCGCCCTTGAGTGTTCGATATGCCGACCGAATTCCAACAAACAATGCACCGGCAACGACGACACACACGATAATGGTTTCAATCATCTGTTCCTCCTATCCCGTGCCGATGCCCAGGAGAGTGCCGATTTGGAATACCAACACGGTTATCACATATGCCAGGACCGTCAGCCCGACAAGCTGGAAGAGCGCCCATCCCCAGGAGTTGCTCTCCCGCTTGGTGACGGCGATGGTCGCCATGCAGGGGGCGCTGATCAGGCAGAACAGCATGATACAGAAGCCGATCAGCGGGGTGTAGTTCTCCTGGAGCTTCTCCCGGAGGGTTTCGGATTCCTCGTCCGCCTCGCCCACCGAATAGACGATTCCGAGCTGGGCCACGAAGACCTCCTTGGCGGCGAAGGCGCCGATGAGGGCCGTGCCGATCTTCCAGTCGAATCCCATAGGCTTCAGAATCGGTTCCAGCCCGTGGCCGATGCGGCCGGCGATGCTGTGGGTCAGCGCCGCCTCCGATTCCTCGTTGTCGATGGTCGCGATGCGCTCGGCCCGTGCCTCATCGGAGAGGTCCAGGGCCTCTACGGCCGTCCGGTCATCGTCGAAGCGGGCAGCTTTATCCTCGGGAAGCCCCGGGAAGGCGGTCATCGCCCACAGGATGATCGAAATGACCAGGATGATGGTGCCTGCCTTTTTCAGGTAGAGCCATCCCCGCTCCCACATATGAATTAAAACCCCCTTCAATGTGGGCATCCGGTAAGGCGGCAGCTCCATCACGAACGGCACCGACTCCCCCTTGAACAGCGTGCTTCTGAGCAGCTTCGCGCCGACGATGGCGAGGACGATGCCGATGACGTAGATGATCCAGAGCATCGGGCCGTGGAAGGCCTGGGGGAAGAAGGCGGGGATGATGAGCGCGTAGATCGGCAGTCGCGCGCCGCAGCTCATCAGAGGCACCACGAGCATCGTGGTCAGGCGATCCCGCCGGTTTTCGATGGTCCGGGTCGCCATGATCGCCGGGATCGAGCACCCGAATCCGATCAGCATCGGGATGAAGCTCTTTCCGTGCAGGCCGATCTTGTTCATCACCCGATCCATGATGAACGCCGCCCGGGCCATGTAGCCGGTGTCCTCCAGGAAGGCGATGGCCAAAAACAACAGCAGGATATTCGGCAGAAACACCAGAACGCCGCCCACGCCCCCGATGACGCCGTCGACCAACAGCGATTTCAAAATACTCTCCGACCCTTCCGGCCACCAGCCGGACACCCCGACGGCGAGCCAGCCGAAGAATTGCTCGAGCCAGTCCATGAACGGGGCGCCCAAGGTAAAAGTCAGCTGAAAAACCAGGTACATCAGCCCCAGGAAGATGGGGATGCCGAGTATCCGGTTGACGACGACGGTGTCGATCTTGTCGGATATGGTATGGCGGATTTCGATGGTCGAGCGGACCGACTCCTGGCACGCCCCGGAGATGTATCCATACCTGCTTCCCGCAATGGCGGTTTCGGGGTGCTCGCCGATGATCTTCTCGATGCGCTCGGCGCTTTTATCAACCTGGGCCTTGATGTTCTCCGAATCGATGATGGAAACAATATCTCTGTCGTTTTCCAGAAGCTTTGTCGCCAGCCATCGCGGCTCGTACTCTTCCGTGAATGAACCGTTTGTGCCGAGGAGCGAGGTGATTTTTGTGATCTCCTGTTCGATCTCCCGGCCGTAATCCAGGGTGAACCGCCCGTCATTCCCGGCGGCGGCATCCGCCGAGGCCACAACGGCCTCCAGAAGCTCGTTCATCCCCCTCCCCTTGTGCCCCACGGTATTGACGATGGGCGCGCCGAGGAGCCGGGAGAGCTTTTCGGTGTCGATGTTGAATCCCCGGGCGCCGGCCTGATCGCTCATGTTGAAGGCGAGCACCAGCGGCGCTCCCAGCTCCATGAGCTGCACCGTCAGGTACAGGTTTCGCTCAAGGTTCGACGAGTCGACGATGTCGACGATGACATCCGGCTTTTCTTGAATGATAAAGCGGCGCGCCACCAGCTCGTCGGCGGAATACGCGGTCAGGCTGTAGGTGCCGGGCAGGTCGATGAACTTGATTTCCGTATCACCGTGTCGACACACTCCCTCCTTGCTTTCCACCGTCACGCCGGGATAATTGCCGACATGCTGGCGGGCGCCGGTCAGATTGTTGAATATGGTCGTCTTGCCCGAGTTGGGATTCCCCACAAGGGCGACGGTCAATGTCCGTTTCATGGTTGTTTCTCCCTTTTTTTTCGCAGAGAACAGACTTTAGGATGATCAATATATTTTAGGCATTCCTAAAATAAGCGCCAAAAAAATATTCTACTCCTCTACAAGTATCTTTCGTGTCATTCCCCGCCCCAGTACGAGTCTGCATCCACCGGCGGCGACGATGACCGGTCCGTGACGGGCGTTTTGAAGCACTTCGATGCGCTCGCCCGGTACCAGGCCCATGGCATACAGCCTTCCTATGAGCCCGTGGCCCGCCGCGATGGACACAATCTGCGCCCTGCTGCCGGTATTCAGTTGGGCCAGCGGCACCGGAGATGCATGTTCAACGGCGTACGCATTATATCTTCTCAACGTCGATGCCCTCCGCCTCTTCCTTACGCAAGGACAGGTGGTATCCCCTGACCTTGATATCGATGGGGTCGCCCAGGGGCGCCACCCGCTCGATCTCCAGCACCGCTCCGGGCGTCACGCCCATCTCGGAGATGCGCTTCTGCGTCTCGCCCCGGGTGGTAATCTTCACAACCTTGCATTTCTGTCCCGGTTCCAGATCTCCCAAGTGTACGGTTTTCATGGCATGTTCACCTCCTTCTGCTTTTTGTTTCTTCACTTCTTCTAGAGTATGTTCGATACATTCGTCGCAGTCATCCTGGACCCTCCCGTAGTCACAGTGATATCCGAATCCGGAGATCCACTTGGTCCCCGCCCTCGGGCAGAGCTCGATGAAGTCCGCAAACTGGATAAACCGCTCAAGAATGATTTTGGGTATAGAGTGCTCCATCCGGCAGGCGGCGTCGTCGGCGATTTTCGCGTCCACCGCCAGGACCTTCACGAAAAAATCCCGCAGCACCTCGTGACGCCGCACCACGTCCTTGGCGGCGGCTTGTCCCCGGTCCGTCAGGGTGATGACGTCGTAGGGGGCGTATCGTATCAATTCCTTTTCCGCCAGGGCACGAAGGGCCCCGGTCACCGAGGCGTTGGTGACCTTGAGCCGCTTGGCGATATCTTTCGGCCGTACGGCCTGTTTTTCGTTGATGACGTGGAAGATGACCTCGAGGTAATCCTCCATGCTGGCCGAGAGGGTTTCAGTAGGCATATTGAAAAACGCCTTTCAAGGAAGTTTAGTTGAGGCTAAAATAATATGTCATATCAAAATCTTTGTCAAGTCTTTTTTAATAGCAGCCCCTGTATGATGAATCGGTCGGGGATAGCCCCGGTGCCTTGTTTTTTGTGGGCGATGGATGGGGCCGAAGGATGAGCCCGCCCGGGAAGTGATAATTTCCGGCGGGTACGTCGGCGAGGGGGTGGTGAGGCACATATCAACATCGTGGGCCGTCTGGTTTTTCTCATATAGAAATCGTTTGACATGAGTCGGTCGGGGTAATAAAATGCAAAATTCTTTCGAATTGTCGGTGTGTTGTATGAATATAAAACGTATCACTCTCTTGGCGGCGTTTCTTTTCTGCTTATTTGCCGATACGGCGCTGTCCCACCCCCACGTGTTCATCGACGCGGAGCTGATCTTCGTGTTCGATGGTGAGGGGCTTGTGGGGATCAGGGAGCGGTGGGTGTTCGACGAGATGTTCAGCCAGGGCCTTTTGAGCGATTTCGGCGCGGAAGACGGTACACTGACCCAGGAGACTGTCTCGCTGTTACGGGACATCTTCTATGAGAATACAGAGGAATATAATTACTACAATATCATCACGATTAACGGCGGGGAGCACATCGTCGAGTCCCTCCGGGACTTCTCGGTCTACACCGAGGAGTACCGGATCGTGTACGAGTTTTTCGTGCCGTGCCGGGTGCCGGCAAGCCCGAACGGTGAGACGCGTGTGAAGGTGTTGTTGTTCGACGAAACAATATATACGTATCTTCTCATCGCCGAGTATCAGGCGGATACGGGGCGAAGCCCCGACGCCCTCGTGGTTGATCTGAGCTACGAGATGCACGATGAGGTGAGTACCCCCCTGGGCTCGGTCGTTCCGGACTCGGTGGTGGCGACGTTTCGAAAAAAATGAAGCGCTTTGTTATACTATTCGTATTATTGTGCTGCCTGTCTCCCTCTCTGGCCGCGGCGCAGAATCCATTTGTGGATCGGGATCCGGACGCCGCAGAGGTTGAAGAGTCCGGGAAGAAGATCACCCCACCCCCCTTCCTTCAAAAGGTTCCGGACCGGATCGTGCTGTGGCAGAAGCACCTCAGAGAAGAGATGTCGACGTTCGGCAGAGAGATCCAGGACCATCCCTTCGGGTCGTCCTTCTGGCTCTTTCTGGCGCTCTCTTTCGCATACGGCGTCATTCATGCCGTGGGCCCCGGACACGGGAAAACGGTCGTTGCGTCCTATTTTTTGAACCGTCACGGCACTGTTCGTGACGGAATACTGATGTCTTTTTTCATTGCCCTGTTTCACGTCGGATCCGCAACGGTGATTATCATGGGCCTGTACGCGATCTTTCAGACCACGGGTATGTCTTCCTTCGAAGAGGCGAGCCCCCTGCTGCAGCGTACGAGTTATGCCATGCTGTTTCTCGTGGGGTTGTTTCTCTTTTCGAAAACGGTCTATGAGCTGGTGAAGGGCGGGGCGGAGACCGCAGACGATGCCCATGATGCGCCGGTAAAGGGAGGGGTCGTCGTTACCGCCCTGGCCACCGGCATCGTGCCCTGTCCCGGGGCGGCCATCATCCTCTCCTTTACGATTATCATTGGGATACCCGGCGTTGGACTCGTCTCTATGTTGATGGTCGCACTGGGGATGGGGCTGACCGTATCCTGTGCGGCGATCGTCACGATCCTCTCCCGCAGGGCCGTATTCCGTGTGGCCGGGCGGAGCCGGGGGGCGTTTTTATGGACGTACGGCGTCGTATCGATCGCCGGATCGATGCTCCTCATGTCCTTAAGCGGGCTGTTATTTTTGTATTACCTGGGATAGAGGGCATTTCGCCCGAAGGTATTGGCCTTATAAAAAAGACGGGGGATGCGTTTCGACGCATCCCCCGAACATATATTTATTTTGGTGATTGCTTAAGGTCTGGCCTGATGTTAGCATGGGCCTATGGACCTAATTACCTATGAAAACTTAATAAAATCGGAATCGAGAGCACGAAGATACGTGCTGGGATTTTGCTGGAAAAAC
>Ga0180432_10007842_pt1 | contig 13472 bp, 16 predicted proteins | sample SS_ome_10_FD_132414 | JGI IMG/M metagenome (GOLD analysis project Ga0180432, IMG submission 132414) | Hypersaline lake sediment archaeal communities from the Salton Sea, California, USA - SS_1_MS_2 metaG | ecosystem: Environmental > Aquatic > Non-marine Saline and Alkaline > Hypersaline >...
ATGTTATATGCCAAATTATTTCGGTTTTCTCAATTGATTCTACACGGTTTACATCGACAATACAGGTGTCTTCGCTGGTTGCACTTGCCTCAGCATCAATATATGCATAATTAACATACGGGTTGATGCAATGATAAAAAAATACCGCAGAATTTACAGCATGCTCAAACGGCTTGGCGTTAATCCTGATAACCCAAAATACACAGCCGGTGATATTGATGAAATTTTGAGAAAGGATGGTTTTGAAGATGTTGAACAAACGAATCTTAATTTTAACAGTGTTGATATTAGTGCTATCGGGATGCGTATTGCCGTTTAAGAGGCCCGTAGCCCCTGAACAATTGCAACCGCCTCAGACACCTACTCAGAATCTGATACGGACGACTAAATCTATGGGCTGGTTTCCTGCTATCTCAATTATCGGGATAGTAATCGGTGTCGCAGGTCTTATGAACGGCTCACGCAGCGCTATGACCTGGATAATCTGTTCTGCAGTGGCACTGTGGATGAGCCTTGCGGTGGCTCGTTATGCCAATGTGATGGCTTTAATAGGACTGGTCGGCTCTGTCGGATGGTTCGGCTGGAGTTTGTTTATTGACAAGGGATTTTTAACATTAAGTCGAAAGGCAAACGGAACACCGTCCGCTGGAATCGATGTTGGCAGTAAGTCCTGACGCAAGTGCCTGCGCTAATGCAATTACTTCTGATTCTGTTCTGGGAAATCTTGCGATTTTAAATTCCTTTCGAAAAATTGTGTTTTTCTTTTACATCGTTATCAATTGTTTTGGGTCTGTTCTTGCATCCATTGCATAGCAGTCTTTTCATCCGGTGAAGCGCCTTGTCAGGTTCATATTACTCACACTTTTCAAAAAGCGTTATTTGTTGTGATGGCTTCCTATTCGGTTCTCCATAAAGCGAAGAAACCGATTCCTCAAACTTGTTCAGTGCATTCTCGTGATGACTTAAAAACCATTTCTTGTGGTTTTCAAGGTACTCTGCGCAGATGTCGGGACGCCTTAAATCCATTGGCACTCTTTCCATGCGGGGGTCAACACTATCAAATCCTGTAAACTTTGCGTTTAGGCGATCTTTTGTCATGGCTATGTAATCGGGGTTAATCTCAATACCTATCGCTCTCCTACCTAATTGCTGACAAACGCGGAGAGTTGTGCCGCTTCCTGAAAACGGGTCTACTACAAGGTCATTTTCATCCGAAGACGCAAGTACCATACGCTCAATGACCCCCTCTGGTTTCTGTGTAGGATGATTTTGCCTGTTTCCATTACAGTAATGCACATGAGAAAACTCCCATACGTCACCAGGGTTGGCGCCTCTCATATTGTTGCGTTCTCTATAGTACTTCTGGGGAACACGGACATTATCCAAATTGAACTTAAAGTCTGTACTTTTTGTGAACATCATGATGTCGTCATGTCGAGGAGAAAAGCCTTTGGTTTTTCCCATTCCCTGTGTGTAATGCCACACAATCCAACTATTGAAAAACATTTGAAGTTCACGATCTAAAATGTCGTAAAGATACGATATGAACCTGAATCCCATAAAAACGTATAATGTCCCTGTTGGCTTAAGTATCCGGTTAGCTTGCCCAAGCCAGTCTCGTGAAAACGATATGTATTCATCAAACCCCTGAATATCATGATTGTTGCCATAATCCTTACCTAAGTTGTAGGGGGGATCTGCAACTATTAAGTCTACCGAGCCCATCTTGATGTTGCCAAGTTCAATCAGAGCATCACCAGCAATAATTTCGATATTATTCATAATTCTTAATCCATTCATTGGCTTTGGCCAGTTCAAGCCATCCTTCAAACCCTTTTTTCGATCCTATGAATTTCTTATCAAGCAACTGGCAAAATTCCCAAGAGGTTCTTTTTGCTAATGTCACGTAATGAATGTCGCGCACCTGAAGTTGTCCGCTTCCGAGTGCAGGATTGTAGCTTATATCTGATGACGACAGGTATTTGAGGTCATATGCATTATAGGCAACAACCTCCATTATGCCCTCCATTAGGCTGGTTGCCGCGTTTTTAGTCGAATAAACCCGGTGTTTAAGAGACAAGATGATAAATATGTAGTCTGGGTCTTCAATATAGGCTGTTCGGATGCGCTTGAAGGAAGTAATATTCGGAGATTTACCACTTGATTCAATATCCTCTGCGGTGGCTTTGACATCGACTTCCGCAGTAACTCCACTTTCCTGCTTACGCATTTTCTTGAATTGGAGGATGATATCGGCCATATAAAGACGTTCTTTTGCCTCTACATTGATGAGGGAGTAGCGATTATTCGCATCCTCAAGAACATCCTGAAAAATCTCAACCGCCCAAGCTTCGACAAATGGACCAGCAACCTTGTTGATGTTTTCCATCGGGAGACCTAGCTTCAGATTCGTGTTGATGATGATCTTATTCCGTCCAGCGTCAATGGCATCCTTCATTATGCTTTCGATGGAAGTTTTAACAAAAGCTGAACATTCATCGTAATCTTCGCATTGTTCAGGTATTTTGAAGTCAAGGTTTTCGTAATTCATAGATAATCTTTCTCGAATTGCCGTTTTTTGCGTTTTTTCACCTAACTGCCTTAAAATAAACCAATTACCTGTTTTTTGTCTGTTCGCAATACCACATTAAGCCGCATAAGACGCGGAACTTCAGTTATCTATCGATTACTGCCTTAATAGTATATTCTTTACAGTCGTGTGATGCCAATTATTTTTACCCCTGCATTTTATACCCTCAGACCGCAATTTTCTGCAAATACCGCGATAGCTTTCGCCGGTATCTCGAATGTTGCTGATATGGCTGATGATATTCTGCTCAAATGGGTCTTTGACCAACAAATCAGAGTTTTCGGGATTACGCACCCAGCCGAACGGTGTTAAATTGCTCATACGCCTGCCGTTGGCCTGATGGCGCAGCATTGCGGTCTTTGTCCTGGCTGCTATGATATTTCGCTCATATTCGGCGAATAACCGCAGCATACCGATTTTCAATCGTTCTTCAGGGGGCATCGACTGTTCGATAGTGCCTTCACCGCCGGCACTTATGATTTTTGCGCCTTTTTTGTTGCACTGGCGCTCAATAGTATAGGCTAAAAATGCATTACGGGCAAGCCGGTCGAACTTATAAACTACAAGAGAATATCCTCGCTTTAATGCCTCGATAGCATCCCACAATACAGGGCGATTTTCGTCGGTGCCAGAGATTGCTCTGTTCATTGATTATCGATTATTGTCTATTGATTATTTTGGTTGAGATTGCCGCGTGCTGCTGCGCAGGCCTCGCAATGACAGGAATTTTTAGAACTGGTCGAGGAAGCGGAGGTCGTTTTCAAAAAAGAGACGGATGTCGTTGATACCATACTTTCGCATAGCAAGCCTTTCAATGCCGAAGCCGAAGGCCCAGCCGGTATATTTTTCGCTGTCTATGCCGACGGCATCGAAAACGTTCGGGTCAACCATCCCACAGCCGCCCATTTCTATCCAGCTTTCTTTTCCGGTCTTATCGGCCAGGAGCAAATCAACTTCGGCACTGGGTTCGGTGAATGGGAAAAAGCTTGGCCGAAACCGCCATTCGGTATCGGGGCCAAAAAAGGCGTGTATGAACTGGTCGATAGTGGTTTTCATATCCACCATACTAACGTCCTGGTCAACAACAAGGGCTTCAAGCTGATGAAACATATACATATGAGTCGCATCGACGGTGTCGGGCCGATAGACCCTTCCGGGCGCGACGACGCGAATCGGCGGTTTTGTGTTCTCCATAACACGGATTTGAATTGTTGAGGTCTGTGTCCGCAGGAGAGTATTGCCATCAATGTAGAAGTTGTCGGACGGGTCTCTTGCCGGATGGTGCGGTGGGATATTCAGGGCGATGAAATTATGCCATTCATCCTCGACTTCGGGGCCATAAGCCACGTCAAAGCCCATTCTGCCAAATATTTCGAGTAATTCATTTATAGTCTGCGTAATGATATGGGCTTTGCCGATTCGGGCTGGTATGCCGGGCAAAGTAACATCGAGCAACTCTTTGGGTTTTTGCTGCCGGGATAGTTCAAGTGAACTTTTTAGCTGCTCGAAGGCTTCGGCAACTTCCTTTTTAACCTTGTTTGCAATCCGACCTGCTTTAGGTTTTTGCTCAGGAGGAAGGCGTCCGATTTGGCTAAGCAGTTGTGTTATCAGGCCTTTTCTGCCCAGATATTTTATACGGAAATGTTCCAGAGCTTTAGCATCGGTGATTTTTTTTAAGGCGTCCAGTGCGTCTTTGCGAGTTTTTTCAAATTTCTCAAGCATTTTTCTTAAATCGCATTCGGTAACGGCAAACCAGCAATATGTTCAGGCGCCAGCGGCTTTTGCGGCTTCAACGATAGCATCAAAACCGGCAGGGTCGGCTATCGCAATTTCACTGAGCATTTTACGGTTCAAGCGGATGTTGGCTTTTTTGCAGCCATTAATGAACTGACTGTATCTGATACCCCTCTGTCGGCAGGCAGCGCTGAGGCGTATAATCCACAGTCCCCGGAAATCCCTTTTTCTGCGTTTTCGGTCGATTCGAGCATTGACATTTGCTCGGACGGCGGCTTCTTTGGCCAGGCGATAGAGATGGCCTGCAGGGCCGCGATGGCCTTTTACCGCTTTGAGGACTCGTTTCTTTGCCCGATGTCCAGCAGCACCTTTTTTAACTCTTGGCATCTTTGCTGACCTGCTTTCCTTTGAGAATTTTTTTGATTTTCAGGTCTGCCGGCGGCATCTAACTTTAGGCCGAGAAGCAAACCTAATCAATTAACTGACTCAAACTGACCGTTTTTTTGAAACGGTTCAGTTTGAGCGTCGTTCGTCGCTCGTGAATCGGAACTCGTCAGTTGAAGCCGACTACGCCGGCAATTAGTTTAATTTCTTATACGATAAGATAAAAAAGATTTTATATAAAATCGGTCAGTTTAAGTAATTGAATATTGTCCAGTGATTTTTCCAATTGAATTATCCGCCGAGCATAATTTTTGCTCTTTTTGCCATAGTGGATGTCATATTTGCTGAGGTGGCTATTCTCCTTCTGCGCTTGGCGTTTTTTCCGCTCATAAGATGACCACCACAAGCGCGTTTATGCTTGACTTTCCCTGAAGCGGTAAGCTTTACTCTTTTTTTGAGTCCTTTATGGCTTTTCTGTTTCGGCATTTAAGTTATCCATAAAAAAAGCCCATCGAAATAATCAAGAAACATAAAACGGGTAGTTTACGCTATTGAGAACCAGCAGTCAATAGCACAAAGCTCAAAATCGGCAAAAAAAGTATTAATTGAGTGCTTTTGCTCTCAAAAGTGCGGTTTTTGACGAACACAAACAACAGTGTTTTTGGGCTCTTGGGTCTGTAGTCCTGGGTCTGTGTCGACTTTCAATCAGAATTATTTTGGGACAAGCAGTATTGTCATTCGGCGATGAGCCATTTTACTTGGCCGCTCGATTTTAGCTACATCCTCTATCGACTCTGCGATGTGGGCAAGCATTTCATATCCCCTGTCTACGTGCAGCATTTGACGGCCTCTGAAGAACATTGTGAATTGTACCTTGTGGCCTTTTTCCAGGAATTGGCGTGCATGTTTTAGTTTGATACCCAAATCGTGCCTGTCGGTTTCCGGTCGGAGTCTGATTTCCTTAAGCGTTGCGACGTGATGGCGACTTTTCTTATGCCCATCGCGGAGTTTGCGTTTTTGCTCATAGAGGTACTTTCCATAATCCATAATCCTGCAAACAGGGGGGTCGCCGGTGGGCGCGACTTCCACAAGGTCTAAACCCGCCTGGCGTGCTTTGCCCATAGCCACATATCTTTCCACGATTCCCACCTGATTATTCGCTTCGTCGATTAGCCGCACCTGCTCTGCACGAATCGCCCCATTTATCCTTAAAGATTGTTTAGCTATTTTATATCACCTTGCCTTTCTAAAAAACAATCAAGTGATTGGGTCGGCCAATGCGAAGTAATGCGTTTGGGGAACGTCATTTTGTCCTGCCGACACTTCGAGCACTTTTTTATATCATCAATAATCAAACATCCATTTCAAATGCTAAATCAAATTCTCTATCGGCAATTTTGCGTTTTGCTATTGTTAAAAACTCATCAACTCTTACCGTTCTGTTCTCTTTCAGGCCTCGAATTCTCACATTGACAGCGTCGGCCTGTGCTTCTTTCGGGCCTACGACAAGCATAAAGGGGAGCTTTTCACTGTGGGCTTTTGCAATCTTGGCGCCGATTTTCTCGTCGGACAAATCGCAACTGCAAAGCAGTTTGGCGTTTTTGATTTTTTCCTGAACACTTTTGGCATAATCATTTGTTTTTTCGCTGATTGGCAGTATTCTTGCGTGTTCCGGGGTCAGCCAGAGCGGGAAATTTGCCCCGTAATGCTCTATAAGAATTCCGATAAATCTTTCAAAAGAGCCCAAGATGGCCCTGTGAATCATCACCGGGGTTTTTTCGGTGTTGTCTTTGTCGGTATAGGTGAGGTCAAATCGCTGCGGCATAGAAAAATCCAGTTGAATGGTGCCGAGCTGCCATGACCTTTTGAGACAGTCTGTTATATGAAAATCAATTTTTGGGCCGTAGAATGCGCCGTCGCCTTCGTTGATTTTATATTCAATTTTTTTGTGTGCCAAAGCGCCTTTGAGGGCTTTTGTGGAGACGTCCCAAATCTCATCCGAACCTATATGTTTGATTGGTTTGGTAGAAAGCTCAATGTGAAAATCCTCAAATCCGAAAGCCCTATATATCTCAAATGTAAGGTCAATAACCCCTATTATTTCATCTTCTATCTGCTCAGGCGTACAGAATATATGAGCATCATCCTGTGTGAACTGCCTTACCCTGAAAAGGCCGTGCATAACGCCGCTGGCTTCGTGCCGGTGGACCACGCCAAGCTCGGCAATTCGCATCGGGAACTGACGATATGAGTGGCGGCGTGTTTTATAAACCAGACAGAGGCCGGGACAGTTCATCGGTTTTATCGCATAGCCGATTCCGTCCATGTCGGTAAAATACATATTCTCTTTATAATTGTCCCAGTGCCCGCTCTTGTGCCATAACTGTTCATTAAGAATGATGGGTGTTTTTATTTCCTGATAGCCGTATTTATTGTGCACACTTCGCCAGAAGTCCGTAATGGCGTTCCAAATAATCATACCCTTGGGATGTATGAAAGCAAACCCCGGTCCTGCTTCGTTGAAACTAAATAAATCCAACTGTTTGCCCAGAACACGATGGTCGCGTTTTTTTGCTTCTTGTAGTCTGTGCAGATAGCTATCAAGTTCTTTTTTTGTTGGCCAGGCGGTGCCGTACACCCTCTGGAGCATTTTCTGTGTCGGGTCTCCGTGCCAATAAGCCCCGGCCACCGACATAATCTTAAAACCAGTAACTTTGCCTGTACTGGGCACGTGCGGCCCTCGACATAAATCCTCGAAGTCATCTGAGTGGGAATAGAAACTGATAACTTCGCTATCGGAGTGATTTATATTGTCGGTTTTGTATTTGTCAGATGCTAATTTCTTAAGCGCTTCGGCGCGTGTGATTTCCTTTCTAATAAATGGCTTGTCGGCTTTTACTATCTCGAGCATCTTTTTTTCAATGCGTTCGAAATCACCTGGGCGAATAGGTTCGTCGAGGTCAATGTCATAGTAGAATCCGTCTTCAACGGTTGGGCCATAGACCAGTTTTGTATCCGGCCAGAGAGTGCATATAGCTTCGGCCATTATGTGTGCGCAACTATGGCGCATTATTCCAAGGCCTTCGTCATCTTTGAGGGTGATGATTTGAACATCTGCATCACCATTGAGGGAAGTGGATAAATCCACCAATTGACCTTTTATCCTTGCCGCCACAGCCGAATCTGCAAGTTTTTTACTTATCTGCCGGGCCAATTGCCCGGCAGTTGTGCCGTCAGCGACTGTCAGCGAACTGCCATCGGGCAGTGTTACTTTTGCCATAAACCTATCCGAATAACACCAATCCTTCGATTACCGATTAATTCCCGTTCAGCATTTATAATATTTAATAGTACCCCAACAAGAAGGCTATGTCAATATTATTTATCTCATAGCCGTGGGATGTGCCGGAGATGTTATAACTGGTGAGAATTGGATTTGACATTTCCTGCAAGTTCAGGTATAATAAATGTTTGGCAGTTAATCAAGAAAGTTTTGGACGGGTGAAGGGCTCAAATTTGGAAGAGCGTTTTGATGCGATAGACCTCGGCAGTGTGGCTGATGACTTTGTCCGATATACGATGGATTTGCTCGCTGAGGGCGGTGTTGAGCTTGCTCTCTGCGAAGATGCATATTCGGCTGTTGCAACGTTGGCCAGGAACGGCAAAGGCGGAGATGGATGCTTTACCTGGGGGTTAGACAAATGAAAAGCAACGATTCGTTCTCTAAAAGAGATAGAGGCCAAATTCTGCTGACAGGCAACATAAGCCGAGTATTTTCGGATGCAGAGGCGATGGGCGAGAGTCCATTTGTGTTTTACGCCAATGTGCTTGAAGCGATAGAGGCGGCGGCCAAGAGGGAGTTTGCAGTAATCGCTGTTGTAATGGCGGGGATGCCGGCTAAATTAAAATCGGTTTTGAAGGCCTTTAGAGAAGCTAATCGAGATGCGAAAATCGTTATTCTGGCACAGATGTTCGAAGAGCCGACAGCGATGCAGTTGACTGGTTTGTGGCGAAACGGTGCAGTTTTGGCGGACGATTATTTGATTTGCCCGATGCAGGCAGATAGATTTTATGAATTTATTGTGGGTGGTGAAGGTCTGCGCCAAGCTGTTACCACACAGACCGCTGCCGTTGATTATGCAACAGAGGTGAAAATAAGACATCTTGAGAAGATGGCCACCGAAGATGACCTGACAGGGCTGAAGAACAGGAGATATATGTGGGAATTTGCCAGACAGATTATCGAACGAGCCGGCAAGGGGAATGGGCGGGTAACACTGCTTGTGTTCGATATTGATAATTTCAAACATTACAATGATGTTTACGGTCATTCGGCGGGCGATAAGATTTTAAGGCAGACGGCGGTTTTGATGCAGCGCTGCTGCCGGGGACATGACGTTGTGGGCAGGATAGGTGGTGACGAGTTTGCGTTTATTTTCTGGGACGACCCGCCGGCCAGACCGGAGGGGACTGAGGTTGAGAGGCGCTCGGCATTGGCGGACCATCCTAAAGAGGTGATTTTTATAGCCAGTCGGTTCAGAAGGGAATTAAATAAAACCGAATTGAATCTGCTCGGCCCGGAAGGCAAAGGGGTTCTGACAATAAGCGGCGGGCTGGCGAGCTTTCCTCGTGACGGCTCAACGATACAGGAGCTTTTCAACCGGGCTGATAGTGCCCTGCTGGAGGCAAAACGCAGTGGTAAAAACCGAATTTATCTGGTCGGCAAGCCCAAAAACGACATCGCCGATATCGAATAATTGTTGCTGGATATTGCCTGGTGAATAGATTTACAGCCATTCAATTACACACAGGACGAAAGGCTATTTTCGCTCGCTATAATGAATCCACAGAAGGAGGTCTGAATACTACCGATTGATGATGATGGTTTTTGTTGGGCCGAGGAGTTTGTACCGCATTTGTCGCCAGGTGATGGTTCTGCCAAAAGCAGAAGAGACAATAAAGATTAGCATCAACGGCGACCATAACCAAAATAAGAAGATGTCAGCGGCGCACGATATTTTCATTTTCGGCACATCTTCTTTAAGCAATTTGGCAATCATTTTCTGTCGCAGGACGGCCCGGCCCATCTGACATACGAAAAAGACGACTGGTACGGCGGTAAAGAGGAGGAGGTGTTTTTGAGCAGTTAGGGCGGCGTAAATTGCCAGAGCGGCACCTGCCCAGAGGCCCAATACCGAAAAAAAACTGCTGAAGAGGCCGAACCACCAGGTTTTTGGAGCGGTTATGCGGGTGATTAGAAATTGTCTTCTGGCAAATTCAAAAAGCTCATCCCAGGTGGTGGATTGGTATGAGGCCACGATGCAGGCGGGTACAAAGGCTATTTTCAGGTGAGCCTTTTTGACGGCATAGCTAAGTGAGAGGTCGTCGCTTACTGTTTTCGGCCAGATTTTGTCAAGGCCGATGCGGCGGAAAACATCAACTTTAATGGCCATAGAGCCGCCCCAGGCCTGATTAAAACGTGTGTTGCCGAGCAACTGGGCAATCTTTGCGTTCATAGCCGATAAGGCCAAGGTGGCAAGGTTGTTCTTTTCGGGTACGAACCAGCGATAGCCGCTGGCGGCGCCGTTTTTGGATTTTCGCAGGGGGTACACTATCTGGCTTATCCAGTCTCTGCGTACACAAATATCGGAATCAGCAAATGCAATGACCTCGACGTCATCGCCGAGCCTCTCATAGCAATAGAGTAAATTGTGAATTTTCTGGCTGCAGGATTGCCCCCGGCCTGCGATGAGGATTTGGACGTCCATGGCCTTTGAGCTTTGGCTAAACCGGTCTTTTAATCTGGATAACTGCTCGTATGCAGGGTCTGTTTTGTCTGCAACCACAAACCAGAGCAGATAATTTTCATAATCCTGATTAAAAAACGAAGTGATATTTCCCTGGAAAGCCAAATCCCGGCCTTTACAAGGCACAATCAGGGTCGTTCGCGGCCGGTATGTTAAACGCTTCCTTTTGTATTTGGCAAGCACATGGCAATAGTTGCGATACATCTGTACAGAGAAAGCTATTTGAACCAGAAGCGCCGCCAGCGCTATATAGTAGTACAAATCCCACATTAATCGCTCGACTATTCCACGATAGACGGATATTTAATATTGACCCTTTTGGTCGCTAAATTATCAAATTCTGCGGTGGCTGTCAAGAAATGGAAGCCAGGGGGATTATCGAGTCGATTAGCTGCTCGATGTTGTAAGATTTTGAAAGGTCGATGGAAAGGAGGCATCCGTGATTGTGCTCGGAGGAGAGGATAATAAGGTTTCGTCCTGCTCTGGAGAATCCTGACTGCTGGGGTTGATGGCCGAGAATGAAAACATCAATGTCGAGCAGTTTGGCCATTTTATCGAGTTGTGCCTGGGTGTGTTTTCTGCCCCAGGTCAAAAGGTAACCCAACCCCGGTTTGACCACGTCATTGATTTTCAACTGTCTGTCTATAATCTTCCAGTCGAATTTGCTGATGTACCTGCCGGCGGGAAGTGAGTGCGAAATCCACATTCTGTTGTCACATTTGACCGCCAACGGCTGAGAGAAGAGGAACTGCCTTATAGCAAGCTTGACCCGTTCACTTTCCTGCTTGAATTCTCTATCAATTGCCGCCCGCATTGAACGGTTCATTTCTTTGCCGTCTTTCATCACCCTGATGTTACTTATAAAAGCGGTGTCGTGATTTGACATAATGGTATGTACCCGGTTGGGGAAATCCAATTTGTACCGGGCGACATCGAATAGCAGTTTGTATGAGAGACACCCGCCGTGGGAATCCTGTGGTCCTCCGTGAATGATTTCCTGCAGGATGACGTGTCTGTCGGGGTTGTTAGCCAGGTCGGCAAAAGTAACCGTTCTTTCAAAATTTCGCCGATGTCCGTGAATGTCTCCGGCTACAATCAGTTGGGCGTTGGCGGGCAGGCAGATTAAATTTCCCCGCCGAAATCTGTCAGCGGTATTGGCCTTGACAGCACTATTTAACAAATCAATTGTTTTTTGAGGCATTTTTGCTTGGGTTTATCCTGCCGCCCAATATACTGTGTATCATCAGGTCGAGTCTTGTTATGACCGTCATCATATTAAGCGGTCGCTTCGCGGGGTCCTCTTTTACACAATCCATTACCAGCTTTGAGACTCCCACGGGAATTTGCTTTTTAAATTCGTGAGGTGCCCGAAATTCCTGTGGTATTGTCAGACCAAGAGCATCCTTTTTTGGAATCAAAGTCGGCACGGTATGGCCGGTAAGTGCCCAGTACATAGTGGCTCCGAGATTGAAGATGTCTGTTTTGGGGCCTAGAGGTTTGCGTCTGACCTGCTCAGGAGCGATGTAATCCGGGGTGCCCTGAATACGCTGCTTTGTTGTTCCGATTTTGCAGCTCTGGCCAAGGTCGATTATTCTAATTGCACCGGTTTTACTTAATAGTATATTGTTTGGTTTGATATCGCAGTGGACAAATCCCTGATGATGCATAGCATTCAGGCCGTCAGCGACCATTTTCAAAACAAGCAAAACATCAACCAGGCTCAAGGTCGGTCCATCTTCGAGAGACTGACCGTCAAACATTTCCATAGAAAGCAGCATTTCTTTTACTTTGAAAATACTGCGGATTTTTTCCAGTTTGTAGCATTTGCGGACATAGGGATGGTCTATGCGCCTTGCCATTTTATATTCGGCCTCCATCTGCTCGAAGATTCGGGAATCTTCCGGCCTTTCATATATGACACGTTTTAGGGCGACCTCTTCTCCATTCTGGTCGTCTGTCGCCAGGTAGATTGTGCTGCGTGCACCGGTTCCAATACGCTTGATTATTCTAAAGCCGCCGACATTGAGTATATTATTAGCCATATTCCCGAAAATAGCCCGACAATTGTAAATCTACCTATTTTACTTCATCTTAATAAGATGCGCTAAGGTTGTCTTCTGTTCCGTTAATTTTGCATTTTTGCGGCAGGAGCGCTATCACAACTCAAAGCCGGTTCTGTACAGAAGCACAAAGCAACTCAATTCGAACTTTGCGAATCAAGCATTTTGTAATATAATCGGCTTTTTGTCCGGTATTGTAGTAATTTTTTGTGCTTTCGAGAGAAAAAAATGGTGCTTGACAAAATTTTTGAAATTTGGATAATGCTCTAAATAATCCGGCCGAAAACGGTTTTTGGACATCAAAGTTTTCGGATTGACCTGATTGGTTGGGATTCCCCGATAGCTCAACTGGTAGAGCGAGCGGCTGTTAACCGCTAGGTTGTAGGTTCGAGTCCTACTCGGGGAGTTCTCAGCAAAAAGAGTCACCTTTACGGTGGGTTTTTTTGTTGGGCTTTTCATTAAGCAGGGCTCGAACCTGAGTGGGTCTGGGAGAGAAGCTCTCCCAGGTCTTCGGGGTGACAGGAGCGGAGCGAACGCCAGAGGGGCTTCAGCCCCTATGGAAATTTGCAAAGCAAATTTAGGTTCTAGGCCGCAGGCCGGAGCCCTACTCGGGGAGTTTTGGGGGTTGCCATATCCACAATTAACTAGCCTGAATCTGAGGTCGTACCGTTCTGTTCTCGACATAGTTGATATTATTCCAGTTCGCTTTGTGAGATTCCATAGAGTTCACAAACTTTGTTAAGCGATGGAACAGACAAACTGTCACTCCTGCGCAAGGGTCTGTTGCTAAAGTCGGGTTTATAATGTATGATTCTATTAAAATTCAAAAGTATTTTAAGGAGGCTTAATTTTGCAAGGAAGTAAATCACTCGAAGGGCAATTGTTTTACCAAATTTC
>Ga0180432_10007844_pt1 | contig 13470 bp, 10 predicted proteins | sample SS_ome_10_FD_132414 | JGI IMG/M metagenome (GOLD analysis project Ga0180432, IMG submission 132414) | Hypersaline lake sediment archaeal communities from the Salton Sea, California, USA - SS_1_MS_2 metaG | ecosystem: Environmental > Aquatic > Non-marine Saline and Alkaline > Hypersaline >...
GATAACCTTGTCGTATTCATCGAATTGCTCTAGTTGCACTTGCCCACCTGGCCGGCCAAACAAGATGCCCGAGAGTTCCTTCAGAATTCCCATGGCGGCGTAGGTACGAAGTCCTCTCAGAACCGCAGTTGGCGGAGGTGCGTCCTCGGACGTCTCCAAGAACAGGATAGCACCCTGCCACATCTCAGGCCTGGGCCAAAAGTCCGTACCACGCAGCCAATCCAGCGCCTCAAAGCAACCGCCTATCAAATGCCCGCGATGAGCCCCATTCCCTTGAAGGAATTTCCACCCTGTGGATGGAGTGAGCTTGCGCTTGCGCGTTTGATTCTCAGGCTCGGCCCAGTCGAGGAACTGGACGGTCCAGCCCTCAGTGTTGGGGGCAATGTCTCCAACGAGCGCTGATGAGAACAGCGTCTTGTGCACCGAATCGGCCATATAGGAGAACATCCCGCCATTCTCGGCAAACCCGGCCATGATGGACGGCCCATAAAACGAGACTAACCCTGCTTTGACGCACGCCATATGTGTGACGGTTGTGTCAGAATACCCCATGAAGATCTTGGGATTTGAACGTATGACATCCAAATCCAAGAAAGGTAAGATCCGGATCGAGTCGTCGCCGCCGATGGTAGAAATGATGGCTGTGATAGACGAGTCAGCGAATGCTTGCATCAAATCGTCAGCTCTTGCTTGAGGGTTGCGCTGAAGCCAGGAAGCATCGCTCAAGGTATGGGGCATTTCAACTACGGTCACCCCGAATCCGTCCTGTAGCTGCCGTTTGCCCGCTTCGTAACGATAGGGGAACACTCCAGGGCCACCCCAGGATAAGGAGACTGTGGCTACCTTGTCGCCAGGTTGCAGCTTTTTCGGTTTCATCATATTGGCCTTCATGTTGCAGTTTCCTTTCTGAGTAACGTCAGTATCTTAATACCCCGGTGTGCATCGTCATCTTCCATTCCTTACCTACTCGCGCGTATACTTTGCAGACTCGGCCTAGCCAGTGATTCTCATGCCCCCTCGTATCTACCCAAAGTGTGTCAATGTCTACCACGGCAAAGGCGCCGTCCCCTTCTTCAGAGATCTCGATCTTTTTCGTCTCCCTTCTATTATGAACAAGTTTGTGCTCCTGGAAGAACTGCTGATAAGCTTGTCTCCAGCGCTGGCAATCAAACTTGCCCAATACCAGTACCCAATTCATTGGATCATGGTCATCATTGGTTGGCGGCCAGGGCCAGACCATATCGGGGTGAAATATGGATAGTAGTAATTCGACGTCTTGCGTGTCCCACGCCTGCGTTTCTCGGTCGATGATTTCGTGGATAGAAAACATCCCAGTCATTGGATTTCTTCCTGCACTCTTCTTCTCACAAGTAACTCCCTCCGTGATTGGCGACCGATTAGACCGGGTCCCAGGAAAAGCCTCGCCGTCCATCCTGCCCCTAATGACGATGGGTCGCACCCCAGAACATGATCAAACCCAGCACGCCAAAACCGACCGCCTGAACGAGGCGCATACCTGCAAGCCCTTCAACGGACATTATACCCAGGTGGATCCCCGAGGCCAGCAGGGCACCCACCGCGATGATGGCGAACAGCCACCAAGGGACTCGATGCTTCATCGTGCAATACCTCCTATATTCTCTCTCTGTCACGGACCAATGAACCGGCTCAATCATCCCAGAGGGCATATCCTGCGACTGTCACCTACCTGCCACCATAGCCGCTCCTGGGGAAACTAGGGGTGGGTCACTACTCAGCGCTGCCCGCACCCGCGTCAACGTGAGCTGCGAGGTGCAACGCACCGTCGGGGCCACGCCTCCAGCGCCGCCGGAAGCATGCCTTCTCATCTCAAGCCTGCGACCAGCGTCGTGCCCCAGACGCCAACGGCCACCCCGGCGACCAGGACCGCGAAGCTGAGCAGGACCCAGTGCCACAGGCGGCGCCAGGGCGGGGAGGAGACTGTCTCTCTGCCATCGCCGGCCTCGCCGGTGCGCCACGGCAGCGCCGACCAGGCGGTGAAGCCGCGGCCGACGGCCCAGGCGTGGTAGGCGCAGAGCAGCAGCCCGCCTATCAAGGCGCCCAGGACGGCGATGATCCACCACGCCAGGACGATCCACGGGCTGATCCCACAGGTGTTCACCTGCCACTGGATCAGCGGCAGTCCGACGGCCAGAAGGCCCGCCAGGGCCAGGTTCGTCGAGACGAGCACAGTGGGCACGCGGCGCAGGAGGGTACGCGTGTAGCCGTCTCCCGTCGCCCGCGCCAGTAGCGGCGGCTGGTACAGGAACAGCCCGGCCGCCAGGGGAATACCGTAGAACGCCACGAGCTGCAGCAGTTGGTTCTGCATAAGCCCGGGCACGAAGACGACCGTCAGCAGCGCCGCCACGATCCCGACGACGTATGGGGGCAGGTCGCCCACGGCCTCCACGAAGGCGCTGATCCGGCGGCCGCGAGCGGCGAACCGCCGAGCCAGCAAGCGGGCCAGCAGGCCCAAGGGTCCTAGCACGACCACGACCGGTAGCCAGACGATCAAGCCCCGCCGTGCTGGCCTCCCCACGATGAGCAGGGCGACGAGGGATAGGGCAATGAGCCCAAGCCAGGTGAAGCCAACGGCATCACAGCGCGCAGTCCGCGCCATCAGTTGCTCGTAGGCTCGGTCGGCCCGCCGCTGCGTGTCCTCGGGAAAGAGCGCGCTCAAGGGGCGGGATGGCCGGGGCCGGGCGATCTCCTCGTCGATGCTGAGCACGATAGGCGCGTCGTATTGGAACAGATAGTAGACGTAGACCAGGCGCCCTGGCAGGTCGGCGACCACGGAGTAGATGGTCCAGCCGCTGGGGCTCTCCACGTGCACGGCGTCGGCGACCGCGGCGGCGGTCTCGGTCGTGAGCTCGCCCTCGCTCTGGATCTTGCTCAGCATCCTCTCCGCACGGGCGTAGCGCCAGCAGGGGTAGGAGCCATTGCCCGGATTGGCCAGATTGAAGTTGGTGGAGACGAGGAAGCCGTCTCCGGCCGGCTTGCGGGTGAAGGCCACCTGGCCGTCAGGCCCGGCGCTGATGACGACCGCATCTCCGGTGGCGTCCGCAAAGTGGAGTTGGTCGTGCATGATCTGGTGCCACTGGTGCTCCTGGACCCAGGCGATGACCTCCTGCACAGTAGCGCACTCTCGCAGGATCTGGATGGGGTAGCTCGTGTAGCCGCCGTAGACCGGTTTCCGCCCGGCGTGAGATCTCACGGGTGCCTCCGGCAGGCCGTTGGAGTCGTAGGCCAAGCCCTTCTCGTTGAAGCCCTGCTGGACGTTGTCGCGTTCGCCGAAGTAGATGGCGCCGTAGCGGGTGTCGCTGCCCGGGTCGATCCAGTAGGTGCTGTCGCGCTCGTGCCAGTCGTCGTTCCCGGCGAAGAAGACGCGATCGCCCTGCGAGACGGTGAAGACGGTGCAATGACGAGGGACCGAATCGCCGCGGGAGGGCAACACGGGGGTATTCTGCCCACCCCCAGGCTGCGCCGGCCCGCAGCCGCTACTCATAATAAGCAGGACGGCGAGCGTCAGGCACGCCACTAGCGCGATGGAACTGCCTCGGCGCCGCTTGACGGCGACTATGATCACAACGACCGCCGCCACGGCGCCCGAGCCCAACAGCACGGCCAGGCCCGCTGCAGCCGTAACGACGGTTCTCGCCGCGATGCCAAAGAACTCCCACATGAAGTTCGGTCCGACGGCCAGTACTACCTGCGGCTGCGACCGGCCGTCCGCGTAGTGGCAAGAGAAGGTGTAGATGTCCGGTTCGTCAATGGTGATGCTCCGGATCAACACGCCCACACGCCCCCGATCTTTGGTGGCGTAGGTGTTGGTTTCGACGTAGTCAGGCACGACCGCGACGTCGGCGCCGCTGGCCTTGGCGGTCAGGGTGCAGGCCAGGGCCGGGGGCGTCTCGCTGCTGGTGTAGACGACGCCATCCACGACACTGCGGTATTCGTAGTAGACCGCGTAGGCACCGCTTTCGGCGAAGGTGATGTCTTGCGAGCCGGGAACCACGACCTGGGTCAGGTTCTCCAGGCTCATCTTTGCTTGCCAGGTGCCCGGCAGGCCCGGGAACCACTGATGTGCTATAACCATGGCTATCAGGCAGCCGAGCAGCGGAACCAAGGCGGCACCTGCGTAGATCCAGCCACTGGGTCTTACCTTCCTGTCGCTCATCTTGACACCTCCTGCTATTGACCTCGTATCGCCCTTAACAGGTCCGCAGCCGGACACCCCTTGATCAGGAACGTGTCGGCGCCAGCGGCCAGGGCGGCGGCCCGATAAGCGGCGTGGATCGTCAGCACGACGACGCGGATCTCCGGCCATCGCTCCTTGATCAGGCGGGTGGCCTCCAGGCCGTCCAGCACCGGCATCCGGGCGTCCATCAGCACCACGTCGGGCCGGCGTTCTGCCACCAGCCGCAAGGCTTCCTGACCGTTCGCTGCCTCGCCGACGATCTCGATCTCCGGTCGAAGGGCGAGCACGGCTCTCAGGCCGCTGCGGGAGCGGGGACGGTCGTCGGCGATCAGCACGCTCGTTTGCATCGTCATCTCCTTTGTGTCCCGAGTCGGGCAAGCCTTGTCCAGATGCTCGGCGTTCAGTCCGCCGGAGCGTGATCAAGGAAGGCACGCACGTGACTGAAGAAGTCATCAGGACATTCCTGCCACAGGTACCCACACTCCTCGATCACGACGAACTCCACCTGAGCGGCCGAGAACGCGTCCCGGGTTGCCTGAGCGGTCTCCAGGCCGAAGGGATCGTCCGCGCCCCACAGGAAGAGGACGGGCAGGTTCAGCACGGCGACCAGCCCGCCCCAGCAGTGGCCGAAGAGATGAACCCGTTCGGCGCCCACGGCCTGCCGCACGGCCTCCAGGTCCGCCACGTACTTGAGCAACTCATACCCACCGGACGGCTCGGAGGAGCGACTCGTTCCGCGCTGGTCGTAGGTGACGACGGCGAACGATTCGCCCGCGAGCTGTTCCAGGCTGGCCATGGTGTGGCTGGAGAGGCCGGGGTCCATGTTGACGGCCAGCAGCACATCGGGGGCCTCGGGATGGCCCGCGATCTAGACGTGCAGGGTGACGTCATCGGCCTGTACCTTCACCTCCCGGGTAGGGACTTCCATGGCCTGGCCGCACGCTGCGAGTCCCAAGGTGATGACCAGCATGGCCATCAAGATGAGAAATCCAGGCTTCATTGCTTCCCTCCATCATTCTCTTTGCATCTTTTCTTAGGGGTGGCGCGACTTGAACACCACTTCAGGATAGTCGGGCGAAGGGCCGTCCAGCAATGGGGCTGCCAGACCCTTCAAGTGCTTATCAAGAAACGCCAAGGTATAGGCATTCTGGATCCTGGCCATGCGTTCCCCATCTATGGTGGCCCCTTCTCCAAAACTCTGAAGCGCTCCGCCCCATAGGCAGGGATCGCCAAAGCTGGCATGCCTCGATCCCCTGACCTTCATCTGGTAGGCGCTGCTTTCCGCCCTCTTGTAAAACAGATCATTTACATAGCAATCTGTGCACCAGGTCTCCTCCTGTGACATGAAAAGAAAGGGTTGGGTGAGTTCAATGTCCAGGATGTCGCCATACATGAAGCCAGTCAGATTGATGCCGGCCTTGCACCTCTCGTCGGTGACACAGAACTGACCGGCAGCCGCACCCCCTTTGGAGAAGCCCATGATACCTACCCGCCCCAGATCGACTGTCCCGCCCAGGAATCCATTCCCCAAGTTCAGCTTCTCCAATTCGTCCAGGGCGAAGCCGATATCGTCGGCCCACTTCCTGAGATCGCTGATGGCTACAGGCTTGAGTTGGTTGTGCCATCGCTGGGCACGCTCCTGTGCCTCCGTTGTCTTGGCGACCGTGATCTGCTCCTTTGCCTCTTTCCCGGCGGTGTGGTTTTCCTCTGCCCACCAGGCTTTGTAGTACTCGTTCTGTCCGTCAAAGGGAAGGATCCCGCCATCAGCGCCATAGACGAAGGGATTCCAATAGGGGTGGCCGATGCAGAGTACGACGTAGCCGTGACTGGCAAATTCCTCAAACAGGACCATGTGCGATGACATCAGCCCTGAGGGCGAATAGGTGATGACCGGGAATGGGGTCTGTGTCTGAGCCACGCCGGCATTCAGGTAGGCATGGGTACGAACGAGCGCAAAATGATCGAACAAGGGGGATGGGAGGTCGAGAAACTCGGCAAGGGCTCTGCCAGCCTCTTTCCGCATGTAGCGGATGGACTCCTCATCCCCGGTCAGTTCTGCCGGATACCAAACCTGTACCGACACCTCCCGATAGTCGTCTGGGTCAGAGGTGTAGGTGTCCGGGCGGCGTTTGTCGACCCAGTAGAAATACCGGGTGCCAACGGCATAGGGCCCGGTGGGTTCCGGCAAGCGGAACACCGGGAGAAGGGCAGACAGCGCAGCAGCAATAATGAGCACGAGCAGACCCAAGATGGTTCCGATGATTGTGCGTGCTCTGCGTCCGCGAGAAGACGGCTTGTCCTGTAGATCGGTCCCCTGCTTGATGACCCGCACGCTTGGCAGGAACGTGAGCACAGTGAGTGCATAGGCGGGAACCATTTGCCAGCGATAACCTTCCAGGACGAGATGCGCCAGCACCAACAGCACCGCCAGGCCGTGAAGAAAGGCCATCCCCCGTGGCCTCTTGTCTCTGGGCACAAAGAAACTCAGCAGCGACAGCGAAAGGGTTATGAGAGTCAGGGTCTCAAACAATCGCATGACAGACACCTCCTTCATCGGATGACCCTGCCACAGGCGCTATCTCGTAGACTGCGCGACTACCCGCGGGCAGCTTTCGCCACATTCGGGCGCCAACAACTACGGCGATGGCTATCGCGGCTTCCAAGACGAACTGGACCCACGTCACCGGTAGGAACTCAAAGGCTACGTTCGCAGAAGCGTGGAACAGTATGGCCGTCCAGAGCCCGCCCTCGCTGCGGTTGTAGAGCCAGGTGAAGATGAACCTGGCGAAGAAGGTGCCGACGAGAGCGCGGATCAGTGAATCCATATCCGGGTTCCACATACCGGCGAAGTGGAGCGGCATGTGCCAGAGGATCCAGAAGAACCACAGGACGGCGCTGGCGACGAGCGGGCTGTGTCGTGCCTGCAGCCCTGGCAGGGCAAAGCCGGTCCAGCCTGTCTCTTCGTTGAGTCCCCCGGCGGCGATGGCGGTGTAGAAGAACGAAATGGCGACCGATCCAGCCAAGCCCAGAATCCCAGTGGTTGTAGCTGGCTCTGAAAGCGTCTCCCAGCCAAGCCAGTGGCTGATAGGTACGCTCAGCAATCGTACGGCGGGCACGAGCAGCAATGCCAACAGATACCACACGGGGTGCCCCCTCGGTCTCACTAACGATGCAAGACGGGCTCTGACGCCGAGGTGTGCTGAGAAGCCCGACGCGATGACGAAGGCCGGGATCAAGGCGACCACGGCGAACACGGCGGCCGCGACGGGTGACGGTATTCCAGAGCTGGACCTGGCGTTGAGGGTAAAGACCGCTGTCGCCAGGATCCAGGCTGCGAGGAAGGCAATTCGTCGAGCCCTGCGATGGTCCTCCGTGGTACTGGGCTCGACGACTCGAGCGACGACGATGCAGGCTAGAGCGGGCACAAAGAGCCCGACGAAGCCGAGAAGCTCCAGCAGCTCGATGCGGGAGAGCATCCAGGGCATCCAAAGTCCCCACGACATGGCGTAGGTCAGCGAGAAGAACGCCGCGACCTGATGCTGTGTGATCCAGCCGGTTAGCTTCTTCATCGTTCTTCCCCCTTCACCTGGCTCGTGTTCGGCTGCCGTGCCCTATTCTTCAGTCCCGCCCGCGAGCGAGGATGATCTGCGGCTGCCGCCCCTATCCCGGGCAACCCCGTTGCCCTCTCTATCGGCTCTGGTCCACGTGCCGTTTTGTTCATCCGCTCACCAGTGTACCACAAGCTCCCCGGGCTGTCATCGGACAGGCGCGGATTCGCGATACGCAAAAAGGACCACTCTTCGGTGGTCCTTCTCAACGCCGCGCGTACCTGATCTACGCAGATTGCTTACGACACGGGGGATGTGATGGGCATTCACCAAGTACCAAGGACGAATGCCTTTGACCTTTCGTCCTCCGTGCCTGGTCACTCGTCCGTGTTATCCAGCGACGCGATGCCTTCCCGCAGGGCATACAGCGCGGCCTGGGTGCGGCTGGCCACGTGTAGCTTCCCCGTGATGTTGCTCACGTGGGTACGTACCGTCGCCTCGGCGATCACCAGACTTTCGGCGATCTCCCGGTTCTCCAGGCCCTGCGCCACCAGCCGCAGCACCTCGATTTCTCGTGGGGTCAGCGGATCGGGTGTCGGCGGGCGGTCTGTAGGTCTTGACAGCTCATCCAGCACCTTGCGGGCGATCAGGGGATGGAGCGAGGACTCGCCCCGGTGTACCTGGCGGATGGCCTGCACCAGCTCCTCCGGGCGGGAATCCTTCAGGTGATAGCCGAGGGCGCCAGCCTTGATGGCCGGGAAGATCCTGTCCTCGCCGGCGAAGGTGGTGAGGACCAGGATGCGGGCCTCCGGCTGGCGATCTTTGATGCGGCGGATGGCCTCGATGCCGTCGATCTCCGGCATGACCAGGTCCATCAGGATGACGTCAGGCCGGAGTTGCTCCACCCGGGAGACTGCATCGCGGCCGTTCTCCGCTTCGCCGACCACGTCGATGTCGGGCACGATCTCCAGCACGGCAGCGATCCCCTTGCGAACGATGGCGTGGTCGTCGGCGATGAACACGTGGATCGGCTCTCTTTCACTCATTGGGCATTCCTCTCCATGCAACGGCAAAGGACGCGTGACAAACGACGAACCTTCGTCATTCGTCATCCTCCCACACGACCACCACACGGCAGCCGTTGCCAGTCCCGCTTTCGATCGCCAACGTCGCTCCCAGCTCTGCTGCCCGCTCTTCCATCGCCGACAGGCCTATGCCACCGCGTTCGCGGGCCGTGGCCAGGTCAAGGCCGATGCCGTCGTCGGCGATCTCCAGCGTCACGACACGCTGAGCGTGGCGCAGGTGGACCATGATGTTACGAGCCTGGGCGTGTTTGAGGGCGTTGTTCAACGCCTGCAGGGCGATGCGATACAGTCCTTCCTCGACGTCGGGTGGCAGCCGCTCCTCGAGGTTCGTTTTGAACTCGGTCCTCAGGCCGGCCCGTCCCTCCACCGCTTGCAGCCGGGCCTGCAGGGCCGCCACCAAACCCAGCTCCTCCAGGATGGGAGGGCGCAACTCAAAGATCAGGAGGCGCATTTCCGCCAGTGCTTCCTGGGCCGTGTCCTGCAGCTCCTGCAGGTGTTCGGCGGCTCGATCCGCGTGCCCCAGAGCCAGATGCCCCGCCGCTGCCTCGGAGTACAACGTCACGCCATACAGCGCCTGGGTTACCGAGTCGTGCAGTTCGCGGGCCAGCCGGTTGCGTTCTTCGGTGATGGCTTTCTCCCGTTCGCGCTGACGCAGGGCCTCCTCAGCCTGAATGCGCTGGTCTACCTCTCGCCGCAGTTCGGCGGTGCGCTCTTCGACTTGTCTCTCCAGCTCGCGGCCGCGCGCCTCCAGGTTTCGGACCCGCAACCGATAGCCGCCGAGGGCGCTCGCAGCCAGTATCAGGGCCACGGTTCCCCAGAACCACCACGTCTGCCAGAACGGCGGCACGACCGTGATCCGGATGGACGCACCCTCTTCGTTCCACACCCCGTCGTTGTTCGAGCCTTTCAGTCTCAGCGTGTAGGTGCCGCCAGGGAGATTGGTATACCGGCCAAACCGCCGGGGGCCGATGTGGTTCCAGTCCTTGTCGAATCCCTCCAGCATGTAGGCGTGCTGGTTCTTTTCCGGCTGCGTGTAGTTGAGTGCGGCGAATCCGAATTCGAACGAGTTGTCCGGCCAGCGCAAGGTCGCCGCTTTCAGATCTTCAGGGGCCTGACCGGCCTCGACCGCCACGCCGTTCTGTTGTAGGGAGGTCAAGACCACCGGCGGGATGTAGGGATTAGGCTCCATCTGATCCGGGTAGAACGACATAAAGCCGTTGATGCCCCCGAAGAACAACTCGCCGCTGTCACTCTTGTAAGCTGCACTGAACTCGTTGATCGGCAGTCCGTCGGTGGCATCGTAGCTGGTGAAGGTCTCGGTGCGGGGATCGAACCTCGAGAGACCGTTGGCGGTGCAGATCCACAGATAGCCACCCCCACCTGACGGTGGGGCGCCTTCAAGGATGTCGAGCACCATGTCGTTGGCGAGCCCATCCTGCTCCGTGTAGTGGGTGAAGGTCCCAGATGCGACGTCGAACTTGTCGAGCCCACCACCAAGCGTGCCAACCCACAGCATCCCGGATCGGTCTACGTACAAGGACATGATCCAATTGTTACTCAGGCTGCTGGGCTCACCAGGGTCATGCTGGAAGCTGTCCCACTGGCCGGCCTGGCGGTCATAGTGGCTCAGCCCCTCCTGTGTCCCGACCCACAGGTCCCCCGCCCCATCCTCGACCACGTCGTGGACCCAGTTGTTGGTCAGGCCATCCTCTTCCCGGGATTCTGAATCTGGATCCCACCCCTGTAGATGATAGGCGAACCTGCCCGTGGCCGGGTCGAATTCTGACAGCCCGCGCCCATGTGTTCCCAGCCACAGAACGCCTGCCTGATCCTCGTCGACGGAGTAGATTCTCTCCCCCTTGACGTCGCCGGGGTCCGGCGGGTTGTGGGGCAGGCGATCGAAACGCTCACTGTGCCGATCATACCGGTAGAACCCGTCATCGGTTCCGATCCAAATGCCGCCTGAGGGGTCCGGTTGGATGGCACGAATCGAGTCGTTGCCCAGGCTGTTTGGGTCGGTGGGATCGTGCCGGTAGTGCCGCCACGCCCCGGTCTCCCGATCCAGGGCATCGAGCCCGCCCCCGGCGGTCCCAATCCAGAGCACGCCGTGTTCGTCCTCGTGGAGGGCGAGGATCTGGTAGTCACCGGGGCGCTGGGGATCGTCGGTGTCTCCCCGGTAGTGGGTGAACCGTCCTGACGCCGGGTCGGACTTGTTCACGCCTCCGCCCTGGGTCCCGACCCACAGGAGACCCGATTGGCCCTGATAGATCGACCGGATGCGGTCGCTGCTCAGGCTGTGCGGGTTGGTCGGATCGTGGTGGAAATGAGTGAAGGTCTCGCTCTGCGGGTCAAAGGCATCGAGCCCGCCGCTGTAGCTCCCGATCCACAGCACGCCCGACGCATCCTCGACGATAGACCAGAGATCGTCGTCGCTCAGGCTATGAGGATCTGCAGGGTCGTGCCGGTAATGGGTAAAGCTCTCCGTCTTGGGATCGAACCGTTCCAGTCCACCGCCATAGGTCGCAATCCAGATCTGGTCGGAGCGATCCTGGATGACGTCCGTAATCCAGTCGTGGCCCAGGCCGTCCGGGTCGTTCGGGTCGTGTCGGTAGCTGGTGATCTGCCCGGTGGTGGGGTCGAAGCGGTCGAGCCCTTCACTGTGTGTTCCAGTCCATACGTCGCCCGACCGGTCAACGAGCAGGCCTGAGATCCATTCGTGGCCCGAGAACTTGGGATCGGCCGGGTCGGGCGCATAGCTGGTGAAGGTCTCCATGGCGAGGTCGAACTTGACCAGCCCACCCCCATAGGTCGCAATCCAGAGCACGCCCGCTGGATGCTCGCCGATGGCCCAGACGACGTTCCTGAATTCCTCCGGTTCGTCGGTGACGTTCTGGAAGTCGTCGGCGTCGTAATGAGTGAATCGCCCACTGTCGCGATCGAACCGATTGAGACCGCCGCCGTACGTTCCGACCCAGAGCACGCCGGAAGCGTCCTCGAAGAGGGACCAGACCCGGTTGTGGCTGAGGCTATGCGGATCGTCCGGGTTGTGCCTGTACACGGTGAAGCTGTAGCCGTCGTACTTGTTGAGCCCGTCGTCGGTGCCAAACCACATGAAGCCCTTGCTATCCTGGAGGATGCAGTTGACGGTGCTGTGGGAGAGCCCGTGCTTAACGGAGATGCGCTCGAACTTCAGGTTCTGTCCCTTCGCCAAGCTCAGGCCCGGGTCTGCGACCTCGGAACCGAGTGCTGCTGCCGCAGGGACTGTCGCCGGCCTAGTTGCAGGTTCGGGGGAGGCAGGGGCTGTCGAGTCGCCACCGGCCGTCGCCAGCAGCACAACTGTGATCAACAGGGTGAAGATGAAAGGGGAGCGTTTTCTGTAGTCCACCGCAAGTACCTCTTGGGAATAGCCGCCGCAAGTTTGCACTCCCCAATGCCCCTGTTCTCGCGGGCCAGGTGCGATGCCGGTCGACTCTGCGCCCACTGTGCGACAGACGTGCTGGATCGGGAGAGAGCTGTTGTGGGTATCGGCTTGTGCCGTGGCGAATCGGCGTCGCTCTTGGATCTTTCAGGAGTGGTGGCGTGAGATGTGTGTGATTATACACGCGAGATGATGAGCGAGCAAGCACTGTGTCTTGCTAGGTGGGCACCTGGGACTCATTTCCACGGCCCAGGCATTGGCGCAGCGCAGCCTCCCCCACCTCGGTCGTGACGGCCACAATCCGGTCCCCCGCCCGGAGTTCTGTGTCTCCGCGCGGGATCAGCGTGCGGGTCCCGCGGTGGATTGAGGCAACCACGCACTCAGGTGGGAGGGACAGCTCTCTCAACGTCCTGCCGACCGCGCAAGACCGGCTGTCCAGCACGACCTCGACGGTGTGAGCCTCGGTGGCCCGTTCAAGCTGCAGACGCTCTATGTGCGCCAGACGCTGTTGATTGTCCAGGCATACCTGGGAGTACGCCCGGATGATATCGCTCCGCTCCAGCATTCCCAGCAGCCGCCGCGGGCGGGCGCGATCAACCACCGGGATACGTCCCACGTCCAGCGCGCCGACGTGGTGAAGTGCGTCCTCCAGCGTCTCGTCGGGGAAGATGGTTCTGACTCGAGTCGTACAGATGTCCCCGACAGTGCCCGACAGGCGTGCATCCGATGCCTGCTCCAGGTCCGCCAACGTCACAATGCCGTGGAGATCACCACCCTCCTCCAGAACAGCCACGCCGTGAAGAAATGTCTCCTGGAAGATCTGAGCGAGATCCGTGAGGGGGGTATCGGGCGTCACCGTGACCAGGCGGGACATAGGCGTCATCGCCTCCTCCACCCGGATCGCCCGCATCAGATCCACGTCGCGCCGGACGCGCACATCGACGCCACGCCGCTTCAGCTTGAGCGTGTAGATGCTCTCGCTATCCAGAAGGCCGGCGACGAGTGTGCTAACCACCGTGGCGAACATGAGCGGCAGAATGATCCGGTACTCCTGCGTCATCTCGAAGATGATGAGGATAGCGGTGATGGGAGCGCGCGACGCAGCGGCGAAGACAGCCGCCATGCCGACCAGCGCGTATCCCCCCGAAGAGGCGGTGTAGGCCGGCAGCCAGCGGTGCACCAGCATCCCGAAAGCCGATCCAA
>Ga0180432_10007845_pt1 | contig 13468 bp, 8 predicted proteins | sample SS_ome_10_FD_132414 | JGI IMG/M metagenome (GOLD analysis project Ga0180432, IMG submission 132414) | Hypersaline lake sediment archaeal communities from the Salton Sea, California, USA - SS_1_MS_2 metaG | ecosystem: Environmental > Aquatic > Non-marine Saline and Alkaline > Hypersaline >...
GAAACTGGCCACGAATTTGCTGTCGGGGTGTTCGTAGACGCTGCGGGCGTCGCCGAACTGTTCCACCCGGCCCCGGTTGATCACGACGATCTTGTCGGAAATCTCGATGGCCTCGTTCTGGTCGTGGGTGACGAAGATGCTGGTGATGTTGAGCTTGTGATGAAATTCCCGTAGCCACTGAGCAAGGTTATCCCTGACCTTGGCGTCCAGGGCCCCGAACGGTTCATCCAACAGAAGAACTTTGGGTTCCGTGGCCAGTGCGCGCGCCAGCGCCACCCGCTGCCGTTGGCCTCCGGACAGCTGATCGGGATACTGCTTCTCATAGCCCTTGAGCTTGACCAGGTTGATCAACTCGTTGACTTTATCCCGGACATAATCCTTGTTCTGCTTCTGGATCTCCAGGCCGAAGGCGATATTTTTCTCCACCGACATGTGTTTGAACAGCGCATAGTGTTGAAAGACGAAACCCACCTTCCTTTTTTGGATCGAAAGCGAGGTGACATCCCTGCCCGTGAGAAAAATCTCTCCTCTGTCCGGAGTTTCCAGGCCGGCGATGATCCTGAGTATGGTGCTTTTACCGGATCCGCTGGGTCCCAGCAGCGCCACCAGTTCTCCCGCTTCGACCGTGAAGCCGACATCGTCGACCGCGACGAAATCTCCGAACCTTTTACTGATATGGTGAACCAGGATGCCCATGGGTCAAACTCCTTTTCTTCGGTTGAGACGCTGCATGGCCGTTAAAATGACGAAAGACAGCAGAGCCAGGATGATGGCGGCCGAAAAAGCGCCGACGTAATTGAAATCCGTAAATTCCTGGTGGATGTGCAGGGTCGCGGTCTGCGTCTTGTTGATGATGCTGCCGCTGACGACCAGCACCGCGCCGAATTCACCGATGGCGCGGGCGATGGTGAGGGTGACTCCGTAGGCAAGCCCCCATCTTATCGAAGGCAGCGTAACCCGCCAGAAAGTCCGCCACCGGGACGCCCCCAGGATATAGGCGGCTTCCTGCTGTTCGAGCCCGAATTCCCTCAAAACGGGAATGATCTCCCGGGCGACGAAGGGGAGCGTAACAAAAAGGGTGGCGATCAACATCCCCGGCACGGCATAAACGATCTTGACCCCTCCCGCTTCGAACCACTGTCCCATCCATCCCTTGGGACCGAACAGGATGATGAACATGAAACCGGCCACCACGGGCGACACCGCGAAGGGCAGGTCCACCAGACCTTCAAACAGAAGTTTGCCGGGAAAACGCTGGTTGACAAGCGTCAGCGCCAGGATCACTCCGAAAAAAGTGTTGAGGACCACCGCCGCCGCGGTTATAGCGAGGGTCAGGATGAAGGAATGGCCGGTGGCGGAAGTCAGGAGAGATGAGATGAAGGGTTTCCATCCGGAGCCGAAGGCCTGCTTGACGATCCCGATCACCGGCACCAGGATCATCACCAGGAACCATCCGATCACGGCGGCCGTAATCAGGTTCTTTCCCAGCCCGTTCGGCTTTCGGACCACTTTGACGGCGCCGGCGGACGGGATTTCATCATGCCGCTGCATGTTTCCGACTCCAAACCTGAAGGCGATTCAGGAAGATCAGGATCAACAGGGAACACAGCAGCAGCACCACGGACAATCCCAGCGCCCCCTGCGGGTTGTAGCTTTCCAGCTCTCCATAGACGTAGACCGAAGCGACTTGGGTTTTAAACGGAATGTTTCCGGATACGATGGCGATGGAACCGAACTCGCCGATAGCCCGGCTGAAAGAGAGCGCCGCCCCGGTCAGAACCGCCGGCAGCAGCGTGGGCAGCACGATCCGCCTGAAAATCGTAAAAGGCCGGGCGCCCAGGGTTTTGGCCGCTTCCTCCATATCCTTGTCCATCTCCTGCAGCACGGGCTGTACCGCCCGCACCACGAAGGGAAACGAGACGTAGAGCAGAGCCATGATGATCCCCGGCCGGGCGAAGATGATATCGATGCCCTTTTTCTCCATAAAACCGCCGACCGGGCTGTTCGGCCCATACAGCGCCACCAGCATGATCCCGGTCACGACGGTGGGAATGGCGAACGGGAGATCGATCAAGGCGTTCATCAGGTTCTTGAAAGGAAATTCGTAACGAACCAGCACCCAGGCCGTGGCGGTTCCGGTGATCACATTGAGGATCACCATCATGAAAGCCGTCAGAAACGTCAGCTTCAGCGATGCGAGCGCCGCGGGAGCGGTGATATTGGTCCAGAGGTTGGGAAAACCGCCTTTCAAGGCTTCCGCGGAGATGGCAAGGATGGGAAGAATGATCAGAAGCCCGACATAGAAAAACGAGAGCCCTCTGAGGACCATGCTGCCGTGCCGCCGGAAAAAGCGAGCAAAAACCCCTTTATTCATCAGCAAGTTCTTTCACGACCTGCGTCCAGACGCCCTCGGGGCCGAAGATGGTTGTGTGCACTTCATCCCAGCCACCCAGATAGCCGATATCGAAAAGGTGCTTCGGCCGCGGGTACTTGTCGGCGAACTCCACCGCCACCGCGTCATCGACGGAACGGAATCCGTATCTTGCGAAGGCCCGCTGGGATTCGGGTCTGAGAGCAAATTCGACGAAGGCTTCCGCCACCTCGCGGTTGCCGTGTTTTTCCACGTTGGCGTCGATGACCGCGATCGGATTCTCGATCAGGATGGTGGCATCGGGAACGATATAATCCATGTTTCGTCCCTGCAGCCGGCGGAGCATCGCTTCATTCTCATAAGTGAGCAGCGCATCCCCCACCCCGTTTTCAAAGGTCGTGACCGAAGCCCGCCCGGATTTATCCATGACGCGAACGTTTTTCTGCACGGCCTTCAGCAGTTCCCGCGCCTGCAGCTCATCCCTGGCTCCGGTCTCCGCTTCGCTGAGCTTCAAGCCCGCACCATAGACGGCGTTGACGTCCCACATGGCGCCTCCCGAAGTTTTAGGACTGGGATACAGGACTTCGACATCTTCCCTGGTCAGGTCCGTCCAATCCCGGATGGACTTCGGATTGCCCGGCCGGAAAGCGATGACGACGACGGAGCGGGTCACGAATCCGCGGGTGCGGATATCCGTCCAATCATGCGTGATCAGCCCTTCATCCCGCAAACGCTCCACGTCTTTTTTCAGCGAAAGAGCGGCGATATCCGCTTCGAAACCGGCCACGATGGCGCGGGACTGAGCTCCGGAAGCGATATAGGATTCTTCAAAGCGCACGGACCGGCCGGTCTTATCCAACCAGTATTTCTGAAAAGCGGGAATGATCTCTTTCTCATAGGCTTCTTTGGGAACGGTGTACGCTCCCAGGGTCAACGTCACATCGTTCGTAGTGCCCGAGGTTTTCCCCCCTTGGCATGCGAACAGCGTCACACCGATCATGAGGATGATCCAACCTGCTTTTTTCATCTAACACTCCCTTAACACTCCTATGGCACTCTTATGGCACTCCTATGATGCTCCTCCAGGATTCCGCTTGTCAAGATTTTTTTCATATTTGAGATAACGGGCCCCGCGAAAGCCCTATCCCTCGGGGCAGGGCGCGGCAATAAAAAGCTATTTTTTGGCATGATTCTCGCATAAAATAGTATCCGTCAAAAAAGGAGTTTCGGATGGGGAAACCGAACAGATCACAGATCGTCTTCGTGGGGGGAATGCTGCTGTTTTGGACGTTATTCCGTGGAAACGATTTGACGACCGGCGCTTTCGGTCAAAGCGTCAACTCCCCTCCGGTCGCCGTAGCGGGGCCGTCCCGTTATGTCTCCCGCGCTCCGATCACTCTGGACGGATCCGATTCCTATGATCCCGACGGACACACTCCCCTTTTTTATCAATGGCGCCAACTCTCCGGCCCGCCTCTCTCCATCGGATCGCCGCATACCGCACGGCCGACCATCAGCGGCTTCGCTCCGACCGATGATATCCAGACCTGCATCATAGAACTCGTGGTCGGCGACGGCGGCGCTTTCAGCGAACCCGACACCCTCGAAATCATCATCGTTCCCGACTACGAGACGAACCCGCTTCACTTAAAGAATCCCCCCTTCAATCCGGAGCTTCCCACCATCATCGCTTTCGGCGGAGGAGACTGCGAATGCGGACAGGAATTGGTTTTCGGCCAGCCTTCTTTATGGCATGAAAACGCCAATCTCATAAGCGGCGGTTACTGCCCGCCCTACACCGACCAGGGGAACATGGCGATCGTCCTGCTGTCGGAACTGGCTCCGGATTACCGGCAGCCCATCCAGATGATCGGATTCAGCACGGGCAATAACCCGGCGGCCGTAGCCGCGAATCACATCAACGAGACGTACGACGATCCCCGTTACGCCGTAAACCGGCTCACACTTCTCGACGCCACCTGTCAAAACATTAATTACCGCGAACGCGTCTCCCGCTTCACCCTTCACCCCGTAAACGGAGAACCCGCATGGGTCGACAATTATACCGCCAACGCCCCCTTCCAGCCCGCATCCCTCAATGTCCGCTTTCCCTCCAGCGTTCACATGAAGGTCTACGAATGGTTCCGGGATTCCGCTTTGAGCATCAACTGGCCGAATGAGGATCCTTATCACCAAGGGATCACGGCCGGCTATTATCTCTCCGTCGCCGGTCCCTGCAAAAACATGAGGCTGGCCCCCTACAACACGTTTTATTCCTTTGTCTGGGATCCGGGCACCTTCGAAATCCTGGAATTCGCGGATTTCGAAACATATCCGGGAAGACTTCCTCAGGCCGTGACGCTCAAGGGACCCGCCGACGGAACCCTTATCGGAGAATCGGGGGCCCTCCTCTCCTGCGCTCCCAGCAAAAACGCCCTCAACTACCAGCTCCTCTTCGGCCCTGATCCCGATAACCTGAGCACGATCGTATCGGAAACCTCATCCCCGCCCGCCGCAATCATTAGAAATTTCCCCTTCAATCCTACATTCTGGACCGTTAAGGTTTTCGATGCCTTCGGCACTTCGGTCCATGCCGATCCCCTGTCCCTTTACACCTCCACGAAAAGCCGTAATCCCATCCTGACCTCCCTGCGCCCCCGGCATGGGTCCACGGTCAAAGGCGCCGTCGGCATTCACGTCGACGCGAAAGACGGCGTTGGGATCAACAAGGTGAAATTTTTCGTGGACGGCCGGCTGCACCATACCGCCCTTTCCCCACCGTATTCCTGTACCTGGGACACCATCGCCGAACCTCAGGGAAAACACATTCTGCGGGCGACAGCCATAAATCGGCGGGGTCGATCCTCATCCGTTCAAAGCCGGGTGATGGTGGCGAATATGAGCCTTATGTTGAGAGGAGAACGGAAACTGGAACGGTCATGGATCCTAAAAAAACCCTACGCCGATTTGGTCATCACCCTGGACAATCCCGGGGCAAAGGTTGCGGTTTCGCAGCTCATGATCTATCGTATGGATCCCGGAGACCCATTCTCTCTGCTGGCGGACACTTCCTACCAGGAAACCGGAGGGAACGACATTCCTTTCATCGATCCGACGATCCCTTCCGAACGCACTTCGGTCTACAAGGTGGAAGCCCGGGATGAAAACAGCAGGGTTATCGCCCGTTCGAATTTTCTTATACTCTGACCGTACTCCACCCGCTATTCGTTCGTTTTCTTGACCCTCGGCTTGGGATCCGTCTCTTTCGCAGAATCGTCGGAGGGAGTGACGTCCGGGGCTTCGGACGCATCCGGTTCGGATACGGACTTCACGGATTCCGCCGGTTTCTGTTCCATGGATTTCGGAGCATCCGCGGCGGGTGTTTCCGCTTTGGACTCTTCCGGTTTCGACTCTCCGGATCGCGAAGGATCGAGTGCGGGCGCATTCGGCTTGGAGGCCGGGCGGGGAGCACGCGGACTGCGGGGTTGGCTGCGGACGGCGAAAGAGATTACGAAAAACACCAGCCCGATGATGCACACCACTCCGGCCAAGCTGATGACGGGAGAGAACAGCTGGCTCAGCACTCGGTGAAAGATCCAATCGGTTTTTGCGAGTATGAGCTCCTGTAGATCACGGGTCCATCTTTCAGCTTCGACATAAGGCATGAATTTCCATGCAAAACTCGTAGCGCCCTGAATGAAAGCACCGCTTCCCAACGTGGCGAGTCCCCCGACGAGAGTGGTGGCGCCGAACCATTTGAAGAATCCGGACGGCGTGCAGGCCGCGATCAAAGCCGCGACGAAGATCAGAACCGCGGGCAGGATGAACAGCCCATAGGATATAAGCGAAACCGTTCGGCTTATCCCCAGGGGAAGCACCCTGACATTCTCGAAAAGGTTTATCTCATCGGGCATGTCTTCCAGCATCTCCCAGCGCTGTCTTTCCAGGTATTCCCCGGCCATGACAAGATCGGGACGGCAGGCGGGCATACGGGACCGGCTGTCCCTGAACTCGAAGAAATCTATCCACTCCTCCGTGCCGAACTCATCGCAGGGAGGCAGATTGGCAAGCAGATCCAGAAAATAATCCTCGAGCGCTCCCGTTCGCAAGGAATCCTTGAGCGGCCTCAAATCGATGGCGATGGAACGCGCACGCCGTTCTCCCCGGAGCATCTCCCCCACTTCCTCCAAGGATTTCGCGACTTCGTTTTCAAGCCAATCCTGAAGACCGGCCTGCCGCAGCAGCTCCCGGGGAGAGACTCCCAGTCTGTCGGCCGCCTCAAACCAGGCCCGGACTTCGGGATCGGCGATCTGCCGCTCATCCCGGGCTTCCTCGAAGATCTCATCCAGCAAGCCGGGGATCTCAGCGATGATATCCTGAGGAAGATCAGATACAAAACGCGGCGAGACGGCCGCATTCGTGATCCCCACCGTCCAGATCACTCCGAATAAAATCGGAAGGGCGAAAACAGCGATGATAAAAAGCGCCAGAAGGACGCGCAGAACTTTCATGGATCTCCTCCTTCTCGGTTAAATCGGTCAGGAAACCTTTCAATACGAATTATAAACGAAAAGCGCTCTCAATGTAATCTACGAATTTCCCGGTGAAAAGTTCGATCGCGGATGCAGATCGAGAAAGCGGTTGCGGCGAACCCGTAATCCGCATTCCCTCGATAGAAGAAATCCCCGAGACGACGCCGAGAAACGGGAACACGTATGCCGCAACCTCATAGATCGCGTCAATCCGGAAACCGGCGGCGATGGAAATGATCTTCAGGAAACGCCTTGTTGTCCGAGCCCACGCGCGTTTTCCGCCGTCGAGGCCGGAATCCGAGGGCATTTCCCCAACAGATCGGGACGGTTCCGCAGGGATCGATTGTAAAGATCGAAGATGAGGCGCGGGTCCCGCATGGCACCGAAACACGCCTCCCGGCCCGAGCCGAAATAGATGACGCCAAACAACTCGGATCCCACGAAATAGAGCGGCTGGACGAATCCTTTCAACCAGAAATCCCTTATCTCCCCGCTCAGTTGTTCCTCGGTCAGATCACCGGAAAAAGCGCGATCGAAAGTATCGGTCAACTTCCGGAAAAGTTCATCTTCGATTTCGGCCAATCGATTCCACTCCTCCATCCAGGCCCGCAGGGTCTCCTCGTCGAAGTAATCCATGGCTTCGTTCTCACGAAGGGCCGGAACGCAGCCGCCGGGAACATTGCTGATGAATTTATTGGCCGTTCCTTCTCCGACAAACATCTCCAGGACCGAGTATGCCGCTTCATCGGATTCTTCAGCGAATTCCCGCCGGGGAATATCCAGCCCGGCGTGATGCATTTCATGGGCGATCATCCCGTAGAGCTGTGAGATGTCTTCGGGCAGTTGAAAAAAATCATATCCCTGTGCCTCGCCGATGATGAATCCCGGGCTTCCTCCGTTGGGATGGATGGTGAAATAGAACTCCGGAACGATCATCTCAGGCGGCAGCCAACTCTGCGCAAAGGCGATGGCTTCGGTGATCATTCCGTTCAGATCCGTATCACGGATCATCTGAAGCTTCCGCTCATATTCCGATAGGTCGCCGTAATATTTCGTCCAGAACGTCAACATCCGGTCCGCGCGCTGATTTTCTCCGGGGGTGTACAGCCCGGAAAATTCCAGACTCAGAACCATCCGCTTGAAGACGTCCGGCAGCAGGTGATCGGGACGCCAATCCCGGTTGTAGTGGGCGAACATGACGGTGTAGGGTTTTGAATCCATGATCCCGTCGAGACGGGCGGCCGCATCCGCCTGCGAACATCCGGACTTCATCTCTTTAAGCAGTTCAAAGATCTCCTCACAGGCTGAAATATCCACGCCGAACCGATCAACGGCCCGAGTCTCCGTGGCCGGCTCACGGCACGCCGATAACAGAGCGGTCATGACGAAAAGTGACAGGATAAAAGATCGCTTCATCAATATTCTCCTCTAAAACGGACCAGGCTGTTTTATAACTTCTTCCGTATCATGCGGATCTATATAAAGTAAAGAACGACTCCCCGCATGAAAGGATGACGGGAAAACAAATCAGGACCGCTCCCGATGGTTCTCTCTATTTGACGCGCGTTTCCCAGGAGGCCCAATCCTTGCCGAAGGGGCGGTGCCCGAGATCCGAAGGGCTGGTGGGCGCCGGGACCACGGCCTCGTATACTTGAAGCGCCCGCGCCTGCGCGCGCGCAAAAGCCGAAGCCGCCTGGGCGAAAAACTCCAGAGCCCGGTTGCCGGAACCGAGCAAGGCCCGATGATAGGCGTTTTTGCCCCGGTAGAACTCGCGGTTGGCCTGAGAATAAAGCCGACTCAACCCGTCATACCCGATATCGGTATAGTTCATATCCATGATGACCGCATAAGCGGCGTCGATCGTTTCGGATGCCCGCTCCCGCGCCGATTCGACCATCTCTTTGGGCGAAACGGCCAGCCGAAGCCGAAAAAATGTATGACTGCCTTCTATATAGGGGTATCCGGCCCGCATGACGCTGCCGTCCGAGGCGGTGGAGGAATGGATGACGCGGCCGGCGGGGCCTGTGCAGATGTCGGCGACTCCCCGGTCTCCGTCATCCGGCTGCAGGACCGCCACCCAGGAGTTCGAGGGGCGGCAGATCTTGGCGTCCCATCCTCCTTCGGGGGGAGCGGGAGGCGGACTGCCCGGAAAACGCAGCATCATTTTCGCGAAAGGCACATCGATCAAGCCGTGGTAGTTATGCAGCATATCCCACAGCATGAGATTCCGCGGCGCGGCATAGGCTCCGTATCCTCCATGCTCCTTGATGAAATCCCCTTCCTTGGTGACTTTCATGGCGGCATGCAGGTAATTATTGGTTGAGTAGAGAAAATCCTTTTCCCCGAAATCTCCGGGTTTTCGCACTCCCTGCACCGCAGCGGTTTTTTCCACCACGAAGGCGCCGCCGCGGGTGTCGACCAGATGAAAATTCTCCGTGATATTGATCTGCCAGGGCATCAGCATCCGGCGCGCCTCTTCGGCGCTTCCCGCATAGCGAACGAGATGAGAGAGCGAACATGACCAGGAAAGACCGTAGTTGTTATCCTGATCCCTCGGCGAACCGCCGCCGCCGCTGTTGCCCACGAACAGCCCCTTATCGTTCATCAGAAAATGATCGCTGAGCTCACCGGCCATGGCACCGCACATATAATTATTCCCGTCATCCGGGAAGGCGACGATGACCACTCCGTAACCGGCTTCTCCGGAATCCAGCGTATCCACGCCGATCAGCCGACCGTCCGTGGTGGCGCTCCCCCAGGCCGAACAGACGGAACAGCGCTTTCGCGGGGGTAGTTCGGTATCCTCGGCTCCCGGCGGAAGCGTGGAGGTCTTCGGTTTGGGGAGCGTGCAGTTGAGAAGAACGGCATCGATATAGGTGATATCGAATCCCCGCGACGCGGCCCCGTCGGCCATCCCCTTCATCATATCAATCACTTCAGGCGTATATTTCCGCATGAAAACCTGATTGGCCTTGAGCGTCCGGATCACTTCGGCCCGGCTGAACCGCTGCAGGGCCTCGGCCCAAGCGGCCTGCTTGGCCTGTTCCATATAGCGGCCCGCCTGCTGTCCGTACTGAACCCCCATCTCATAGTTGGAGCCGCTGAGGATCACGACCGGCATGATGCCGGGAGGAAGGACCTCGGTGTTCTCCGCGGCGAATCCCATCCCGATGCTCAGACAAAGCGCTAAGACCAAACCGGCTTGCATATTCCTGCGCATGATGATTCCTCCTTCTTGTGCCTTTATCCGGAGCAAGGCGGCAATTCCCCTTCCTCCGTCGATAAAGCGGCCGCGCCGGTGATGACACCGGCCGGCCGTCTCAATGCACGCGTTTTCCGGCTGCGGGAAAAAGTTCAGAACCGCTCGGGTGCGGCCGCGCCGTAGAAGATGGCGTTGAACAGATAGCGAAAAGAGAGATGGGTCTGTGCCCGATATTGGGTCGGAAATCCGATGAGGATGATCCGCCCCTTGTCGATGGGCACATCCACAAGAGCACTCCGGTTGACCAGGTGCTCGGCGCCGCCGGCCCACCCGCTGAGCAGACTGGCGGTCGGATATTGAGCCACGCTGGTTCCTTCATTGACCGCAAACACCGGGCTCCGGCGGAAAAAGATCGAGGCGTCCCGCTCGAAACCGTAAGCGATAGGATGCGTCGTCTCGTTCAGCACCTTGAGGATCGATCCGGGAATGAAAAATTCTTTCCGGTTCAGATCCTTCACCGTATTCTCGATTCCGAGATGGAAACGCTGAATGGCGAATTCGGCCGCCGAGTTCAGGGTGATCAAGGCGCCTCCCCGGCTTACGAAATCCTCCAGGTTCTTCACGCCCACATCTCCGATCCCTCCGGCATATTCGGGAGGGACGTCTTCTTCGGAGAGACCTTCGACGATGGCCGCATCCCGCATATCGGGGATCAAGATCACGTCGAAATTCCTGTGCAGATTTCCCTTCCGTATGTCCGCATCGACGATGCTCTGATAAGGGAATTCGAACTTTTCCAGAACCCAACGGGTCCAGCCTTCATCCATGGAAGCGGTCCAGCTTTTATACAGCCCCAGGCGCGGTTTTTTCAAAGCATAGACCCGAACCTTCGGCTTCTCGGGCAGCGGCTGGAACGTAACCGGAAGATCTCCGGCTATCGCCCGCAGATCCGCTTCGAGTCCGGCTTTTTTCTCAACGATCATACGGCCTATGGGATAATCGGTTCCGTTAGCCTGAAATTTATCCGCATTCCAGTACACCCGGTATCCCTTGCCGAGCAGGCGGTTGCATGCGGCGATATCGTCATTGGTTTCATGCCCCCACACATATCCGAATCCGCCGGTCTCTTTCGCCAGCCGCCCCTTGGGGATCACGATCGTATCCAGCGCACTGGTTTTCACTTTGAAAGGCGACTCCACCTTCATCACATCGACGCCCATGAGCAGCGGAAGCGTGTGACCCACGACATCGTAAGGCGTTTTCAGGGGAGCTCCGGGATATTCCCGGATTTCGGGATATTTTTGACGTTCCAGCAGCGTCTTGGCGAATCCGCCGAAGGGCTGGGCCATGAACACGATGAATGTGCCCGCGGGATAGGAATGCCCGTCGGCCTTGAAGCCGGATTCCGCCCGGTGCACTTCGACGTCGCCCAACCTGAAGACCTCCAGCATCCGCAGGGCCGCCGGCAGGTCGCGCTGAGCGGCCGGGATCACATAGGCGTAGGGCCTGCGGTCGGGATCGACGGCCTTTTTATGAATATTGTAGAAGTTGCGCAACCAGCTCTTGCGGAGTCCCGCGGTATTGGTCAACGCCGCCATGACGGCCGCATAATCGTAATCCACGATATCGCGCAGGGTCCAGGCTCCTCCCTTCCAGGGAAGGGGCATCCGCACGGATTCTTCCTGGACCGCGGGTCTCAACTCCTCGAAAGGCACTTCGATCGGGGTGGCCAATTTGACGCTGGCCGCCTCGGTCAGGATCCGGATACCGCCGTGGTAGTGATGGTAAGCCCGGGCCGGGGTCCATGCATCGAATCCGCTGCTGTGCTCGACGCCGCCCTTTCCCTGGGATGTCAATTCCGTGGCCATATACGTCCCCATCATCGCCACTTCCTGTCTCAGGATGGGATCGACGTTGGGCTCATAAGGATCCACGTAGGGAGGGACGAACAAGCGCGCGCCCGTGCTCCCCATCTGATGCATGTCCACGATGACCATGGGATGCCATGCGTTGTGGACCTTCAGCGTCAGGCGCGATTCCACCTGCGTGAACATATACCAGTCCCGGTTGTTGTCGTGCCCGGTATATTTCTGGTACAGCCAGGGCATGCGGCCGCCCTCGTATTGGGTCCCGAGGTTTTTCCGGTACCAATCCACCACCATCTGGGTTCCGTCGGGATTGTGCATGGGGGTCAGCAGCAGGATGACGTTATCGAGGATCCGCCGGGTCTCGTCATCATCACGGGTGGCCAGATCGTAGGCCAATTCCATGGACATCTGGCCGGCGCCGACCTCGGTGGCATGCAGGGAGCAGTTCACCATGACGATCGCTTTGCCTTCGGATATCATTCGTTCTGCTTCCTGCTCGGAGAGCTGCCGGGGATCCGACAGCCGCTGCTGGATCATACGGTATTTCTCCAGGTTCTTATGATTCTCCACAGAAGTGATGACCGCGGTGATAAAGGGATTTCCTTCGGTGGTCTTTCCGACTTCCTGAAGCAGAACCCGCGGGCTGACCCGGTCCAGCTTCCGGAAGTATTCCACGATCTGATGCATATCCGCCAGTTTCCGGTCCGCTCCGACTTTAAACCCGAGGACATCCTCCGGCTTGGGCACCTGAGCGGATGCCCATGAGATGAGAACGCAAAGGGAGAGGATCAAGATTATGGTTCTTTTTGTCTTATTCAATAAAACCTCCTAACATGAATTATTCATAAAAAATGCCGATATTTCGTTAAAAAAACGGTTTTATCTTTATTGATGATCTGCCCTGAACACCTGTTCAGGACAGGTCGGCTCGATCGCATTTTCTTTAACATGAACAGGGAATAATCCTGACATCGCTTGAAAAACTTTTCAAGAAGAATCTTTATATATATGCGCATTTCCCCCCGTCATCCCGCCGCCGACCCGCACCCGGTATCCCGCCCCACCCTGGTATTAAGGCTTTTTCAGACTAAATCCCGTCAGTGAAAAGACGTCTTTAAGCACCAAATCCAGGATAAGGCGGTGTGAGAGCAGACGCGACATATGGGGCCGACCCGCCCACCCTCATATTAAGGTATTTTCAGGGCCAACCCACCCCTCCCTCGTATTCAGGTTAAAAACAAAGCGATGAAAAGACGTCTTCAAGCACCAAATCCAGGATAAGGCGGTGTGAGAGCAGACGCGACATATGGGGCCGACCCGCCCACCCTCATATTAAGGTATTTTCAGGCTAAATCCCGTTAGTGAAAAGACGTCTTTAACCACTAAATCCAGGATAAGGCGGTGTGAGAGCAGACGCGACATATGGGATTTAGCCTGAAAATGGCCGTGAAGGAGGGAAGCCGCTGAAAGCGGCCGCTGAGTATGTCTGAGCTCC
>Ga0180432_10007846_pt1 | contig 13466 bp, 9 predicted proteins | sample SS_ome_10_FD_132414 | JGI IMG/M metagenome (GOLD analysis project Ga0180432, IMG submission 132414) | Hypersaline lake sediment archaeal communities from the Salton Sea, California, USA - SS_1_MS_2 metaG | ecosystem: Environmental > Aquatic > Non-marine Saline and Alkaline > Hypersaline >...
ACATGTCCGCACCAGACTGTTACGATTTCAGCGAGCGTAGCCACGTGCTGGAATCGGCTGGCATTGTAGGCACATTCCCGTTTTTTGCCACTGTCACTGGTGGCGAGGAGCCTGAGCGAATAAGTACCCTCGTGGTTTCGTGGGATCTCTTTCCGACACTCGGCGTTCCTCCCGTGGCGGGGCGGTATTTCACGCCGTCAGAAGGCGAACTGGGTGGCCCCAACGTCGCGATGATCAGCGGCCGCTATTGGCACCGACGTTTCGGGGGAGCGCCTGACGCGGTCGGCAGCACGATCACCGTGGATGGTACGGTCCAGACCATCGTGGGTGTGATGCCATCCGGGTTCGAGTTTTTGCACGACGCGGATCTCTGGATGCCTTTACACCGAAACGACCCGACCATGCGGGCGAATTGGAGGGGTTGGCACAGCTGGTTTCTGATCGGGCGACTCCGGCCCGGCATCGATATCGAAACTGCCCGCGCCGACCTGCAGCTCATTGCGGCCCAGCTGACGAACGAATTTCCCGACTCCAACCGCGACAAGGATATCCTGGTGACGGAGCTGCAGGAGGCGTTCACCGAGGATTATCAAACAACTGTGTTCCTGCTCATGGCCGCCGTGGGTCTGGTACTGCTCATCGCATGCGGAAATGTTGCGAGCTTGTTGCTGGCACGCGGTGCAGCCCGTCGTTCGGAGCTGTCCGTGCGCGCGGCCCTAGGAGCCTCGTCAGGGCGCCTGGTCCGGCAGCTGCTCACCGAGTCGTTGGTCACTGCGGCGGCGGGTGGAGCGTTGGGAGTGACTCTGGCGTTCTACTTTCAGAAGCTCGTCGTTTACGCGGTTCCCGGCGATGCATTGGGGATGGACAGCCTGGGTGTATCTTGGCCGATGCTGGCGTTCGCACTCGGGTTGTCGGCGATCACCGGCCTGTTGTTCGGGGTCCTGCCGGCAATCCAGGCTGCACGCTCGAAGATCGCGGACGACGTGCGTTCGGGAACGCGGACTACCGACTCTCGGGGACAGCGCGTTCAGAACGGTCTCGTCATAACGCAAGTGGCGGTATCCACTATCCTCCTGATCGGAGCGGGTCTTCTGCTCAAGAGCTTTGCGACGCTTCTGGCAGTGGAGCCGGGGTTCGACACAGATAATCTGAAAACCGCGGATATTCAGATCGCCTCGGACAAGTATCCCGATGCTTCCCAGCGTATCCTGTTCTTTTCCTCGCTGCGGGAAAACCTGGAAGCGATCCCCGGCGTTTCGGGCGTTGCGGTCGTCAACCAGCTGCCGATCAGGAATCCCGGCAACAACTTTCTTGTGAACGCGACCGACCGGCCGCCGGACGATCCAAACGACCGCCAAGGTGCCTTCTGGCGAACCATATTGCCGGGCTATTTCGCTGCCATGGGAATTCCGCTGATGCACGGTCGCGGAATCGAGCCGTCGGATCACGCCGACGCACCGCGCGTCATGGTGATCAACGAGACCATGGCGCGCAAGCTCTTCCCGGACCAGGACCCGCTGGGTCAGCGGGTAACAGTTTCCCGGGGTAACGCCGTGTTCGAAGTCGTCGGGGTCGTCGGGGATGTACGAAACCAAGGAGCGAAGTACTCGCAGCGCATGACGATGTATCTGCCTTACATGCAGTTTCCCACGCTCACGATGTGTGTCGCCGTGCGCACTGCGATCGATCCGGTGTCACTGGCAACCGAAATGCGCGATGCGGTCTGGAAATCCGATCGCGACGTTCCGGTGACCGGGATAGAGAGTATGGAGGCAATCGCGGCTCACGCGTTGTCCGACAACAAGGTCGTTGCGTTATCGGTAGCACTGTTCGCCGCGGTGGCGGTGTTGCTGGCCGCGCTCGGGATTTACGGTGCCCTCGCGTACTACGTGAATCGCCGCCAGCACGAGATCGGTATCAAGGTTGCGCTCGGCGCCAATCGCGTTCAGGTGATGCGACCGATTTTGAGCAGGGGACTGTCACTGGTGGTCGTGGGGATCGGCCTTGGTCTCATTGGGGCATTCTGGAGTGCGCGCGTCCTTCAGCGTATGCTGTTCGACGTGGCACCCACCGATGCGCCGACGTTCGTGTTCGTAAGTCTTTTCTTCGGCTGTGTTGCGCTGGTCGCTTGTCTGATTCCTGCGCGGAGAGCGCTCGAGGTGGATCCGGTGACCGTGCTCGGCGTGGAGTGACGGGCCGGCATTTCACGAAGGGCCGCAAGCTTGCGGTTGGCTGTGTCGGTGTGTGCTTTTTTGAGACTCCCAAACCCGACGCACTCGGCCATAAGTTGTTGATATATATGTAGTTGCATTGCTTGTCGCTGACGGGAAATGGCCGGTGTCTGCCAAAAAGGCATCGATTCGAAGCTTCGAGTGGCTCATTCGAAGCTTAAAATGGACCATTTGAAACATCGAATGGACGATTCGATGCTTCGAACGCGCCGCTTCAAGCATTCAATCGTTCATTTGGCCTTGAGTATGCCGGTTTTCGGGCCGTTCAGCGACCAATTTTATGATTCGAATTGTGCGTTTGAAGTCGCGAATTGCCTGGTCGATGTCCAAAATCGATCGCTCGCGATTTCTTGTGCGTCATTTGATCTCCATGAAGTAGAAAGTCGGGCCGTTCAGAGGATCGGACGAAGTTTCAAATGCACCATTCGAAGCTTCAAACGCTTCATCTTACCTTGCGTGCGGTTCGTTCCAGGCACCCTCCCATCCGCCCGACTCATTCGCAAGACCTCAGGCGCTCGCGAACCGCCTCACCAGGCTCCGTACGCTGCCCTCGGGTCGGAATTCCGTCGCGGGCCGACGACGTTCAATGTGGTTGGAATAGTGGGCGACGTAAGGTATGAATCGGTGAATGCCGAGGTGCGCCCCACGGCCTACATCTCTGCTTTGCAGTTCACGCGCAGCCGGCTGAGCTTCGTTATGAAAACGCGGGTGAATCCTGAGTCTCTCTTCCCTCAACTCCGCGATGCTGTCTGGAGCATTGCCGCCGACGCGCCGATCACGCGAACCACCACCATTTCGGCATTGGTCTCCGAGTCGGCGCGAGAGGAGAGATTCCGAACCGTAGTGATCGTGCTGTTCAGCATCTGCGCTGCCCTGCTGGCGGCTTCCGGCATTTTCGGAGTAACGGCCAGGAGCGCCGCACGTCGCTACAGGGAGTTTGGAATCCGCTAGAGGTGCTGAAGGCAGAGTAGGGGAGGGATGGAATGGTCAACTCGCTCCTCATAATGCTTGCAGCGCAGCCAGGCCATCCCCCAGAGCGGGCCTTAGGTTTCTTTTCAACCTACAGCCCGCGAAGGGGGACTGGTCTGGCGAAGCTACCAGCTAATGCCCTGGTAGAGCGTGCGTTTTACACGCTGCTGTCCGCCGGGACCTCCTCTCTACAGGGAAAACCTTCTGTAAGATCCAACTCGGCTGCGACACCTACTATCTGAGCGTTGGTAAACGCTTATCTGGAAAGAGGAACACTCGCTTTCAGAAGGGTGACATGACAAAGCGCTGATTATACGGAGCGGTCGGGCGACTCGAGCAGTACCGACAACTCCGAGAAGGGAGATGTCAAAATGAAACTGTTTGAGCGTGCGGCTGCTTTTCTGCTGTTATGCGGAATTGGTTTTGTCTTCGCGCCTCAGGAAGCAGAGGCCCAATATTTTGGTCGCAACAGCGTGCAGTATGAGGACTTCGATTTCAAGGTCCTCAAGACCGACCATTTCGATATCCACTACTATCCTGGCGTCGACGTCGAGTTGGTTGCACTCATGGCGGAGCGGTGGTACGAACGGTTCGCGAAGCTCTTCGACCACGAACTCAGCGATCGTCAAACGCTGATTGTTTACGCCGCGCACCCTCACTTCAGGCAGACTAATGCCCTGGGTAGCACAATGGACGAGGGCGTTCAAGGTGTCACCGAGTTGTTCAAGCGGCGTATCGTGCTGCCGTTCCTTGGTCCGCTGGCCGAAACCGACCACGTGATCGGTCACGAGTTGGTGCACGCGTTTCAGTTCGACATGACCGGCAAAGATGGCGGAAGGTTGATGTCCGGCGTGCCCGGTGCAGCGCGTATGCCGCTGTGGTTCGTGGAAGGAATCGCCGAATACATGTCCGTTGGTCACATAGACCCCGAAACGGCTATGTGGATGCGGGCGTTTGTCGAGCGAGACCTGCCTATAGATCAAATAGGCACCAGCCGGGCCCTTCACCCCTACCATCACGGTCAGGCATTGATGGCGTACATAGCCGGCCGCTGGGGCGACGAGGCGATCGGCAGGCTTCTCAAGACCACCAAGTCTGTTCCGAATGTCGGGCTCGCGTTTCAACGCGTCTTGAACATTCATCCCGATTCGCTGATGTCCGATTGGTACGAGGCGATGCGGGCGGCAACCGAGCCGGTGCTCGCGCAAACGGCTGACGCAAGTGTTTACGGATCACCCATACTCGGCAAAGCGTCCGGCAGCGGCAACTACAACATCGCGCCGGCGCTGAGCCCAGATGGCAATCAACTGGTATTCTTGTCCGAAAAGGACTTGTTCGCCATCGAAATGTTCCTGTCCGATGCGAACACTGGTGAAATACGACGGAAGATCGTGAAGACGGCAGTGAACCCGAATTTCGAGGGCGTTCAGTTCATCCAGTCCGCCGGCTCCTGGGACTTCTCGGGCGATGCTTCCAACCGATTTGTTTTTGCGGCGGTTCGTAAGGGTCAGCCCGTCCTGTCGATATTGGACACTGAGACCGGCAAGATAATCCAGGAAGCCACCTTCGAAGATCTGGGTGAGATCCTCAATCCTTCGTGGTCGCCAGACGGCAGGTATGTGGTCTTCACGGGCATAAAAGATTCTTGGTCAGACCTGTTCGTGTACGACTTGCTGAATGAAGAGCGGCGTCGCCTCACCAACGACCAGTTCGGCGATCTACACCCGGCCTGGTCACCCGATGGCAGCAGGATCGTTTTTGTTACCGAGCGGTTCTCATCCGGACTCGCGAGCTTGAGGCACGGTGACTACGGGTTGGCTCTGCTCGATCCGTCAACTGGTGCCATCACCGAGATCGAGGCGTTTGACACTGGAAAACACATCAATCCACAGTGGTCGCCTGACGGTGAGAATCTCTACTTCATCAGCGATCAGAATGGCATCTCGAACGTCTATCGCCTGGAGATGGCTACCAACGAGATCTTCCAGGTTACCAACATCAACACCGGAGTAGCCGGAATCGCTCCGCTCAGTCCCGCGATGTCGGTGGCCGCCGAGACCGGTGAAATGGCGATCAGCGTGTTCAAGAACGGGTCGATCGAGATCTTCAGAATCGACGATCCCCTCGTGCTGGCAGGCGGCCCTGTGATCGAAGAGTATGAGGGAGTCGATCCTGCAGTTCTGCCTCCTGCGATTCGCCGTAGCAACGATCTCGTCGCGGTGCTGGAGAACCCATTCTTCGGTCTGCAGTCAGATCCCGACCACGAGACCGAGGAGTACAGCGGAACCCTCGGTTTGGACTATGTGGGACGGCCGTCCTTGGTGATTGGCGCTGATCGGTTCGGCACCTTCATCGGCGGTGGAGCCTCGTTGTTCTGGAGCGATATCCTGGGAGGGCGAAGTCTTGCCACACTATTCCAGATCAACGGTGGGTTGAAAGATATCTCAGCCGCAGTGGCATACAGAAACTTCACCAACAGGATAAACTGGGGTGTCACGGGCCAGCAGACGTCTTTGTCCTACGGTTATTACAACGGGAGATTCCTGTCGGTCGATCCCAACACCGGCCAACAGGCGCTTGTCGACGATATAACGAGAATTCGTCAGATCAGCCGCTACATCGGAGGCACGATCGCATATCCGTTCAGCAGGGTGCAACGGTTGGAGTTCTCGGCCGGACTGAGAAACATCTCGTACGATTTCGAGCGTCGGAGGAGTCTCATCGGATTTACCGGCGAAGTGCTGGACGAGGAAAGAGTGCAGCTCGATGACCTGGAACCTGACCCCCTGAACCTGGCGACATCCAGTGTCGCCCTGGTGTACGACAACACCATTTGGGGAATCGCGAGCCCAATCATGGGGCAGAGGTATCGTATCGAAGCCGCACCAATGTTTGGCTCGTTGAACATGGTGAATGGTATCTTCGATTTCAGGAAGTACGTGATGTTGAAGAGACCTTTCACACTCGCGGGAAGAATCTTGCACAATGGCCGATACGGGTCTTCCGATGCAGACCGAAGGCTGCAACCCATGTTCATCGGGTACTCGAGCCTGGTCCGCGGATACGACCGCGGATCGTTCTCGGCGAGTGAGTGCGGCGCCTTTTCCGACGGAAGTTGCCCCGTGTTCGACCAGCTCTATGGTTCCAATATTCTGGTAGGTAACCTAGAGCTGCGGTTCCCGCCTCTGGGCGTGTTGGGGATCGGCAACGGTTACTTCGGGTCTCTACCCTTGGAGATGTCCATATTTGCGGACGCGGGCATGGCATGGTCGTCGGATATCGCGGAAACCGAGACGAACGAAGACGCGTTCTTCTTCGGTGGTGACCGCAAGCCAGTCTACAGCGCCGGCGTATCGTTGAAATTGCCCTTGTTCAACTACCTGATGTTGGGACTCGACGTAGTGAAACCGTTCCAGAGGCCGGACAAGGGCTGGCACATTCAGTTAAACCTATTTCCCAGCTTCTGATGTAACTGTATGACCGGCTGCCCCGAGCACCACGCTCGGGGCAGTGTTCGGTTTCGGCTGAGCGACCTCGATTCCTCCCGCACCGAACGTTCTTACTGGTACAACATTGGAAGAGTTAGTGCTCCGCCAGGCCATCCCCCGGAGCGGGCCTTAGGCATGTTTTTGCCTACAGCCCGCGAAGGGGGATTGGCCTGGCGGAGCTTGCACCTACAGGGGTTTGCTTTGGTGTAGGACCGCGCTCAGTTGTTGGGGTAATGGGAATATCGACGATCACCTCGGATGGCTGGAAGGAGATGGCTGGACCTTAACGCCCGGCCCCGCGCCGGGCATAGCAGCAATCGACTCTAGCCACACTGCGCCCCGATGCGTATTATGGGGCAGGCTGACTTTTGAGCTCAACGATGGCCAAAGCATCCGACCGTTTGAACGCTGCATTGGCCGACCGCATTGAGAGACCTACGAAACCTACGGCACGTCCATGTGCCGTAGACGCCTGATCGACAGCAGAATAAAACCGACGAGGACGACGATTGACGCGACGATGGCAAACAGAAAGCTCAAGTCATCGGTGGTGACAAACCGCCTTGCGTCGAATCCGCGCATCAACCCGATAGAGTAATAGCGAATGCTGAAAAACCGTACTCCAGCTATGTACCGCGCGAAGAAACCTTCCCACAACACGATGTAGAGCAGGCCGTAACCCATGGCTCTGGTCGTCTCGAGGCCAAGCCACGTGAATGCCGATGAATAGAGCGTGACTCCGACCAAGGCCGCAGCCGTGACAGCCAACGCCGCCTGCCAGTCGCCGCTGAACGCGACAAAGCTGGTGCCGAACGCGCTCGCCACCATGAAGGGAGCGGCGATACATATGCTCGCGAGCAGCTTCGGCAACACTATCTGCCACCGCGGTATCGGTGCTAGCGTCAGGTTCGCCAGCGTCTTGTCTTCTATCTCGTTTGCGAACGCTGCAGTCGCGATTGCCAGGACTATCAGTGGCAGAATCGCGCCCGCGAGCATGGCACTCAGCACGTAGCTCTCAAACTCCTGGACGGAGGGCGCACTCGACGACTGCAACATGGTGACTGCAATCAGGACCGGCATTCCACCGAGTGCCGTCATGATGATCAACCGCCACCGGCCGGAGAGTTGGCGCAGCGTGAGGAAAAAGACCGAACTCATCGTTGCCGCTCCACCAGGTAGCCGAACACGCTTTCCAAGGAATCGTCTAGCGGCTCTACACGTCTGAGGCTGATCGAGGCGGCCTTGGCGATGCGCGGCAGCTCGACCTGCAAGTCACGCACGTTCCTGCTCAGCACGACGATCCTGCCGTCGGGATCGACGTTCACAGCCTCGACGGAATCGAGCTTCACGACGGCGGCTGCCAGCTCACGAGGCGAGTCAGAGACAACCAAGACATGGTAAGGCCGCTCGTCCAAAGCGACCCGAATGGCGCGGAAGTCACCCGATGCAGCAAGCTTTCCGTTCACGATTAAAAGGACGGTGTCTGCAACCTGCTCGACCTCTTCTAGAATGTGCGACGACAACACGATCGTCCTGCCCTCGGCCGCTAGTTTCTCGAGCAGCGACTGGAAGTGCACGCGCTGTCTGGGATCGGCTCCGTTGAGAGGTTCGTCGAGTATCAAAATCTCCGGGTCGTGCACCAGCGTTGCCGCCAGTCGCATTCTCTGTCGCATGCCCCGGGAGTAAGTGCGCATCGCCCGCTTTGAAGCGTCGGCGAGATCCACGAATCCGATTGCCCTATCCACCGCCGCGTCGAGGTCTTCAACTCCCCTCAAGCGGCCCATCATCTTCACGAAGTCGCGGCCTTTGAGAAACCCGTAAACGGTCTCGTGTTCCGACATCACACCCATGCGGCGATAGAGTGGGGGATTCCGGCGCACCGGCTGCCCGCACACGGTCACCGTGCCGGAAGACACATCGGCTAAGCCGGTCATCATCCTGAGCAAAGTTGTCTTGCCCGCTCCGTTCGGACCCAGCATGCCCGTAATGCCCGGCGCTATGTCGAAAGTCACGTCGCTCACGGCCACGACGCTGCCAAACCACCGCGACACACGGTCGACCGTGATGACGGGTTCCGCGCCGTTAACCGTCATGGGGTAAGCCGCCTGTACCGTAACGACAGAATGCCCGCGGGAACGATTATCCACAGCAAATACCAGCCCACCAGTACCCAAGCCGAGAACTCCGCGGCCGGTGCCGCACGAGTCACACTGCTCGGCTGTCCGAAGATTACGTCGTTCACGTGCACCGGGATGTTGCTGAGGTTGAACATCGATATCCAACGGCCCGCTGTGCCGCCGATCTCCATGGCCATGCCTGTGGTGAACGGAGTCGTGATTGCAAAGAGCCCAACTAGGAACACCGAGGCGTACGCCCGCCTAGTGGTGAACGCGGCGGTCAATAGACCCAGAGTGGTGGTGTAAGCCGACATCGCGACACCGGCCGCAAGAAAACGTGGAATGTCGAGCCAGTGTTGGCGCAGATACTGAACGGGCGCGGCATCGCCCATACACAACCCGATCAACATGATGAACTGCGGTAACCACGCCACCGCTACCATCACTAGGAAGAAGGCAATCCACCGAGCGAAAACGTAGTCCAGTGACGTGAGCGGACGTACCAGGTAGAGGCTTATCACGCCGTCTCGACGGTCGGGACACAGCAACTCAGGAGCAACGACCGCGGCGAAGACGAAAATGATGATCGACGCGACGCCGTAGTAATCGGAGTGCGAGGGAATTCCTATCTCGGCCGCGGTTCCGGGCCCTCCCATCCGCTCCGCCGCACCGATGACGAGCGCCCAGATAAATGCAATCATCACCAGGACTACTATGAACAACCAGGGCAGCACCTTGGCCCAAGCGCCTCGACCGAGCCCGAGAGAAGTTCGCACTCCGTCTTTGACTACAGAGAGGCGCGCCCGGTTTCTCCCCTCGCGAACACCGGTATATCGCTGATATCCGATGTCGAAAACGGTGCCTTCCCTCGGAACCGCCGTCACCACTTCAACTCCCTCTCGAGGTCCTCGCCGTCTCGCTGAAACAGCTCCGCGAGTGCACGTCTGCGGGGCGCCATTCGCCTCAACGGCGCCTCGGCCTCGACGAGCGCGTCTCGGATCTGATCGTAAACAGACTCGTCCGGCCCCTCGATGTAGAGCCCGTGGCCATCAAAGGCGACCTTGATTCCCCGCGACTCCAATGACGCCATGAGGGCCTCACGGTTTGCGTCGACCTCTATGAACACCGTCTCAGTTTCCTTGGTGAAGTGAGTGACTTCACCGGATTGACCCAGTCTGCCGCTCTGTAGCACCAGAATTCGGTCGCAGGTGCGCTCGACGTCAGCCATCAAGTGAGATGACAACAGGATGCTGATTCCGAACTCCCTGTGAGTCTTGCGGATGAGCTCGAGCATCTCTTCGCGACCGGCCGGGTCGAGTCCCGCCGTGGGCTCATCCAGAAACACGAAAGTCGGATCGTGTACGAGCGCTTGCGCCAGCTTGACGCGCTGCTTCATGCCCGTCGAATACCCGCCCATCGACCTGTAACGCTCCTCGAAGAGACCCACATGCCGCAATGTGTCGGCCGCGCGAGTGCGTGCCTGCCGCGGCGGCAGACCGCTCACCTCGGCCATGTGACACATGAACTCAGCAGCCGCAACGCTACTCGGCAGACAGTCGTGCTCCGGCATATATCCAAGTTCCGACCGAACGGTGACACTCTCGTGGGCGTTCTGACCGAGCGCGATTGCTGATCCTGACGTCGGCGGCACCAAGCCGAGGAAGATTTTGATCGCCGTGCTCTTGCCCGCACCATTCTCACCTAGTATGCCGGTGATACCGTCGTGGACTTCGAATGAGACACCGTCGAGTGCGACCACGTCGCCGTAGTGTTTTGTGAGGTTCTGCGCGGCGAGAATCGGCTTTGCCTCGGCTGTCGCCAGGGGGTTACTCATTCTCGTCCCCGCTGATGCTCTCGCACCCGGCATCGTAGCCGAGGTCGCATGCGCGCTGGAACAATGAGGCGGCTCGCGCCGGCTGCCTCGATACACCGGTGCCGCTTTCGTATAGCACTCCCAGACCGTAGCACGCCTCCGCGTACCTCCTGTTGCACGCCCTGCGGTACAGCTCCGACGCCCTGTCGAAGTCCTGGTCCACGCCCGAGCCAGTCGCGAGCATCGCTGCCAACGCGGAGCAGCCAGCCCAATCGTCACCGTCGCACGCCTGCTCGTAAAGTTGGGCCGCACGGTTGAGATCTCGATCAACACCCAAGCCTTCAGCATACAGATTGCCCAGTTTGGTGCACCCGTCCATCGCCTCACCCTCGCAACCCTCTTGGTACAGCTCGGCGGCCCTGGGACGATCTTGCGCGACTCCGTCGCCTGAATAGAAGAGGTCGCCGAGGTTTGAACACCCCGCGGCGTCTCCACCGTCACAAGCTCGTTGGAACAAGGATGCAGCCCGCTCCATGTCTCTGGATACGATGGTCGTGTCCTCGTATAGAATTCCGAGACTGGTGCAGCCTCTCATCTCTCCGCCATCACAAGCTTTTTGAAGGAGGTCGACCATCAGAGACGTATCGGGTGTGACGCCCTCGATGTCTTGGTGCATACGCGCCAGTCTGAAGCAGCTTTCTGCTACGTCTCCGTCGCATGCATCTCCGAAGAGGCCGGCGGCACGGGGTCTGTCCCGCAATACGTGATCGCCCTCGTAGTACTTCTGGCCGAGTACGTTGCAGTCCGAGGCGTTGCCGTCCTCACATGACCGCAGCAGCGTCTTTGCTTCGAATTCGCACGCGCAGAATAGAATCAACGCGACCGCTGTCGCTGCGGGCGGCAGTTTTCGCGCAACTAAAACACTGATCCTGTTCGGCGTGAAGTTCATGGTCGGCAATGATGCAGTACGGTTTTAGACATCGCCAGGTTTCTGTTTGGGGCGTTGGTCTGCACTTTGCGCCTCGAGCGCTTTGCAGTTTACGGGAACCGGCTGCACCATGAAGGGAGTTACTGAGTCCCCATTGCCTTGGTGTGCGAGGAAGCGGTCGATCGTCTTTGGCTCGGTGTTAAACGCAACGACGCGCATCTCCTCTGATCCTTTCCACTCAGGTACGGCAAGGCACAACCTAAGCACCCCGTCTCAAGATTTCGTCAAATGGCATCAGTACCGTTAGGATCCAACATCTTGACACACGTCGAAAACTCACATTTTTGATTGTTCCGGTGTCTCGGTTTTGGCATACACTGTTGCCTGGCAATAGCGACTGTGGAGTTGTGACCCGATAGCACGAATGGCGGCCCTCATGTATCAGACCCGCTTCGTACTCCACTCATTGAGACGCAGCCCAGGCTTTGTGTTTGCCGTTGTCCTATCACTAGGCCTCTCGCTGGGTTTGGCGTGTACGACCTTCGCTATCCTGGATGCCGTCATTCATCCATTTGTCCCGTACCGTGATGCCGATGAGCTGTTCAGTGTGGCGCAGTGGGGAGACGGGGCGAGCCACGAGGTCGGCTGGTTCGAGAAGTACTTGGAGATTCGAGACCGGTCCGGCATCCACGACGGAGTTGCGCTCTACACATATGGTTATTGGGGAGACGTGGCGGGGCCGACCGCCACGGTGCGCACTTCAGTAGTGCGGGTCAGCGAAAATTTCTTTGACTTGCTTGGCGTGACTCCTGTGCGAGGTAGGCTGTTCCGACCGGGTGGTTTCCAGGCTGGTGAAAGCCCCGAGATCGTCCTCAGCGAGGAGTTCTGGCGGCATGCGTTTGGCGAGCGGGAATTTGAAGATGCCGCGGTCACCGTAGACGACGCCACGTTCGAGGTGATTGGAATAGCGCCGGCCGGCATGTCCATCGGTGATGCATGGGTGCTGTTCCCTCGGGGGGTAGCGGAATCTGGGGCAGGTACACGGGTGGCGAGGCCGATCGTCCGCCTGCGCGACGGGCTGAGCCGCGAACAAGCTGACCAGGCACTCGCGCGCGCCGCTACTCGGCTTCGCCGAGAACACGGGATGGGCGAAGAAGACTTTTCTTACCGGTTGTCTTCAATCATTCCGGATCCGCTCAGATTCAAGCGTTTCCATGCGGCCATAGCCGGTGGTGCGTTCACAATCCTGCTCATTGCGTGGGGCAATCTGGTGAACATGCTGCTGGCACGAGGTGTGGATCGGCGCCGCGATGTGGCATTGAAGATGGCCCTCGGTGCAGGCCGCTCACGGGTGGTACAGCAGGTATTCCTGGAGGTTGGATTCCTCGGCCTGGGCGGAGGATTGCTTGGCGCCGTGTTTGCGGTGTGGGGAGTCGAGATCCTAATCCATAACCTACCGCCTGAGATCAGGCTTATCGGAATATTCGAGCCCCATCTGTCGTGGCGGGTGTATGGCTTCGGACTGTTCACCACGATACTGGCGATGACACTTTCGGGCGCGCTGCCGGCGGTGGCAGCAGCGAAAGTGGACCCGGCCGAGCCGCTTCAGGACAGCTCCGGAACTACCACCGGGCGTTTGTCTCGAAGCTACAATCCCCTCGTAATCACCGCCGTTGCCGGTTCAATCGTGCTTCTCATGGGAGCGGGGTTGCTGTTCAAGGCGGCGCGTCGTGTGGCACAATACGAGTTCGGCTTCGATGCAACCGGATTGGTGTCGGCGCGGACATGGCTGCCGGTGGAAATGTGCGATACACCTGAAGCGCACGAGGCAGTTGGGCGGATGGTAGCTCGACTAGAAACCATCCCGGAGGTGGAGGACGTCGCCTTGATGTCCGCGGTGATGCCGGAAAAGGCGGGGGT
>Ga0180432_10007847_pt1 | contig 13463 bp, 12 predicted proteins | sample SS_ome_10_FD_132414 | JGI IMG/M metagenome (GOLD analysis project Ga0180432, IMG submission 132414) | Hypersaline lake sediment archaeal communities from the Salton Sea, California, USA - SS_1_MS_2 metaG | ecosystem: Environmental > Aquatic > Non-marine Saline and Alkaline > Hypersaline >...
CGACATGCGGCCGGCCGAGTTACTGGTGGCTTCGACGATCGCGGGCGAGGAATTAGTACGTGACACGGAGCCGCCGGATATCATCGATTCCCACGTGGGCATCCTGCAGGCCAGGGAACCTGGAGGCGAGGCCATCGTCACCATGGTCTCTGTCGCCAATCATCCCGAGGCGGCCTGGAACGAAAACACCGAGATCAGCTCGGACTACCCGCACTACCTGCGAGAAGAGCTCGAGGCCGAGTTCGGCGGGCTTGCCGTGTATTTCAGCGCAGACCTGGGCCTGATGCAGACGCCGGCGGAGACGGGCGAGGCGGGCTTCGAAAGGGCCGAACTCATCGGCAAGGCCTACGCAAAGAAGATCTCTGCCGCCCTCGGCGACGCGACCTTGCTTGCGGGCAAGGGCTTGCAGGCCGGCTGGGCCACGCAGAGCTTCGCGGCGCCACTCGATCACCTCGAGCTGCGGGTCGCCGTCGAAGGCAATATCGCCGAGGGCTACTTCGACTACCTCTACGAGACCGAAGAAGGGCTGTGCGCCGACTCCTATGGTTGCTTCGATCTCGAGGTGCTGGTGCTCGAGATCGCCGGCCAGGTCACCCTGGTAACCATCCCGGGAGAACTGACCCCCGAGCTGGTGCTGGGCGGCATCACCCGGCCGGCCGAAAGCACGGGCCCGTACCCTGACGCGCCCGCCGAGCCTCATCTGCTCGAGCACATCGAGACCCCCGAGAGGTTCATAATCGGCCTGGCCGGGGCCGAGATCGGCTATATCTATCCCAGGATGACCTACGACCCGGACAGCTCGTATTCCTACCGCCACAGCCCGGGGCCGCGGGTGGCCCTGCCCCTGATGCAGGGTCTGATCGGTGCGCTCGAAAAGTTACCCTGAAGAAAACGTCTACTTGATACCCAGCGCCTTCATCTTCTTGTATAGATGCGATCTCTCCAGGCCGAGCTGCTTGGCGGCGTTGGTCACGTGCCCATCGCAGTCTTCGAGCGCCCGGAGGATGAAAGACTTCTCGGACTCGGCCATCATCTCTTTCAGCGCAAGGTCCTCAGAGTAGAAATCGTCGCCGGCCGCGGGCCGGGCGGCCGACTGGATACCGGGCCCCAGCCAGCGGCCGACGTCGGTGGGCGTGATCTCGTCTGCGGGCACCATGATCACCAGGCGCTCGATCGAGTTCTTCAGCTCGCGCACGTTGCCCGGGAAGTCGTGCTCGGAGAGTGCGTCCAGTGCGCCGGGGGCGAAGGTCTTGGGTCTGCGGTTGTTCTGTTCGCAGGCCACCTTGACCAGGTGCTCGGCCAGCTCGAGGATGTCGCCCTTGCGCTCTCTCAGCGGCGGCAGGTGGATGGGAACAACGTTGAGGCGGTAGAAGAGATCCTCTCTGAAAGCGCCCTCCTTGATGGCCGCCGGAAGATCCTGGTTGGTGGCGGCTATCACCCTTACGTCGACGTGCATGGTCTCCGACGAGCCCACCCGCTCGAGCTCACCTTCCTGCAGCACGCGCAGCAGCTTGGCCTGCATGGGCAGGGGCATGTCGCCGACCTCATCGAGGAAGAGGGTGCCGCCGTTGGCCAGCTCGAACTTTCCCCGCCGCTGCTGGCTGGCGCCGGTGAAGGAGCCCTTCTCGTGGCCGAAGAGCTCGCTCTCGATCAGCTCGCGCGGCACCGCGGCGCAGTTGACCTTGACGAAGGCCTCGGCGGCGCGCAGCGAGTTCTCGTGGATGGCACGCGCGACCAGCTCCTTGCCGGTGCCGTTCTCGCCGCTGATCAGCACGCGGCCGTTCGAGGGCGCCACCATGCGGATCTGCTCGTAGACCGACTGCATCGGCTTGCTGGTGCCGACCATGTCGGTCTGCAGGCCGGCCAGCGATTTCAGGTCGCGGTTCTCCTCGACCAGGCGGCGCATCTTCAAGGCGTTGGCCACCGTGACCAGCACCTTTTCCGACGAGAGCGGTTTCTCCAGAAAGTCTATCGCCCCGCGCCTGACGGCCTTGACGGCGATCTCGACGGTGGCATGGCCGCTCATCATGATTACCGGCAGGCCCGCATCCATCTCGCGGATCTGCTCGAGCACCTCCAGGCCGTCGATGTCGGGCATCATCACGTCGAGCAGCACCAGGTCGACCGGCTGCTCGGAGAGCTTCTCGAGGCCGATCTTGCCCCCGCCGGCCACCACCGAATCGTAGCCCTCGAGCTTCAGCGCCCGCGAGAGGGTGACCAGGATGTTCTGCTCGTCGTCGATGATAAGGACTGTTGCCATATGAACTAGAAGTTACACTCTGTTGCACGACCGGTCAATCTCCGACCCGATGCCATTGACGCCAACCGCCAGGAAGAAGAGATAGACCGTAAGAAAGAACAGCATCACCGACAGGCTCCTGCGCCTGTCTTCGACCAGCAACAACGCCGCTCCAGGACAGAGGGCCAACGGCAAGAGCAGCCACGCGGCCCAGGAGGAAGGGAAAAAGACCAGCAAACCAACGGGCGGCACGAGCAGGCAGATTGCAACGCAGGCGACTATCCAGCGATGGACGGCAAGCTCGGATTTTCCCTTCCCCGTAAGAACCACATAGTAGGTCGGGATGCCCGCCCGCCGGTCGGCCTCGACGTCCTTGTAGTCCTTCGGGATGGACACCACCGTCCACAAATCGGCCCTCGGAGTGGACTTCTGTATGAGAATGCCGAGGCCGGAACATGCCTGGATCACCATGTATGCGCCAACGAGCGCACAGAACGCTCTGAAGAAAGACCTCGTCACGATGAAGCCGAAGAAGCCGCAGGCGGCAATCAACGCCCAGAGCACTATTGATTCTCCAAAAGGCTGATCGTGGGCAAACAGGCTGAAGGTGAAATCCGAGAAGTAGACGTATCGGCCCTTATCGGCGGTGCCGAGCAGCATGTCCAGAAGAGGCGGCAGCAATCCGAAGAACAGTCCGACGCTGGACACCTTGGACGCCTGTTCGAATGAAAGACCCAGTGCCAGGCGAATCAGGAGACAGAAGAGAAGGAACGTTGCCAGGTAGAACGTGCCGGTTATAACAAGGCCGTGCAGAACTGCAATGGTATTTACAGCGGAATCACCGAGTGAGCTTTCCAGAATCAATCTGCCCACGGACACAAACGCAATTACGATGGCCGGCGCCAAGGGATGTTGCTCTCTGTCTATAAAACGCTCGACAGTTTTCATGACCTATGCTTCCCGGGTCTTGGTGTATGACAGTATGCCACACCCAATATAGTCGCGCCCCAATTCGCACTCCATTTTTGTTATACTTGATTCATTACACAACCGACCAATATCACAACGGAGAGATGTCCGGCAGAGAACCTTACAGGAGGGAGAAACGTCATGTCTGCGGGAAGAGGACCCGGTGAACTCGAGACCGCAACCGGTTTGTTTGATGATATCCTGTCTAATTCAGAGCGGCTTCTCTTCTTCTCGGTGTTCCTTCTTTTATTATTACCCCTGCCGGGCATTGCCCAGGAATTGTGTCCATCTCCGGCCGCAGCCGTGAGCTACGACTGCTCGACGATACCGGAAGAATCGCCGACAGGTCCCTGGCAGATCATCGACGAGTACACCTACGATTCGACCTGGCACTCCGACGGCGAAAGGCTTTATGTCGAGGCGTGTGAAACCAGCGGCTCGGCCGGCTTCTACCGCATAGAAGAATCCCTTGCGGAGGCGGAGAAGATATCGCTCGACGTAAGGGCGTGGGTCACATGCAACACGGCCGTCGGCTGGCTTCCGACGGTCTTCATCGGCTTCGGTGTCAGCGACGGCGAGAAGATAGCCATCGTGACGCCACAAGGCTCACTGGACGAGGGTCGCATCGGGCTCAACGTGTCGAGCGATTACTTCGCAAGCGAACCTGGCGCAACAGACTGGTCACAGCCCGCCGCATACCGACTGGTTGTCGACAAGTCGAGCGAGGATCCGGCCGAGCATGTGGCAATCGTGCAGGTGAACGGTACGACGGTGCTTACCGTGCCCTACTCCGATCTCGACGACCTCGGCGAGTTGCCGGGCGGAGTGACCTCTCCTCACGTTTTCGGCATAGGCGCCCAGCATAGCGATACGGTATGGGAACAGGTGGAATACGAGATCTGCCTGCCACAGGTGCGACCGCCGATCGAAGAACAGATCGAAAACATCAAGGATGAAGCGGATCAGATCGACGCACCCCGCATCGTACGCCGCTGGATCCAGTGGCGCCTGAATCGAATCGAGAGGATGGAAGATCCCCTGCGTCAAGGGCAAGCCTTCTATCGACTGTGAAGGCAGGTGTTCATATTCAAGTTCGTGCACCTGATCAACGAAGACGCTACGGAGCTGGAGACTCTGCTGGATTTCGCGAGAACCACGGTAGCGCCTGATGTGGAAAGGAGAGACGGCTACTTCAACAGGATCTCGATAACGGCGGCACCGCTGAAAGAAGAATCGTTAGTACCCGGCGAGACGACAGCCAGGATGAGGATCTTCGCAACGTTCAAACCGGGCATGCTGTACGCTTACGGCGGTCAGGACAACATCCCCGGCCTGCTCGTACAATTCGGTGTGGTCGAGGTATCCACTGGAACCGTTGTTTACACCGGTGGCACGGTTCACAATCTGCCGGATGATATGATTCCTGGCAGGAACTACGAAGTTGGTCCCTTCGACGCTGAATGGAATGGGCAAACAAACGCAGGCGATCTGGTTCCAGTGGGCTCCAGATTCGCATTCGACGTGTCGATATCGCCGGTTCAACTCGACGTCCAGACCGGAGAAGTGGTTGGAACATTCGATCAGTCGGCAAATCTGGGTGAAATAGGCTCGGCCCTGACGGACGAAAGCTGCGAACATGCTTTCAGGCACGCGGAATTAAAAGCTACGCCTGTGTATGACGTTGATCATAGCTGGATACGAGGTCATGGCCTATTCTTCGTAAATACCGCGTATTGCGTACCCGATCCTGGGGCCGACCGCTGCGACCCGGTGTTGCATATCATCGATCCGGAAACAGGCGAGGAGATTGCCTCGGTTGACGACTGCATCTTCGACATGCACCGTAATTTCTTGAGCCTGTTCTTTCCGGCCGACATCCTCTGCTGCGACGCAGGCGGTCAATGCTCCGAAGACATGTGTCCCGATCTGAGCAGCGACGCGGGGCGGCTGAACCCGTGCCTGGTCTACGAGTTCGACGGGCCCTTGCCGAGATTCGTGGTTCACGCTGCTGGAAACTCCTCGAGGGGCAGCGCCGATCTGGAGTACTGGAAGATGACCTGTATGGAGTACCAGGGAATACTCTGCACGAGAATCAAGTACGAGCGGTTGGTCGGGCCCTACCCCGCATCAGTCGGGGGCACGAAGGTCTGCTTCGACCAGGGCTGGCACGCCGGAGACGAGATGGACGCAATAATACCGTCGCCCGAAAAATCCGCCGCCTTGACCGGCACGCCTCCGGCCGACGGGGCCGGCATCTACCTGTTCGACGAGGACGATCGAATCTCTCGATCCGCGATCGGCAACGGCATGCTGGACGGGGCCAGGTTGTCGGGGCTCGACGGGACGGACAGCAGCAAGGTAATAGTGAGCTCGCTCGGCGAATCGGCCGGTGGGGTCAGTATCTATGTCAATGACGTTATAAACGAGTTTCTAGGTGGTGAAGGAGACGGTCTGGGTTACGAGCTGGAGGGAGACATCTGCACAGAAAATGGCGATGAATGTCTCAAACCGAACGACATCGACACGGACGGCGACGGCATATACGATGGATTCGAGGTCTTGGGTATTCGTGGCGCCGGCATTTACCCCGATCAGGCTCTTCCAACATGGGGAGCAAACCCGCTGCACAAGGACGTCTTCGTGGAGGCGGATTACAGCAGCAGGTGCAGGAGCGATTGGAGCGGCTGCACGAGCGACTCGCAGTGCAAGTCTGGACAGTGCATCGAGACCCAGGCCGAACCGCCCGAACACCTTTGCTTTTGTACCGACGACAATGATTGTACGACGCTGCCTGAGCTCGGAGAAGACTTCAGGTATGCAGAGGAGTGCGTCGATGGGTTCTGCAAGTTCTGCGGCCACCCAATTCATCCAGACGCCGCGGTTTACGCAGCAGGAATTGCAGAAAAGTGCGAGGGTGGACCGGATGCTTTGAACAATCCCGACGGAAGGCCTGGTTACGCCCTGCACTTCGACAACAGGTACGCTTCGAACAACTCGCTGTGGGGTAGTTGGGGCGGTGTGGATGCTGGGGGCGTCCCGACGTATGACTTTGGATTTGGCTGGCGTAATTACATGAGTCCCATACGACAGGGAATCTTCCATTATGCGCTTGGTATTGGTGCAGATGGTTCCCAGGGAGGTGTAGGAAGACCATATTTGAAATATGAGCCGACAGGCAGGCGAGGCACGGCAATTGGCTTCACCCACGAGTTGGGACACAACTTCGGCCTGGGTCATCACGGCGTCAGTGAAGCTGGCAGCAACTACAACTACAAGCCCCACTACATAAGCATCATGAACTACATGTACGCAATCGAGGCAGGCTGTGCGCCCAACGCAGATGCCGAGGAGGAATATCTCCGGATCTGCGACCCCGACAACCTCAAATTCTCACACGGCGAGAGGGGATCGATAGTCGATGCCCAGGGTGTCGAACACGATTTCGCCCTCGATCCGACCGCCATCGACGAGTTGATCCAGTGGTACAACCCGTACCACGTGAGGCACGACTTCGAGAGCTTCGCCGGTTTCTTCAAGACCTTCCAGATCCTTCCCGGCATACCCCCCTGGTTCATCGACTGGGATCGCAACGGACACCGACGAGGGATTGAAAAGGGCCGACATTCTCGCCGAGGGAGGAGCCTACTTCATCCACCATATCGTTGAGGACTACCTCGCCTACGGTCCGCAATTGGCGGCCTATGACGGTGTCATGCTTCTGTTCATGGTGAGAGGGGGAGAGGATTCGATAACCTACCGGACATACAACGAGGCCGACTGGTGCGATCCAGAGGATGTTGGCCTGGCCGGGCAGACCGGCGCCTGGCCGTTCGTACAACATCACTGTGGAGCCCTTCTGCCGGGTTACTCTACCATCGAGTTGGAAACCGACATAGCCAACAACATGAGCGCAGTTGTCATCGAGGATGGCGGCGAGGCAGATGGTGTCTATCTTTTCTACCTCGATTCCAATCACAATCTGTGCCTGCTCCACGGTTCCGGAGACCATGCTTCCATCGCCTGGGAGGGTCCCGTCTGCCGCGACGTCGGCTTCTTCGAGCCGCCGGAGGCGATCTTGTACGACGGGTCGATACTGGTCTTCGGAGTAGGCGCTCATGTCTGGAACAATACGGGGAACGTCCTTGTGGTCATCGTGGATCCCGAGCAATGGGACAACCAGAACTTCTGGGACACGCCTCCATTGGCGGTATGCTATGATGAAATGAACTGCGGGTCGTTCGAGTCGAGGACGACGCCCTCGGTGGCCGTCGACCCGGGTGAGGATACGGTCACGGGCACGGATGACGATGCGCTCGTGGGAGTGGTGACCAACGTGGGTCACGAGATGAGACTGGTAGAAGGGCCATTTTGGAGAGGCGGTTTTCTGACCTTCGACTGGCTGGGCGACTGGCCGGAGCCCGATCACCCCGACAAGGAGCTGTGGCTGGCTCGTCCCGGCGGAACGGACGGGGTCTACCGGAGAACGGCCCTGAGACCGGCCCTGGTCATAGAGAGGCCAGATCCTGGCCTGGAGGCTCGTTGGACGCTGTGGTTCCAGGGCAACAAGATGGCACCCGATCAACCGGCGCCGTACTATCGCATGTTGAGCACCGTCGAGCCGTCGAGGGGAACGGTGTTCTCCATGTCGAGAGAAGGACCGGAGAAAAAGGTCCTGGCATCCGAGGCCGGCAACGTGAGCCTCGCCTTCTACAGGGGCAAGCTCCGGGCCGCCGCTGCTTACGACATTGCCTGGGAATACTATATTCACCCGGGAGAACCTGGAGATTACCACGAGCCAGGCTACGTCTTCATGCCGGTGGCCGACGGCGTCTTCAGGGCGGCGATGAAGGACTCCGATGACGTCAATTACATTGGGCAATATATGGGCGATTTCTTGAATACTCTTTTTGAGGAGATGAACGATTTCGAATACCAGCAGGTCATGGAGGCCAACCACATGCCTACGGCCAGGCCTGATACGTCCGGTCGGAAGGCAGCCGAGACAACCCACATTCCCCACGAGGATCCTCCTTGGCTCTACTGGAATGAGGGTGTTCGACGGGTGAGGGACATGCCGACGAGATGAAGTAGGAGTTCACGCTCAGGCCTTTTTGGATGATACACTATCGGGAGAGTCCATGATGCGTTCTCATTTCAGGTTTCTTGGCCGAGGTTTTTTTGTTTCGCTGGCATTGTTGTTTTTTACTCCGCTAATCGTCTCGTCTTGTTTTTCCTGCGACAATTCCGGTTATGACGGGGGTTGTCGGGCGCCAAAGCCTCACGAGAAATACTGCTTGGATTGTCGTGTACCATATCAGTGTTTTTATCGTTCGTCATTTTGCAGGGATGGAGAATGGCAATGCTGCGGTTACCTGGAGGTGCACCCACCGTCCGACCCGGAGGATTTCGAGATTTGGTTAAGTGTCTGTGGTGTTCTCGCATGTTCCGACTCCAAACCGAACGAGGAGTTCTGTATATACAAGGATGTCGAAGACGACTGTGTTTGGGAAATTGCATCTCCTTGTTCGAGTAGCGGGAAGAGGCTGTGTCCTTCCGATGCGCAAGTACATCCCCCGCCACCGCCCGAGTTCTACGACTGGTTCGAAAGATGCGTGTACGGTTGCGAGTGGCACAACGATGGAGAATACACGGAGTGCAACGAATATGACCCGTGGACCGTCGACGGGGGTGATGGGTACTAGTTTTCCAGTGCGCAATCGGGAAGCTGAGCTCAAACGTCGAAACCGTGGATCTTCGGGCAGACCGTCCGGGTATGCGCGGTAGAATCTCCACGCGTCTCCCAGAACTGTCGGTCCGATCATCGAGTTCGGCTGGGAGTTCTGAGCAACCCGGCGGCGCAAGCAAGCGCCTGGTCGCGCGGGGTGAGTAACTTAATTAACTTAACAACGTCCCCTACTGGTCTATGGCCTTCGACCAACCATGGGAGTACAAGACCGACCACTTCAAGGGGCCCGGATACATGTTCCTTCCGCTGGCGGACGGGATATTCGAGGCGCAACTGAAAGACTTCAACGACGTGCAATACATCGGAGAGCATATGGATGACACGATTGGCCCTCTTTTTTACGGCATGAGCTATTCGGAAAGATTGGCCATCGCCCAGGCCAATCACCTGATACATCTCGGTAGAGAGCTGGAATCCATGCGCTCTTCCGATCCGGCCTACGACGGCGAGATTGACGAACCGTTCATTGACCTGAATTGTTTCCCCGACGAATCTACTCCCTGATCCACAGCTCGAACGAATTGCCCATTCCTATGATACAAAGCCCGACTATTCTTTCTGTTGCAAAGGGATCGAAGAAAAGAAAATCCAGGGGCTTTTCGAATTCCTTTGTCCAGCTCTTGCCGTTGTCTTCAGATCGGTACGCACCAAAAACGCTACTGCCTGCATACAAGATACATTCTTCTCCGTCAGTTGCATACGATGCTGTCAATGTGTAATCGCCGTCCACAGGGTAGGCTGCCCGGTACCAGCTCTGTCCGCCGTCATCCGAGAGAAACAAGCCGCAGTACCATACCGATGCGGCCATCTTCTGCGGGTCTGCGCCGCAAACAGAGACAGACCAAGTGCCCCCGTAACCCCGGCATTCGGCGTCGATGTCCTGGCCCATCTCCGTCCAGGTTTCTCCACCGTCTTCACTGAGGAAGATGTACCCCTCACCCTGAATGCGATCGAAGCCCTCGCACATGCCGGCCCAGACTCTGTCCGGGTACCTCTCGTCGAAGCCGAAGGAGGTGATGAAGCGACTCAGATCCCCGAGCGTGCCTGCATACTCCCAGGTGACTCCGCCGTCGCGGCTGATGTATCTCCCTCCACCGCAGGCGCCGTGGTAGACGCCGTTCGGGCCCCTGGCAATTGGCCCGGGCATCCTGCAATCGAAGGATTCAACGTAATCCCACATGCGGCCGCCGTCTGCCGTGCGGTAAAGACCGCGCTCCGTTGTTGAAGCGAAAAGGACCTGGGAATCCTCTGGATCCATGTAGAGCCGGTACGCGTCGGGGCCGAAATCGCAATTGAGGCTTCCGCAATGCGAACCAAGCCCGGCGCGCGCCTCGAACCACGTCTCTCCCTTGTCTACGCTCTTGAAGACCCCGGCGGCCCAGTACGACGGGAGTGATTCAGTGAGGGCCATCCCCAGATACATCACGTTGGGATTGTCTGGATCGACCGCCAGTGAATTCGCTCTTGCGTAGTGCCTGGGCATCTTCTCGCAGCCGTTCGGCACGATGTCCTGGCTGTCTGCCACCAGTCTCCATTCACCAGTCAACTCATCGGGATCGGGCGGGACGTACGGCTCGGGTTCCGGCCAGTCTTCGGGGGGGCGTGTCGGCACAGGGTATCTCCACACGCCCCAGGCGTTGCAAACGTAGACCTCGCATCTCCAGGCCCAGTCCTCGAACTCGGGCATCGGAGGAGGGTGTTCTCTCCATGTATCGCATTTCCATTCGCCACTCTCGCAGTATGAAGTGATGTATTCACATTCGTGCTTGTTGGGATTGATGCAGTACTGCTCGTGCGGCTCGGGCTCGGGACACTCGGGCTCTCCGCTTCCGCCGCAATCAAGAAGAAAAAATGCAAAGATCAGTATTGAAGCAACAGAGATGAAGGCAGAAAATACCATTCTTTTCGAAAAGAAAAACATCGTTTCAATGTTAACATGCCTCTCGGAAAAACAACAACGGGTGGGAAGTCCACGCCTCCCCTGGCGGTATGTTATGATGGAGTGAACTGCGGGTCGTTCGAGTCGATTACGACGCCCAAGGTGGCCGTCGACCCGGGTGAGGATACGGTCACGGGCACGGACGACGATGTGCTCGTGGGAGTGGTGACAAACGTGGGTCACGAGATGAACCACATGCCCACGGCCAGGCCTGATACGTCCGGTCGGAAGGCAGCCGAGACAACCCACATTCCTCACGAGGATCCCCCGTGGCTCTACTGGATGGAAGGTGTTCAACGGGTCAGGGACATGCCGACGAGATGAAGTTGGAGTTCACGCCCAGGCCTTTTTGGATAATGCACTATCGGGAGAGTCCATGATGAGTTCTCGTTTTAGGTTTCTTGGTCGAGGTTTTTTTGTTTCGCTGGCATTGTTGTTTTTTACTTCGCTAATCGTCTCGTCGTGTTTTTCCTGCAATAGTTCCGGCTATGACGGGGGTTGTCGGGCGCCAAAGCCTCACGAGAAATACTGCCTGGATTGTCGCGTTAAATATCAATGCCGCTACCGCTCGTCGTTCTGCAGGGACGGAGAATGGCGATGCTGCGGTTACCTGGAGGTGCACCCGCCGTCCGAGCCGGAGGACTATAATTTTTGGATAACTGACTGCGATGTCCTTGCCTGTTCAAACTCTCAGCCTAATGAGGAGTTCTGCATCTCCAAGAACACTGATGATGATTGTGAATGGCGTATTGCCGATCGTTGTTCTTCCTTTGGAAAAAGAGAATGTCCTGACTCGATGGAACATCCTCCACCGCCGCCCGAGTTCTACGACTGGTTCGAAAGATGCGTATACGGTTGCGAGTGGCACAAAGATGGAGAATACATGGAGTGCAACGAATATGATCCGTGGCCCGTCGACGGGGGTGACGGATACTGACTACCGGGGCAAGCTGCGCGGGGCGCTGGCCTTCGATGCCTGGGAGGACGATCCCGAGATTGGAGGCGACGAGGTGCCGCCGGGGTGGGTTTTTCTGCCGGTGGCGGACGGTATATTCGAGGCTGCACTGAAAGATGTAAACGATCTGGAGGTGTTCAGAGAACACATGGCAACGTCCCTGACTAGATATTCTCGGCGCTTGCTTTTCGACGGTATGACCGAGGCCCAGATCCAGCAGATCGAAGAGGCGAACCACGTCTACATACCCGACACGACAAAGCCCCTTCCCGAGCAGTACCAGTACTCGTGGGATCCACTATCCCCACCCTGGGTAGTGACCTGCGAAATCGAGTGAATTATTTTGTCTGTTCGCTATTCCCTCATCCAGAGTTCAAAACTCCTGTGGTTACCGTATCCAAATTGAACAACGAGACCCAGGACTATTTCCGGCACAAGAGGATTGAAAAATAGGTTGTCCAGCAAGGCTTCATCCAGTTCAAGATTCCATGTCATGCCGTTGTCCTGTTACCTGAACAATCCTGACGGTAGAGATGGTTTTGCAATCCATGTCGATAACGGATATGAAAATGTGGAAGCTCCACCCACATCGGCATACGGTGATTGGGGTCAAACGAACTCTGTTGAAGAGTGCAGAACCTCGTCGGGTAAATGGTGTGTCAGTAGCATTTACTGGGACAGAGACGAATATTTCAGTCCAATGCGGCGAGGAGTTTTCCACTATGGTCTTGGTGCACCTGATGGAACAGGCCGAGTTGGAGACAACAATTTTTTTGTATTCAACTCAAAAAAACCTGGAAAAAAGTCCGGAATGAACTTCTTGCATGAACTAGGCCACACATTTGGCCTGGGACATTCAGGTTCGTTTGAAGCGGGACCCTACAACCACAAGCCTCATTACATCAGCATTATGAATTACTCTTACAGCTCGATGGAGGGCGTTGGCTTCTCCGAAGGAGAGCGAAGATACGCACAGGATGAATACGGTGTACAGTTTGAATACGTTCTTGATCCGGCTGCGATCGACGAGTCGCCGTTAATTCCTAACGATATCCCGTCGGACTCGAACACGAGATTTTTCCTTGAGTACAGTCCTTGGTGGCATCTCACCTGGGGACTTGGCACGCCATGGTTACAGGTTGATTGGGACAGGAGCGGTACCGAGGATCCAGATCAACAGACAAAGGCAGATGTGCTAGGCACCTCTTATCCCGACAAGAATCGTACCATATTCGATGGCTTACCATTGGTATTCGGTCCTCAGCTCGTCGAGTACGGCGATGATCTTCTAGTCTTCTACGTTCGGGAAGGCGAGGAATACATCGAGTACAAGACATGGAGGGAGGAAGGCTGTGACCCCGAACACCTGAGTCCCACTAGTCAGTGCGGTGGATGGGTGGGTGATGGTGTAGTGGATGTTGATGTCGATGTAAAAACAGACATGAGCGGTGTCAGTATCGAAGTCGGCCATTTCTGTTTTTCGAGATCCCAAACATTAACTTTCATGCTAGCGGTAAAGGCGTTTGTTCCGCAAGGGCTTGCAGTTACGAGCGATCCGCGCTGTTGGCAAAGTGGCGACCTATCCGCACATGAGAAGTACCCACGAGATGGAATA
>Ga0180432_10007848_pt1 | contig 13462 bp, 14 predicted proteins | sample SS_ome_10_FD_132414 | JGI IMG/M metagenome (GOLD analysis project Ga0180432, IMG submission 132414) | Hypersaline lake sediment archaeal communities from the Salton Sea, California, USA - SS_1_MS_2 metaG | ecosystem: Environmental > Aquatic > Non-marine Saline and Alkaline > Hypersaline >...
ACAGGGTATCAGGTACAAAAACACCCTGTTCATTAATGTGCCCATGGCAGCATATTCCCTGCTGATGTTGATTCCAGAATAAGGTGATATGATGCTAAACAACTCCACTGAAGTCCACTCCCATATGCCCAGTGCCCCTGGAAGCAGCGGCAGGAACGAAACCGCAGATACCACGGTCTCCACAACCACAACAGTTGGTAATGCAACCTCAATACCCAATACCAGAAAAGATACGTAAAGCCTCAAGACCCTCAGAATCCAAACCAGGACTGAGATGAAGACTCCCTGGATGATTATCTTGTTGTCCATTAGTTGTAGTTTCATTGCTTCATCGAATCTTTGGGTTATGTCCTCGAATTCATCCCCAAGACGTTTACTGTATCTTCTGAAAAATGGCGTTACAGAGATGATTTTACCTATAATCTTTATGAGGCTGCTGGAATAGGGTCTATGATATGCTATACTGACCACGGGAGCGAACAATACAGCCAGAATAAAAGTCATCACCACCAACAGGACGGACACCTCCAATGGCACGCCGCTTGATAGAACAATACCTATGGATGCGAGAATCATTAGAAAGATGGGAAATATCTCAAGAAAAAGGTCTACTATGACGGAAGATGCTGATGTGGGCATGCTAATCTCATCGGTCTTGTATAGGATGTAGGCCCTGATTGGCTCCCCACCTGCTAACCCGACGGGTGTTATGTTGTTGACTAGATATCCCACAAAGGTCGCTGGGATAATGTTTCTCATTGAAACCCGCGAGTTTCTTAATACAACGCGCCATTTAAGAGCTGAGAGAATCATTACAGACAGTTGTATGATGAACAACCCGCTGATATACACCAATAGATCTTGCTCGGGCATCTTGGAAAGCTTTCCCTCAATCTGTCTGATATCAAGTGTCTGCAGGAGTAGGATAATGAGTATTAACCCGACCATAAACAATAATATGCTCCTGCGCTTCATTTTTTTATATATTTATACTGCATAGTAGAATAACTTTATACTTTCAAGATGAAGGTATCGGTTATTATCCCCGCATACAACGAGGAAAAAGACATAGGTAAATGCCTAAAATCAATTAAGGAAAACAAATATAAAAATTTCAAAGTTATTGTGGTGGATGCTGGGTCCACAGACAAAACGGTTGAGGTATCCTGGGAGTATGCGGATAAGGTAATACGGGCCCATACCAACGCCCCAGGTCCTGCCAGGAATCTGGGTGTGAAGGAAAGTGATGCTGATGTTGTGGCATTTACGGATGCGGATACTGTGGTAGATGGTAACTGGGTTGAAGAGCTTGCGGATAAGTTCCATGAGCCGGATGTGGTTGGCGTCGGCGGGGTTTTAAGGCCTCTTGATGCCAGGTTACTGGATAAGATTATGTTCAAGATCAACTCTGATTTATGGTACCGGTTCACGGCATTGTTTGGCTTCTACCAGCTTGGAACACCCAACTGCGCCTACAGGCGAAGTGCTTTTCTAGAGGTCGGGGGATTTGATGAAAGCCTCTCCATGCTGGAGGACACAGAACTCTCCCTTAGGATGGGTCGAGCTAAGCTTGGTAGAATCCTGATCGATAAAAACCTGATAGTATACAACTCAGCTAGAAGATTTAAGCAGGAGGGTTATCTACGGGTTTTCCTAAGATACGTTAAGGAATACATTAATATGTTCACCAACAGGAACATTGAATCCAAGCACTTTGACACCATAGACCACTGAATTATTCCTCGTTGTTTCCGTTTGCTTTCACAACATCCGTTACCGGATCGAATATGTAGTATTTCTCCACGTATTTTTTCATCTCATCATCGGATATGGAGGAACACCGGCCTTCTGCATCATACAGCTTGTGTATCTCCTTGTGTATTTTAATAATCCTCGGGTCTCTCTTTTTGACCTTCACCTTCACCCCCATCAATGTCTCTGTTATCTCCTCAACCTTTTTTCTGATCACTTCCGTTCCGGAGGTGTCTCCAACAACCAGCCGTCTCTTACCCCCAACCAGTTCAGGCGGGAAGGGCTCGTATGTGAACGGGTTTTTTATCACACCAGCTGTGTGGATGCCTGACTCGTGGGCGAATATGTTTCTTCCCACAACAGCCTTGTTTCTTGGGACATGGACTCTAACCTCCCGCTCCATGTATTCTGCGAATTCCACAAGCTTCTCTGCGTTGTATTTCTCAAAGCCCTCAAGTTTCCATATGAGAAATAGGAGTATCTTCTCCAGCTCCGCATTACCTGCTCTCTCGCCTATGCCAAGGAATGTTAGATTAGACCAGTTCGCTCCGTTCCAGTACCCTGCCAGGGAGTTGGCTATAGCAAGCCCGAAATCATCGTGCATGTGGGTTTCTATCTCCTTAACCCCTAAATCCTTCATCACCTCAACCATCTTGGGTATGCTGTAGGGTAACGGGCTTTCAGCAAATGGCAGTCCTAAACCAAGGGTGTCGCATAGTCTAATCATTGAATCAGGTGCTATCTCCAATACCTCTCTGGTGAAATCCTTAACGAATGAGAAATCCGCTCGTGTGATGTCCTCCATATGGCATCTAACCTTCAGTCCATGGTCTTGCGCGTACTGTAGTGCATTAAGGTATTTCTCTGTTGCTTCCTCTCTCTTTTTTAGTCCTAGCTTGTCGAATATGTGGGTTTCTGAGATGGACATCAATATACCTGTCTCTTTTATGCCATCCATATCAAGAACTAAATCAATGTCTCCTGTGTTAGCCCTAGCCCATCCGGTAACTTCAGGATGCTTGTATCCCTTATCCAGCATGTCCCTGGCTACTTTCTTATCTCTCTCGTTGAAAAGGAAGCACTCTAGCTTCTCGATTCCTATCTCGTGCAGGTATTCCTGTATCCTAAGTTTGTGTTTTCTGGTTAATACCACACCAGTCATCTGGGCGCCGTCTCTCAGTGTGCTATCACTTATTTTTATATCCCCCTCATTGGGAAGCCTTATCTTTGGCATTTCTTCATAACTTCGATACATTTTTTAAAGAATCCTCAACTACTTCAGCCTATGATATAAAATATTACATTAAAACTTAAAAAATCAAAGAGCTTTAATCTTTCTTCCCTCGATTACCTGGATAAAGGAATCAAACAACGCCTTATCAGATCTCACGGAATGGAAGTCTACGCCAGCGTCCCTGCAAATCTCCTGCAGGTTGTAGATGTGTTCTTTTATCTTTCTGGAGTAATCCTCCCTGAAGTGGGGGCTAAGGTATGTTCTCTCCTGCTTGGAGCTTTCCATATCCTCAAAGTTCACGTCCTCACTCCACTTTAGATTAATCTCTCCCGGGTCCAGAACCTGCATCAGGATAGCCTCCTTCGAGTATTTAGCAATCCTGAAAACAGCATGCTCGAGGGATTCAATCGGCTCGATGAAATCCGATAGCACTATTACAAAAGAGCGGGATTTAATCATCTTCGTGTATTCATCAATAGACCTTCTGAGGTCTGTTTCCCCCTTCTGGCTTGATTTATCCATAAGTTCAATAAGCCTGAAAAAATGCTTTTTGCCCTTTTTGGGTTGTACTATGTCTTTGATACCGTTTGAGAACATGGCGGAACCGAATTTCTCATACTTTTTAACCGAAAGATAAGCAAACCCTGCGGCTAGATTGGCTGCGTAGTCGAATTTCCTCATCCCATCTACCGAGAAATCCATGCTGGAGCTTGAGTCCACAAGTATGTGTGTTGTTAAATCCTTTTCTTCTTCGAAACGCCTGATATAAAGCCTTTCTGTTCTGCCATATAGGCGCCAGTCTATGGCCTTAAAATCATCTCCTGGATAATATTGCCTGTGATCTGATACCTCAATACCCTTCCCGGTTCGAATAGACCTCTTGCTCCCTACGTTGATGTTAGAAACCCTCTTCCTGGCTATCAACTCCAGGTTACCCAGCTGGTTCAGGAAATCCGGGTCGACAACCACTAACCCACCTCTTTCAGTATTTTTTCTATTACCTGATCTGTTGTAACACCCTTTCTCTCGGATTCGAAGTTGGGAATAATCCTGTGCCTTAGCACGGGATAAGCCATTTTTTCTATGTCCTCCCTGCTAACATAGCTTCTACCTCTTACAAGGGCCCTGGCCTTGGATGCCAAAACCAGCCCTATGGAGGCTCTGGGTGATGCCCCGTAGTCCAAATATTCCTTGGCTGTTGCATTGTTTTCAGATCTTGTTTTGGTTACTATATCCAGAACGTAGTCTCTGTTTTCCTGGGATATGGGAACCTTTCGTGTGAGGCGTTGAATATTAAGGAACTCGTTTTTGTGTATCAGCTGTTTCACATCCGCTCTATCTTCACCGGTGAATAGTTCTATTATCCTGCCTTCATCTTCCTTTTTGGGGTAGTTTATTATGATTTTCAGAAGGAACCTGTCCAGTTGTGCCTCCGGCAGGGGGTATGTGCCTTCCATCTCTATGGGGTTCTGTGTTGCGAGAACAAAGAACGGCGAGTCAAGTTTATATGTCTTGTTTCCTGCAGAAACCTGTCTCTCTTGCATGGCCTCCAGAAGAGCTGATTGTGTTTTGGGTGTTGCCCGGTTTATTTCATCGGTCAAGAGTATGTTGGTGAAAACAGGACCTTTTTCGAACTTGAATCTCTTAGCGCCTCCCTCTTCTTCTACGATATACGTGCCAGTTATATCTGATGGCATAAGGTCTGGTGTGCACTGTATTCTCGTGAATTCCAGGTCAAGTATCTGCGAGAGAGTGCTCACGGTAAAGGTTTTGCCCAGCCCGGGGTAACCCTCTAATAGTGCATGGTTCTTTGAGAAAATAGATACCAGAATCTGTTCAATAACCTCATCTTGTCCGATGACAATATTTCCTATCTCTGAGACTATTGCCTTGTATAAATCCTTTATCTTGGGGTATATCATCTCAAGATCTCTTTCCTTAATCTTCTCCTCCCCCTTTATTATCTCTATTTCCCCCCAGAGGCTTCCTCCTGTTTTCATGGTTTAATCTAATATCTGACTCAAACTATATTAATGTCCTGATACCTCCTGCTGCATGGCCTCAAAGTATCTCTTTATGAACTCTTTATACTCTACAGGGTCCTGATCTGGCATAATGCTGGCTTCACCCTGCAGATCACTTTCTGGAATCTCCCATTTCCCTGCTTCGTCTTCAACATCCCTTAACTCTATGTTCCCACCGTATTCCGGATGGAGTTTCATATCCACGTTGCGGCCCTCAATTGATGCGGTTGAGGGGTCCCCGAAGATATTCTCATCTGATGTGGAGCCTGCACCGCCTCCTGAGTCCGGTATCTCTCCCTCGTCAAAGCCCGGGATAACACCCCCGTGTGATGAGCCGATATCCGGTCTCTCCAGGCTATCCTCATATCTGTCATCAGCCATATACTCTTTTTTCTCTCCGGTACCAGATAGACCATCCCTTAAGTCAAACCCAGTGGAGTCCTCTATTCCGTCAATCAGGTGTTTGATTCCTTCGCTATCCATCAGTGAGTGCATGAAAGAGACATTAAAGCCCATGATGTTCACACTCAGAAGGATAAATGACAGAAAAACAGCCGACACTGTTTTAAACACAAGCTTGTTGCTGTCCATCAGGGATGATACGCCCGTCTGATCTATTATCCTGGAGACCTCCTTGCTTAGGGATAACAAAACAATATTCCTCCCCTTATTTTTCCTGTTATCGTAGGCTGTCTTAATATGCTCCCTTATATCGGGGTTATTTAATGAAATCCGCTCCACAAGAGCTCTCTCGCTTTCATCGCTGGAGATAAAGAATTCGTAGACGAGGTAGATGAGGGCGGGAGCTAAGGCAATAAGCATATCTGTTTTCATAAAACTCAGGATTATGGCAGATAGAAGGAATACTATTATGGCATTTATCAAGGCGATGTAAACCCGAATCCTCCAGTGTTCTCTTCTGGTTTCCCTGAGTTTCCTTATCAATAAAGCCTTCATTTTCTAACTGAGGATGGTGTTAAGTCTTGATGTTATGGTGTTGATTATTCTAAGCAGGTTTTTGCTTGTACCGATTTTGTCATATATCTCATTATTGTAGTCTATGGCGCTGTCCACGTCACTTTCACTGCAATCTTTACCGTCTTCTATATCGTCTTTGATATCATTTAAGTCATCTCCTAGATCATCGTCGATTATTGAATCGATTTCATTGAGATTTATCCCGAGGCTGTATACGATTGAGCTCAGATTCCCCAACTTGCCCTTGGCTGTGGATATCGTTTTTTCTGCATCAGCTAATTCACTCTGGATGAGTTTCTTGTCTTTCTCACATACCTCCAGTTCCTTGGTTTTTTCATCTAGGTTCAGCTTATATCTGTCTCTATTGCTTTCAGCTGAATCAAGCCGGTTTTCAAGGGTTTCCTTCTCTCCTCTGAGGTTTTCGTAATAGTCTCCTAGAGATGATGCCTTTTTTTTAGATAAATCAAGCTCGTTTATTATGTCAATCAACTCCCTCTCTCTTTCATCCAGCTCCTCGCTTTTCTTCTCCACCTCGATTATGGTTTCGTTCAGCTGGCATTCTGTTTTCATGATTTTCCCCATAGCCTTGCTGTGGCTTTCATCCAGGGACCTGTATGTCTGCTGGTAATAGATTGTTATCCCAACAATACTGAACAATAGGAATACCACCAACCCAAAGAGTATCAGGTTAACGTCTTTTTTTATTTTAATCCCCCTCTTACTTATAGGGTATTTCATATAATTATTTAATATGTCTGTGAAACCTAAGGTAGCTGATTATATGACGCCTGAGGTGGACTATATATCCTCTGATTCAACTGTAGCTGAGGCCATAGAGAAATTTATTTCATCAACCCACGAGAATTTCCCAGTGGTCAGGGATAATGAATTGATTGGTTTCCTCACTGCTAAACAGCTCCTTAAAAACTATGATGATAAGGATCGGATGGTGGAGGATATCCTAAAAAAGAAGAAAAAGCTGGTGGTTGCTAGACCTGAGCTGGATTTAGGTGACGCTGGCAGGGTACTCTTCAGGTATGGGTACAGGAAGCTTCCTGTGGTTAATGGGAACGGGATGCTGGTGGGAATCATCTCCACCTTGGACATACTGCGCTCCCATATAGAGAGGGTAACCCCTGGGAAGGTTAACATGGTGAAAAACCTACTCGAGACCGAGTATGGCGTACATGTTGAGTTAGGTAGGCGTCTTGTCCCGGTTAATAAACTGCATCCAACACAGAATAAGATTTATGCTGATGAGCTGGAGGGCAGGGAGTATGAGCTCAGGAAGGGGCTGGCGGAGCCGATAATTGTGGTTAGAAGGAAGAACTATTTTGTTTTGGTTGACGGACACCATCGGGCTGTTGCGGCATTGAGACAGGGTATTGATGAGCTTATGGCTCACATCCTGGAAATGGATCCTGAGGTGGAGTTGAGGATGGAAAAAACCGCCAAGGACAGAAACCTTATCACACTAAATGACATCGAGGTGATGGACTACGCCCAACATCCCCTGGTGGGGATAACCACTAAACTGGTGGATAAAGAAAACAGAAATGTCTAAGCGTTTCGTTAACCAGAAAAGGAACGCGGTGGAGCGATATAATCAGGCCAGAAACCTTGGGGATGTGGACGAGGAAATAATCCCCCTCCTTGAGCACATTAATTCCCTGGATGATTATTACACCACCTCCAGCTGCTCTGGCAGGATAGCATTGTTGCTTGAGATGGGATCAAAGAAAGACTGTCGGTGGCTGGGTAAATGGCACCGTGAGATAACCCTGCAAAAATTAATCAAATGCCTTGATGACATGCCTCCAGAGGGGGTGGTGTGGTTTAAATACGAGTCTCCAATACTTCATATCGCAGCGAAGACGTTAGAGAAAGCCAAAAAGATTCTTTATATTGCCAGGGAGTCAGGTTATAAGAGGGTTGGCATCCAGGGGCTGAAAAAGGAACGTTTTCTTGTTGAGGTATGCGACACTGAAAGGGTGGACTGTCCCCTGGCAGAAAACGGTATTCTCCTGGTTGATGAGGGATACCTGAAGTATCTTGTTGCTTTCTCTAATATGAGATTCAGGAGGGGCAGAATGAAGCTGGCAGGCCTGGAGTCTTCACTGAGTACGAATTTGGGTTAAGTTAATCTAATCATTGTTTATTAATTGAGGATGGATTTCAGGCAAATCAAAAAGGGCGTGTGGGAGCATCAGAGCAGCGGACTTAATGTTCCGATCAGGGTTTACGCAACCAAGAAGGTATTTGGGGCTATGGAGGAGGGGGTCTTCAGGCAGGCATCTAATGTTGCTAGACTGCCTGGCATAGAAAAGGCAGCTATGGTAATGCCAGATGGCCACTACGGATACGGTTTTCCTATTGGGGGGGTGGCAGCGTTCAGCTCAGAAAATGGTGTTGTAAGCCCCGGTGGGGTTGGTTATGATATCAATTGTGGTGTGCGTCTTTTGACCACGGATTTATCAGAGAATGAGCTGAGACCGAGGCTCAGGCAGCTGGTGGATTCCCTGTTCAATAATGTGCCATCTGGTGTTGGAAGCAAAAGCAGTCTGCGTCTTTCAATAGGTGAGCTTGAGGAGGTTGCTGTCTTGGGTGCTGGATGGGCTATTAATGAGGGCCTTGGCCTAAGGGAAGACCTGAGGCATATGGAAGAAAATGGTGCGATAGAGGGCGCAAACCCGGAGAAAGTAAGCGTTCGGGCTAAATCCCGTGGGAGGAATCAGCTGGGAACTCTTGGTGCAGGAAACCATTTCCTTGAGGTGCAGGCTGTGGATAAAATATTTGACCCGCAGGCAGCCAGTAAATTTGGTGTGGTTGAGGAGGGGCAGATTACTGTTATGATACACTGTGGCTCTCGCGGATTTGGCCATCAGATAGCAAGCGATTACATAAAAACAATGCTACCGGCTGCTAGCAAATACGGGATTAAACTACCTGATAAGGAGCTTGCCTGCTCTCCGCTGGAATCGAAAGAGGCCAGGGATTACTTTGGTGCAATGTATTCAGCCGTTAATTTCGCCTTCTGCAACAGACAGGTTATAGCGCACTGGGTCAGGCAGACTTTCAGCAGGGTATTCGGGCGTGAGGTGGATATGCCATTAACATATGACGTCTGCCACAACATCGCAAAATTTGAGGATCATTTGCTTAACGGAGAAATGAGAAACCTATGCGTCCACAGGAATGGTGCCACAAGAGCATTTCCCGCGGGCAGAAAAGAGATTCCTGACGTATACCAGGATGTGGGGCATCCCGTGCTTATACCAGGGGATATGGGCACATCATCTTATCTGCTTGTGGGAACAAAGAGGGGGTTGGAGGAAACCTTCGGTAGCACATGCCACGGTGCCGGAAGGATTATGTCAAGAAGTAAAGCAATAAAATCATTTCAGGGATCTAAGCTTAAGGGGGAGCTGGAGTCCCGGGGTATTTTTGTGAAAGCCTCTCATCCCAAGATGCTGGCCGAAGAGGCTCCTAAGGCCTATAAGGACGTGGATGATGTTATTGAGAGTGTGGAGTTGAGTGGGATATCCCGGGCTGTCGCTAGAATGAAGCCTGTTGGGGTGGTTAAGGGGTAATGAAATGAATAAACCTTTCATCTTTATCAACTCGGCTATGACGGTTGACGGGAAGATTTCAACCATTGAGAGAAGGCAGGTAAGGATCTCCAGTCCAAAAGACATGGAGTTGGTTGACGAACTGAGGGCCGGATCAGATGCTGTTTTGGTGGGTATGAAAACACTTTTGACAGATGATCCCAAGCTGACTGTTAAATCAGATAAGCTGAGGGGGGAGCGATTGGGGAAGGGTTTATCAGAGAATCCTATGAAGGTGGTGGTTGGTAGACTTGATTTTGTTAACCTGGATTCTGAGTTCATTAACTACGGGAATGCTGTGAAGGTTTTTTTCGCCTCCAGGGATTCTGATAGCTTAAAGATTGATGAGATAGGAAGTATGGCGAGGGTTTACGTGAGCGCAGATAATGATATAAATCCTTCTTTTATTGCGGAAACCCTGTATGGTTTAGGGGTCAGAAAATTGATGATCGAGGGTGGGGCTGATACAAACTACCGCTTCCTTAGGGCGGGTTTGGTTGATGAGATATATGTTACGGTAGCACCCAGAATATTCGGTGGGAAAAACGCACCAACCCTGGTGGACGGTGATGGGTTTTCTGAGGATAAGGCACTTAAACTAAAGCTTTTGTCGATTGATAGGATTAGTGATGAGTTGCTTTTGAAATACAGTGTATTATATGGTTAAAAAGTTATCTCCCAGGATATAAACCCTGGTTTCTGTTTCTTCCTCGACTTTTTTCTTGAATCCCTCAGCGTCCTTTTTCGCTCCAACAATGCTTCCCCAGTGCATTGGTACTGCGATTTTGGGCTTTATGGTCTTAGCTGCCCTAGCCGCCTCAAGATACTCCATGGTGTATTTTCCGCCAACAGGTATCAAGGCCACATCAATATTTTCCAGAGCCTCCATCTCAGGTATTAAATCGGTATCCCCCATGTGATAAATTCTTTTACCATCTGATTCTATCACAAAACCAATCCCATCACCTTTCTTGTGGAAGTATTTATCTATGTTGTAGGCGTTCACTGCGGTTATATGGATTCCGTTAAGGTTTATTAAATCACCTGCTCTAGCAATAGCTGCGCCCTCTATCTTCTTCGCTGCTTTGCTGCTGGCTATCACTGCCGTATGTGGTTTCCTCAGCCGTTTGATGTTTTTTATCTCACAGTGGTCGTAGTGTTCATGTGTTATAAGAACTATATCTGCCTTAGCTGGGTTATCGGGTATAATATATGGGTCTATGTAGATTGTTTTCCCTTTGGTTTCTATGCAAAAGCTGGCGTGTCCAAACCACCTTATTTTCATTATAATGTGTAATATATAAGACTTACTGGAAAAAAATGTTTTGTCCCAAATGCGGCAGGGAGGGTAATGGTCTGTGTCTTGAATGCTATCTGGAGGATAACCCCCTCTACTTAGAGCATACAACGCTGTTGATTTGCAACTGTGGCCGAACCAGATACAGAAACAGTTGGGATAAGGGTTTAGGGGATGTATTATCCCGTGTTGTGGAGGATAAACTTGTTGTTGGGGGGGAAATCAAGACTATTGGTGTGGATCTGAAGAGTTTTTCCCAACTCAAAAACAAGATAGAGCTCAAGTTATTGTTTTCGGGGAAATATCTTGGTGAGGAATTCAAAAGGGAGGTGGCTGGAGAGTTAGGACTTAATAGAGGTAACTGCCCCTTCTGCGGTAGAATTTCTGCGGGATACTATGAGTCTATACTACAGCTTAGGGTTAAAAATCCCCAGCTATTGTTTGATGGTGTTGAATCATCCATGGTTTCCAAGGTGGAGGAGGTGAGGGGTGGGGTGGATATCTATCTCACATCCTCCCGCTACGGGACCAAGCTTATGGGAGAGCTTAGAAATAAGGGTTTTCTGGTTCAAGACTCCTACACCCTGATGGGTAAAAAGGATGGTAGGGACGTCTACAGGTCATCTATCTCTGTGAAGGAACCTTCATTTGAGGTAGGGGATCTGATCAGATACGATAACAGAATCCTGCAGGTTTTGGAGAGAGGCAGCACTGTAAAGCTCATAAATCTTGATTCAGGGAAAAAAGTTTCGTTACCTCTGAATGAGCTATCTGATATTAAACCTGCTGCAAAAAATAATGAGGCTGTAAAGTGTATTGTTACCTCAGTAAGGCCAGATGGCATGCAGTTGCTTAGCTTGGCAGATAACAAAACACTGGAGTTGAGCAATAGCTGGCGGGATTTGAAGCAGGGTGATGAGGTGAATGTATTAAGCTTGGATAAGAGGGTTTATATCCTGGATTGATTCCTTGTCTCTAGGAACCTATTCCACTCCTTCTCTGATTTGAATACTACTGGTTCATCTATTAATGAACAATCACCGCACAGGTATTTAACTGCCACAAGGTTGTCCATTAATTCGGAGTGGGGGTATGATTCCTTTTCCCTGGGCAGTTCCATGAGAGAGAGCTTTCTTGAACCGCATCTGCTGCATGCCTTAATCTTCATTCCAGTTCCCGTACCACAATATCAACCTGTTCGACCGCTGTCCCGATATATCTGCCGGGATCTAGTGCTTTGTCTATCTCTACCTCATCAAGCAGTTTCTTTATTTCCTTATTCTCCAGTAATGTTTCCCTGAACTCTACCTTTTTATGGTGGCTTTCGAGAGCGCAGTCTCTGGTCAACTTATGTGCCTCCTGCCTACCCAATCCCTTGGATACCAGGGTAACCATGACGGATTCGGCCATAACCCTTCCCTGGGTGAGGTTAAGATTTCTCTCTATTGCTTTCTTGTCGAATACCAGGTTCCGGATTAGCTCAATGCATAGATTCAGGATATAATCTGTTAATATGCAGGACTCTGGGATAATAATCCTCTCGCAGCTGGAGTTGGTCAGATCCCTCTCATGCCACAGCGCGATATTATCCAGGGATGCGAATGCGTTCGCCTTAATTATGCGGCTGAGTCCACAGATTCGTTCAGCATATATGGGGTTCATCTTATGTGGCATTGTAGATGATCCGACCTGATTTTTGCCAAATCCCTCAGATACCTCACCAATCTCTGTCCTTTGCAGATTCCTGATTTCGGTGCTAATCTTGTTGAGTGTTTCAGCTATCAAAGCCAGATTAAGGAGTAATTCAGCATGCCTGTCTCTTTGAATCACCTGATTCGAAACTTTAACTGATTTTAAGCCCAGGTCCTTCATCATATAATCCTGTATTTCAATTCCCTTTCCACCTAATGCCGCCTGCGTACCTACTGCACCAGTCAGCTGTCCTACGATTATTCTTCCCTCACACTCAGCTATCCGGTCTATGCCCCGTTGTATCTCCATCGCATATATTGCGAACTTCAGTCCGTAGGTTGTTGGGATAGCGTGCTGTCCATGGGTTCTACCGATTGCTACGGTTTTTTTATGTCTCTTCGCTTGTTTAATGATTACTCCCTTAAGCTGTTCTAAATCCTTATTCAGGTATGTGATATACTCCTTCAACTGTAGAGCCAGCGCAGTATCTTGGATGTCATTGCTTGTCGCCCCCAGGTGAACGTATTTCCCACCCTCACCGCACTGCTCGGAAAGCGCCTCGACGATAGCCATCACATCATGATCTATCTTTGCCTCAATCTCTTTCACCCTCTCTAATTTAACGTATCTAACATCTGCTTTTTTCGTTATCTCATCTGCAGCATCCTGCGGTATGCTGCCTGCTTTGGCGTGGGCTCGGGCAAGTGCGGATTCTACCTCAAGCATTCGCTGAAGCTTTGTTTCATCGTCAAATATCTTTCTGATCTTGAGTCTACCGTATCGGGACTCTATTGGATGAATTGCCATATCACTTAATTTATTTGAAGGAAAGCTTTATATCCCATCATCCACATATCCTGCAATATTAGCTATGGAC
>Ga0180432_10007850_pt1 | contig 13460 bp, 4 predicted proteins | sample SS_ome_10_FD_132414 | JGI IMG/M metagenome (GOLD analysis project Ga0180432, IMG submission 132414) | Hypersaline lake sediment archaeal communities from the Salton Sea, California, USA - SS_1_MS_2 metaG | ecosystem: Environmental > Aquatic > Non-marine Saline and Alkaline > Hypersaline >...
CGCTCTTCTCTTACTCACGGGGACGACCTCCAACATGCAGGGTTAAGGTAGATGTTACCAAATACCCAACCCTACAATTTTCGAGGCGTCCCCGCTTATCTTTACTATAGCCAACTGCGGCACCCCGACGTTTTTCCGAAAACGCGTGTTGAAGTTGCGACGTCAACCGCGGAAAAACATCGCGGCCACCCGAGGAACAGTGATTTGTCGTCCGAGCCCCCGCACCCTACTTCACTTCAACCGAGATATCATCCCACTTATCCTCCTCGCCGCGATCCTGTTCGCCTCGTCCGTTTTCGTCGACGCCGTTTGGGCCGATGCTGTAGAGCAGGTAACCGTTGCCCTTTTGCTCGTATGTGAGCGGCTTATCCCGGAAGATATCGTCGGGTATGTTGTCGACGTACTTAGGCCTTAAGTCCGCCAGTTTGGCCGGATAAGAACCGTTGTCGGCCCGATATTCGGCCAGAGCAAAGGCTAGCTCGGTGATTCGAAAGTGCATCTTACCGCGATCTTCGCGCCTGTCGCTCTGGATTATGGCCGGCATGAACACTTCGACAAACCTCTCCGCGAATCTTTCGGAGGCGGCCTCGCGGGAATTGCCTAGAAACGTTATCGACAATAGCTGAGTGGCGTTCGCCGGGGGCTCCATCTTCTTAAGATCTTGCTCGATCCGCCTCAGAGCCGCATGTCGTTCCGCTCGGGTTGGCTTTTCCAACGCCTCCTCGGTTCGATCGTACCAGGCGTGTCCCAAACGAAGGACGGCTTCCCAGTCGATGGCCGCCGCCAGAACCCAGTCGGCCGCCTTGTCGTAAGTGGATTTGCCTTTCAAGAGCGCCTTAAAAGACATTCTGTCCATCAAGCTTACGCCGCTGCGGTTGATTTCGGCAACCATGGAGATGAAGATGTACCGCTCGGCCGTCTTGATCCTTTCGACCAACGACCGCGTTGGTGGTAGGTTCTTCAAGTCGGTTCGCATTTGGGCAATCCGAGCCGCCGTCAAGGAGCCGTCTTGCAGGAGTGTTTCGTGGCATCGCAATGCCATGCCTTCGATAGCCGCCTCCACCATTACGTCGACCAGGATAGCGCCTTGTCCCGACAGCCTGGCAATACGGTGGCATGCGAGCAAATCCGTCCAGGCCTCGTCAACGTTGCCCTCGCCCAATCGCAACATGGCTCTAGCGGACAGTGCCCTGGCCGTATCGCGCAGTTCGGGGATAATCAGTATGGGAACCGACGGCGACGGGCCGTTTTCCGGACAAATCGGGCTGAAAAACCGGGTCCGGCGAGATGCCGCGACCAGGATGTCGAGCGGCTTCTTGTTCGCTTGAATCCATTCGGCGATTTTGGGAAACTCTTTGCCCTTCCACGGCCGACGGGCTGCTTCGTTGTGAAAATCATCCAGATGGGCGTCGATCACATCGTCGGAGACGTCCCCGGACTCGTCGTCCTCGACATCGACTGTGTTGTGTAAGTGCCACCAGAAATCGACGAAGTACTTACCGTCCTCCGGCAGCCGCTCGATGCCCAGCAGATTGAAGAACTCCTCGCGATTATCCCATTTGATCGGTCTCGGCCCCACGGCTTTCCAGAACGGGATGGCCGCGTTGTTCTCTGGCGTGACTCCTTCGCTCGTCATTTCGTTGAGCACGGCAACGTAGTTCACATAGCCGTCCTCGCGCAACGGCTCGGTCAGTATGGTCGTTTCCTTGGATATCTTGAAGGCCGTCCACGGTTTCTTTCGTCCGCCGGCTTCTTCGCTGTTTGCTGGCGCGCCCGCCGAAAACGACGGGTGAAGAGACCACATCAGCAGCACGCACAGCGTCGCGGCAGCATGTCGTTTCCCGATCATACCAAGGCCCTTGCGGATTTCGTCGAGGAAGAAGCTACCCTACAGTATGGCATGCCGATGGGCTTTGTTGCAAGAGATAGGCGCGGGTGGCCCAGATGATTTCCCGCGATAATGTCGGCCACAATCTTTGACTCATACGGGAAATCGTCCGGGTGGCGCAGCCACAAGAGGTTTCGTGAAATGGCCGCACCTCTTGTGCCTTCGGCACCCCGACGTTTTTCCGAAAACGCGTGTTGAAGTAGAAATGTCAACCGCGGAAAAGCATCGCGGCCACCCGGGCTAACATATAGCGCGCGGCGAGCGTGGGCTGAAGGTGAAGTCTTGTAGGGTGCGTCGCGTCGCACCCTACAAGTTTTTGGTCGGCTAATCCTCCACCTTCAGCTTGATCTCGTCCGAGTTGGCTTTCAGCTCGGGGGCGTACATCGCGGCGGCGCGGGTGGGCAGGGCGCTGAACTTGCCGGGGATCTCCGCTCGCATGCGGTACGATACGCTGTGCTTGCCCCGGGCCAGGCGGTTGACGAAGAATACCACGCGGTTGTCGCGGAACTCCATGTAAGCGCCCATGTCGTTGCCAGTGTAGCCGCTACGAAGGTCGACCGGCTCGAATCCGGCCGGCTTCATGTCCTCGAAGATCAGATACTCGTAATCGTTCTTGCTGTCGATCTCAAGTTCGATCTCGACCAAGTCGCCGCTCTTCAGCGTCGACAGGTTGACGAGTTCCTGGCGGACGTATTTCTCGACCTTCTGGTCGACTACCTGGCCGCGGGAGCCGGCAACCTTGATTGACTTGTCGGCCTTGTTCAGCTTGTAATACTTGCGGTTGACCTTTATCTCCAATCCCGCCTTGGTGATGAAGTCCTCGAGCGTGAAGTTGGTCATGTACGCGTTGTAATACAACGGGCCGGTGCCCTTCTTGCGAAGTTCGACCGTATGCTGGCCGGCGTCGATATTCTCGCCTTCGATGACGAACTTGTTGTCGAACATGAAGAGGTTCTTCGAGGTGATCTCGACGGCCTTTTGCAGCTTGCCGTCTAGCCAGACCTCGACGGTCATCTCCGGCTTGTCCTCGCCGCTGGCGCGGATGAAGTCGGCCATGGCCTCGATGCAAACGGCCGTATCCCGGGTGGAGTTCCAGTAAGTGGCGTGCTTGCGGTTGTTCAAGAGATACTTGACCAGCTTGGGAGCCAACTCGCCCTTGGGATCGGTCTTCGAGAGAAGCTTCAGGAAGTAAGCGTGGGCTTCGTACTCGCTGCCGTACCAATACCACCAGTATCCGCCGGGCAGGTTGAGCCAGGCCGTCTGGTTCTCGTCGTCCTCGACAACGAACTGCGAGATGTTTTGCATTACCATGTCGAGCTTTTCTTCCGCAGCCGTCTTTTGCAAGGCGATGCCGTACATCGACAGGGCGTAAACGGCGAGCTTCGTGCGGTCGCGGAAGAGGAAGTCTCGCATCTCGGTGTTGTTGATGTCCGCGTCGACAAGCACCATGTACACGAAGGCGTCGATGTTGTCGGCAAACTGCTTCCGGGGAAGCGTGCCCTTCGGCCAGTTCTTAAGCTCTTGCACTTCCTGCTCTTGATAACGCTTCAACCACGCGACGCCCCGCTCCAACATGCCGGGAACCAGAGCCACGTCGTTGACCTTGGCCATTTGCAGACCGTGAACCACGTAGGCGGTGGTGTGCGGATAGGAACGCTCGCCGTAGCCGGAGAACCAACCCCAGCCGCCGTCAGAAAGCTGCATCTCGGTCAACCGCTTGACGCCGTCCTTGACCATTTTGCTAACTTCGGCTTCGTCGAAGACCGGGTTGCGGTCGTATCGCTTCCACCGCTTGGCCCGTTCGGTGTCCTCGCCGATCTCCTGGGCGTTGAGGTTCGTTCGCTTGTTCTTGATGTCCTCAAGGTTCAAGCCCATGTCGATCAGGATCTTTTGCGTCATGACCGTGGGCAGGAAGCGGTTGAGCGTCTGCTCGGTGCAACCGTACGGGTAATTGACCATGTACGGCAAGGCGTCGACCATGGCGCCGGCCAGCGTGGGCGAGTAGCGAACCTCCAGCCGCGATTGCTCGGGTCGCCGCTTCTGGGGCACGCTGACGGTGATCTTCCCGGCCGTGTCCTTGGGCCGCAATGAACCCGAGTAGGAGTCCATCTTCAACATGCCGTGGATATAGCATGGGAAGGTCATTTGCATGGCGTCGGAATCTTCGTCGGCGATGGCCTTCATGGTGATCGTGGCCTGACCCTCGTCGAGGACCTTGACTCGCCAATCGACGCGAGCCTCGCCGCCGGGCTTGATCTTGACCGTCTTCAAAGCGGCCCCGTCGCTGCCGGCGCCGATTTGGGCAAGACACTTGCCGCCTAGGGCCAGTTCGACGTTGACCGTCTTGGTCGACTTCAGATAGTTATGCACGTTGGCCGAAAGCACGACTTCATCGGTTTGGACGAAGAATCGCGGGGCCTGCATGCGGATGATCAGGTCCTTTCGGGTGACGACTTCCGTCTCGCCCTGGCCGACCTTGGTTCCGTGGCCCATGCCCCAGACCTTGATTTTCCATGCTGTAAGGTTCTCTGGCATGTCGAGTTCGACCTCGGCCGTGCCGTCCTTGCCGGTTTTCAGAGCGCCGACCCACAGGGCCGTATCGGCGAACTTGGTTCGGATGGCCGGTTGCGCGGCGGCTTGACCACCACCGCCACCGGGGCCGCCTTTGCCGTTCTTCGCCATCGGCGCGGCGGCCGCTTCGCACGGCGCGTCGGCCGCGGGCGCTCCGTCGCAACAATCGGCACAACACTTGGCGCAGCCTCGGGCACAGCCCATGCCGCCTCCGAAGCCGCCCCGTCCGCCTGATTGGGCGTCTGAGGGGAGCAAGCCGCCTTCCTTGTCTTTCTCAAGGCTATCCATATCGTCGGCCACGCTGGCGCCGAAGGCGCCCAGGTTGTTCATGCCCGGCTTGTTCGGCGGCGTGATATTGTGGAAGTACCGGCCCAGGTTGGTCTCGGTGCGGGGCCGATGGTGGCGGCGCCATTTCCAGAAGAACTCCTTGATCTCCGGCACGTTCGAGCCGCCGGAGATGTACTCGACCGACTTGTCATAGATCGAAACGACGGTCGAGCCGGCGAACGGTTCGCCGAAGAAGTCGGTGAGCTTGATCTTGACCTTGGCCTTCTGGCCCGGCTTGTAGTCCTTGGCCGAGGGCAGAACTTCGACGTTGAGCACCCGTTTCTCGGGCGGGACGACGATCTCGCGGCTTTCGCTATGAACGCGACCGCCGGCGACGGTGACCGCTTCGACGAAGAAGTTCGGCATGTCCTTCTTCACCACGGTAACCTCGCGAACGGCACTTTTGCCGTCGAGGCGAATGACCTCCGGCTTGAGATACACGCCGCTTGTCGGTCGAGTGAACAGCAGCACGGTGCCGCCGGTGCGGTTGGTGTTGATTTGCAGCGTGACCTTATCGCCGGGCGCGTATTCGGCCTTCTGCGGAATGATCTCGACGTCGTTGAAGCGGAACTCGCGACCATCGAAACCTTCGCCGATGATGGTGAAGACATATCCGCCCTCGATGGTGTGCTGCTTCGAGTCGGTCAGCTTGTACGAGAGGCGATACTGCCCGGCCTCGGAAGCGGCGATCTGCTGATGGGCGTTGCCCTCGGCGTCGGTGTCGAGTTTCCACGAGCCGACGGCCAGCTTCATCGGCTTGCCGTCTTTGTAGCTGATCTTGTACAGTTTCAGGTCGCCTTTTCCGGTGACCGGTTTTCCGTCGATGGTTCGCGCGTTGAAGCTGGCGCCGATGGTGTCGCCGGTGCGGTAGAAGCCGCGATCGACCCAGGCGGTTACCTTGAACGGTTTTCGGGCGACCAGCACTTTGCCCTTGCCGACGATGGTGCGACGCGACTGATCGACGACCTCGGCGGTGATGGAATACTCGTGGTCGGTATCCGGATGCACGGCTTTGGCGACAGCCGTGTCGATTTCGACTTTCACGGTGCCGTCTTCGCCGATCTTGACTTCATTGTCGGCGACCAACTCCGGCGGGTCGCGACGCACGGGCCACCACATGGGTGTCGGGCGGCGGCAACCCCAGGCCTTCCAGCCGGGATACCAGGAATAATCGCAGCCGAACCACCAATAGCCTGGCCCGTAGAACCAATCCCACGGCCCCCACGGATACCAAGTCTCGGTGCGGCTGGTGCGGAATATCTTGTACTTGACCGTGGCGTTGGTCACCGGTGAGCCGAAGTAATACTTGGCGTTGATCTTGGCTTCGATCTTTTCTCCGAGCATGACAGGTTCGTCGGGAGCGTCGACGGTGACCTCGAACTCGGGCTTCTTGTATTCCTCGACGCGGAACGTGTTTCCGCCGCCGTGGCTGCAATTCAAACGGTAGACGCCCAACATGGCGTCGGCCGGCAGTTTCCACTCGCCCTCGACGCCGCCGAACTCGTCGAGCTTGACGTCCTTCTTCAGCAGTTCCTCGCCCTTGGGGCTATGGATGCGGATCGTCGTCGATTGGCCGGCGAACTGCGAAACATCGTCCTTGTCGTACTGGGCATGGCGAACCCAGAACTTGTATTTGACCGTCTGGTCCGGTCGATAGACGGGGCGGTCGGTGATGGTGAACGTCTTCGTGGCGTTGTATTCGGGGTCGTGGCGGCGGCTGTACCAGACGCCGGTGAACCCGAGGTAGGCGAATCGACCGCTGGGCGTGGTGGCGGTGATTAGCCATTGATAGTTGCGGGGAACCTCGCTGTCGCCGATGAGCAATTGCCCGTCGGCGTCGGTGTATTCGGCGAAGTTCTTCGTCAGCACGGTGTAGCTTCGCGGCGTGTTTCTGCCCTTGCGGGTGCTCTCCTGTCGCCATCCGAAGAACTCCATGTTCGCCTTGGCGATGGGTTTTCCGCTGGCGGCGTCGGCCACGAAGTAATACATCTTCTCCGGCAGCGGCTTGCGCACGATTGCCGTGTCGGCCAGCCAAATGATGATGTAGCTCGTGTTGCCGTCGGCCATTTTGGCGGTAAGCAGATAGGCGCCGGCGTCTTGCAGCGGAGTGGTAACGGTAACGCGGCGGTCGAAGTGGTTTTCACGCGGATCGAGCTGCATCTTCCACTTGGCAACTTGCTCGCCGACGTACTTCTTCTTGTCCCGATGGACCAACTCGTAACCCAGGTTGCCGATGTTGACCTTGTTCCAATCGACGCGGCCGGGGTTGGATTTCAGATAGGCCTTGACGTCGTCCAACAGTTGCTTGACCTTGATCTTCTGGGCCGTCAGTTCAAGGCTCTTGCCGTTGCGGAAGCGATACTCGACCGTGGCGCCTTTGCCGGCGGGCTGGGTCATGATAGGTTCAAAGCGGCCCCAGTCGCCGACAATCTGCTGAACGCGATGCGCATAGTTGTGGTTCAGCTTGGCGGCCTTGCGCCAATACTCGGCCGCCTTGGGATACTGGCGGCGGTCCTCGAACAGTTGCGCGAGCCGTGTGAGAGACTGTTGGTGCTTATCCTTGTTCCGCTCGGCGATCTTCCGGTAAACCTTTACGAAGTTGAACTCCTCGGGCAGCGTCAACCGCTTAACGCCCGAAGCCAACTTGCAGATCGTTTCGTCTTCGCCCAGGGTGTGCAATTCGTAAGTGCCGCTCTCGTCTTTCTTTGTGTCGTCGGTTTGCATGCGGCCGAATCGCCAGCCGAAGCGGGCCATCGTCTGCACGCCGAACTGGTTGCGCAAGAAGTCGGCGAAACTCATCTCGATCTGGTCGCGAAGGCTCGGTTGATACTCGATTGCCTGTTGCAGACACCAACGCCAACGCTGGCCGTCGGTCTCGCCGTCGTCGTAGCTCTTCGGCACGTGGTGGAAAACCGGATTGCCGTCGGCGTCGACCGGCGCGCCGGCCGATTGGCGATGGAAGCCCCAACCTTGGTCGTAGTCGGGCAACTCATCCAGATCGGTCTTGTATTGCAAACGCCATGCTTCGTTGTAGCCTCGGTTGTTCAGCAGAATGTTTGCCAGATTCTGATGGAACGCGGCCACGGCGGTCCGGTCGTCGTCTTCAATGGCCATGGGCATCGCCTGTTGCATCAGTTGCAGAGCCCGGACCCGGTCGCGCTGCACGGAGTTTACCAACCGCCCGCCGCCGCGATGGTTGCCGCGTTGGAACTCGCCGGCGATTATGTAGCCGTGATGCTGGCCGTTCATGTAGCTGTTGGCCACGGTTTGCAGCAGCCGCCAGTTGTCCTTGTGTACCTCGACGGCCGCCTCGCGAAACGCGTCCATTTCGTTGACGCGGTTGAGTCGCTGTAGGCAATAGATGGCCTTATCGAGGTCGGCCCCCACCTTCATGGGGTCGACCTTGGGGTCGAGGACCAGTTTCCGCAGTCCTTCGTAGGCGTCCTTGTAGTTGCCCTTTTGGGCCGCGTCGTGCAACGATTGTCGTTGCTGTTGTTGGTTTTCCGGCTCGGCCTGGATTGTCGAAACAAGGCCGCCGAGGAGGATTATCGCGACCAGCAGCAAGCAGAGCGTTTGAGAGGTTTTCACGGTTTGGACCCTCGAATTGGAAGAAAATGGCTTCATTTTGCGAATAACATGGGATATTGGCGGTTGCCATTGCGTCTAACCGGCAGTATACCACAATCGTATTGACGGTTTGAGGCGGGCGAAAGTTCCATCCAGACCCCACTCCCCCCACCTCGGGCAAGGTCCACCGTGTATAATAGGTGGATAGATGTTTTTCGCTCCGCGGGGCACCCTACCAACTCACCCAACATCGAATCTCGGGCGCAGGAAACATGTCGTCAGAACCATTTGACCCATATCGCCAGTGGCTAAACATCGAGGACCCCAGCCGGCCGCTGGATCATTATACGCTGTTGGGAATCGCTCGGTTTGAAAGCGACCCACAAGCGATCAATCAGGCGGCCGACGTGCAATTGGCCAAGGTGCGTCGCATCCGACCGGGCGAGCGCTTGGGCGATTGGGGGCGTCTGTTGGATCAGATCGAGGCCGTCAAGGTATGTCTGTTGGACCCGGCCGCCAAGGCATCCTACGACGCCAATCTTCAAGGCGCGTCGCCCACACAAGCCGGCCCGGCCGCGCCCGCCGCGGCTGGACCGAGTTTCGAGCCACCGCCCCCGGAGCCGCTTGCTCCGCCGGTCGAAGGTTTCGCGTCGGCGCCCGCGGTGCCGCGAGCAATTCCGATTCCGCCCGCCGAAGCCGGAGGTTCTTCCGAAGTCACTGCCCGGCAGGTTCCCGCAAGCAGCCCGATGCCTGGACCTCCTCGCGCCGTCGAAGCACCTTCCGCATCCCGAAAGCGTGCGAAGTGGGGCCGCTTCATGCTCATCGGCGTGTTGGTTCTCGCGTTGGCCGGTTTGGGTGTCGCTTTCCACACGGTGCTCAACCGTCCGGTGGAAGAAGAGACCGTGGCGGATCTTTTGGAAGAATTGCCCGAAGAGCCGACGCCGCCGGAGACGACTCCCGAGGAAACCGAGCCGGAAGACGCGACCTCCGAAGATGCCGTCGCCGAAGGTGCCGTTTTGGAAGATGCTGTTTCGGAAGATGCGGTTTCGCCGGAAGACGACCCTCAAGAGGAGATGCTCGAAGATGCTTCGCCGACAACGGAGCCGAGCGAAGGCGTCGAGTCGCCGTCGCAACCTGTCGTCGAAGAGCCGGTCGACGCGCCGGTTGTGGAAAGTCCCGCCGTGGAAAGTCCCGCTGTCGACGAAAGTTCCACGGCTGAAGATGGTTCCGTCGCTGAAAAGGACACTGCCGAGGTCGAACCGACGCCGGATGACCAGGCGACGTCTCCGCTGGACGAATTTCCGGACGACGAAGCGCCGCCGACTTCGCCGTCGGTCGTGGAGCAGCCGCCTGTCCAGCAGCCGGTTGAAGAGCAGCCCGCGACTGAAGAGCCTCCAGCGGAGGAAGTCGTGGAGGAAACGCCCGCGAAGGACATCGACTCTCGCAAGGCCGCGGCTTTCAAGACGGCCGTCGCGGCCGCGCGGAAGGCCATGTCCCATCGCGATTTGGCCACCGCCAAGCAGGAACTTGCCAAGGCCGACAAGAATCTCCAAACCAACGCGGAAGTGCGAGAACTAGACCGTTTGGAGACCATACACGGATACCTGGGCCAGTTTTGGGAAGGCATTCTTAAGAGCATGTCCGGCTTGGAGAGCGGCGCGGAGATGGAGGTTGGCAGCACGCGCGTGATCGTCGTCGAAGTCGGCAAAGAGTCGATAACCATGCGAGTCAACGGTCGCAACCGCACCTACACAGTCGAGCGGATGCCTTACGCTCTGGTCAAGCATATCGGCAGTTGGGCCTTCACCGGAGACTCGGCCTCGAAAGTTGTCGTCGGCGCCTTCTTCCTTATGGACGCCGACGCCCAAGCCGAAGGCGGCCGCGAGCAAGCCCGAAAACTCTGGAAACAAGCCGCCGCCGAAGGCATCGAAATGGACGACCTGATGGTGGAGATCGATCATAAGTAGAGCGCGGAGTGCTGCAAAGTCGGGGCCCCTCACGGCCGACTTCGCATTTCTCCTGGCTCTATCCGCCGAGGTATGGCATCAGTTTTCTGACAATGGTAACATGGCATGTGGAGCGTGTGCTCGGCGGAGGTTGTTTTTCTCGGTTGTCTGAAAGAGAGAATCCCTTGGCAATGAATGTCGGTTGAAGGGGGCATCGATGGGCGATTCATCTTCGGGGGCTTTTGTTCCGCACTGCCCTAGCTGTGGCACCGAACTCGTTCAAAACGCGGTTCTTTGTATCTCGTGCGGTTATCATCTCGAAAAAGGCCATCATCTTACCGTCAGTGCCGGCTATAACCCGCAAGTCAAAATCGACCGGGACAATCCATATCGCTCGCCTTCCGAGACGACGACAAACCGATCGGATATGGATGCCCTTACTTTCCTTGCCTCGATCTTCTGGGTTCAAGGCCGCGCGCCTCGCTCGGAGTGGTGGATGTTTCAAGCCGGGTATTTCATTACCGCCGTCGTGATTGGAGGTGTGGCGGACAGCGGTGTCGTTCCCGAGTTGGCTGCAATTGTGTTCGTTCCGGTCTATTTCGTCGCTTTTTGGTTGGCTTTAGCAAGTCAAATAAGGCGCTGGCACGACATCGGCAAATCCGGCTTCTGGTGTCTGATTAATCTTGTTCCCTTCGGCTCCCTATACGCACTGATTGAACTCGGGTTTGAACCCGGCACCAAGGAACGCAACGACTACGGCGCGAACCCACTAGACGATGCCGTAGGCTGAAGGCGAATCTTCCCCAAGGTGAACTCGGCGGCTTCTTCCTCGGATGGCAAGGCTCGCTCCCGCTGAACTCCCCTAAACCCCGATTGCCAATTCCGCCGATAATCGTATTGACTGTGATACTGTACATTTGTATACTTACGGTAGCGGGAGAACGTGCCGTGGAAAAACAACTGGAAAACTCGCTTACCGTCGATAGCCTTCGCCGCTGTATAGAACGGCTCGAAGGCGGTGGCGGTTGCGCGGACGACGCTGGCGGGGGAGAAAATGCGAACGGCAACTTGATCGTTTCTAGCGGTTGTGCCGGCCTGGATAGGTTGCTTCCTGGGCGGGGGTTTCGCCGTGGGACGCTCGTGGAATGGTTGGCCGACGGGGATGCGAACTGCCGGGGAAGCGGGGCTGCCACGTTGGCCGCGATTGTCGCGAAAAACGCGTGCGGACATAACACGACGGGCGAGGCGAAAACGCTGGTGGTCGTCGATCATCGCGGCGAGTTTTATCCGCCGGGGGCTGCCGGGTTGGGGATTGATCTGAAACGGCTCGTCGTCGTGCAACCTGAAAACAAGGCCGACAACGATTGGGCTTTGGATCAGGCCTTGCGATGCCCGGGCGTGGGGGCCGTGTTGGCGTGGCAAAGACAAATCGACGGGCGGACATTTCGCCGATTGCAACTGGCCGCCGAACAAAGCGCCGCCGTGGGCCTATTGATACGACCCGCCGCCGCGCGAGTGGAACCATCCTGGGCCGATGTGCGTTTGCTGATAGAGCCGCTTGGCAAGGCTTTAACAATGGGCCGCTGGCGGAACAAGCGGCGTTTGCGGATACATTTGCTTCGTTGTCGTGGGGGGACAAGCGGCCGGAGCTTGGACGTGGAAATCGGCAATGATATCAACAACGAAACGCATACTGTGCATCCACTTGCCGAATTGGTCCAAGCAGCGGCATCGTGTCGCGCAGTTTGAGGTCGCCTCCGCCGCGCCCGGCCGAAAACCCGCGGCCGACCCCTTCGAAGACCGTCTGGCACTTGAGCGCTTGGCCGGTTGGTGCGAGCGGTTCAGCCCCATCGTGGGCATCGAGCAATCCGTCGGCAGCGATTGCCTGCTGCTGGACATTACCGGCTTGGACCATCTCTTCGGTGGCGAGGCGGCAATGGCCCAGCGGATCGCCGCGTCGCTCAAGCGGTTCGGCCTGTGCGCAAAGCTGGCAATCGCGGACACCATTGGCGCCGCCTGGGCGGTTGCCAATACTTTGCCTGTCGAACGAACGGCTTCCGGCGAAGCGACTATCTTTCTCATAGTTCCCCCGGGCGAGACGGCGGCTGCCTTGCATCGCTTGCCGGTCGAGGCCTTGCGGCTGACGGAGCAAACGGTCGATCTGCTTCACCAGTTGGGCATATACCAAATCGGGCAGCTCGAATCGCTACCCCGTCGCGAGCTTTCCTCGCGCTTGGGGCGGCAGTTGCTCGTTCGCATGAACCAAGCCGCCGGCCGCGTGGATGAACCGCTGAAGGCATATCGCTGCCTGCCTGAATTTATCGAGCGGTGGTCGCCCGATTATCCGCTCGAGCGTAGAGCCATGATCGACGCGGCTTTCGAGCGGCTGATCTCGCGATTGGCGACCAGTCTTGCCGCTCATGGTCGCGGAGCGTTGCGCGTTCAATGTCTGGCCGATTGTCCGCCGGAGGAGCCGATCATCTTCGCGGTGGGGACGTTCGAGCCCAGTGCCTCGGCGGCCCATTTGCTGGAACTTATGGCCGTTCAACTGGAGCGGGTCTCGTTTCCTGCCCCGCTTACGCGAATCACGGTCGAGGCTTCGCAAACGGCTCCGCTGGAGTATAGGCAGCAGGAAATGTTTTCCGTCGGTCGCGGGCGTCAAGACTTGCATCGTCAATTGGCCGGGCTGATCGACCGGCTCAGCAACCGCCTGGGCCGCCGCCGGGTGTTGCGGGCTCGACTTTGCAACGAAGCCCAACCGGAGTTGGCCTTTCGCTACGATCCGCTGGTGGGCGGTTCCAACGCGCGGGATGGAAGGCGCCGTGCCCGTTCGCATGGTCAACTGTTGCCGCGGCCCTTGTGCTTGCTGCCTCGGCCGGTCGTATTGTCGTTGTTTTCACCGCCAAAGTCGGAAAACGGGGCGTTGAAAAAGGGGACAGGCACCACAACGGAAGGTGTTCCGGAGTACTCAAGAGGTCAAGATGTTGTGGAGCCAGTCCCCTTTTTCAACAAACCAAACGGGCCGTCGTTCGCATTCCAACTCGACGGCCGTCGTTATGAAGTGGCCGACAGTTGGGGCCCGGAGCGGATCGAAACCGGCTGGTGGCGGGGGCGGCCCATTTGGCGAGATTATTACTGCGTTGAAACGACCGCCGGACAGC
>Ga0180432_10007851_pt1 | contig 13459 bp, 18 predicted proteins | sample SS_ome_10_FD_132414 | JGI IMG/M metagenome (GOLD analysis project Ga0180432, IMG submission 132414) | Hypersaline lake sediment archaeal communities from the Salton Sea, California, USA - SS_1_MS_2 metaG | ecosystem: Environmental > Aquatic > Non-marine Saline and Alkaline > Hypersaline >...
CGCTCTCGACGCTCCTCGGGGACTCGAACCTCGCCCGGGAGCTGAAGGCGACCACGTCGACCGAGGAAGCTCTCCGGCTCGTGAACGAGGCGATCGCCTCGATCGAGGATCCGACGAAGAAAGCGGCGCTCGCCGCGGCGGCGTTCTCGCGCGCCGGTCTCCCGATGATCCGCCTCGCGAACGAGGGGGCGGACGGGATCGCGGATCTCCGCGAGGAAGCGCAGCGGCTCGGGAATATCCTCTCGGGCGATCAGCTCCGCGCGAGCGAGGAGTTTCAGGATTCGATCACGGACCTAAAGGCAGCGGCGGGCGGGCTCGTGACGCAGATTTCCGCCGGTCTGATCCCCGTTCTCCGTCCGCTCGTCGACTCCGTGACCGAGTTCCTCGTGACGAACCGCGAGGTGATCCAGCTCCGCGCCGGGGAGGCGATCTCCCGGATCGCGGACGGGGCTCGTTCGTTCTGGGCGGTCCTTCAGCGGGTGATCCCTCCGACGCTCGAATTCGTCGAGCGGATCGGCGGTCTCCGGACGGTCGCGATCATCCTCGGCGGTCTCCTCGCGGCGACGGTCGTTCCCGCGGTCGTGGCGCTCGGCGCCGCGTTCGCCTCGACGGCGGGGCTCGTGACGCTCGCGATCGCCGGGATCGGCGCGGCGGCGTCCGCGATCGCCGCGAATTGGGACTCGATCAAAGACTCCGTGACCGGGGCGATCGATTCGATCATCACGAAGGCGCGCGAGCTGATCGCGAAAATCCCCGAGCCGGTTCGGGATCTCCTCTCGGCGGCGGGCGGGGTCGTGACGACGGTCGCGGCGGCGACCCCGATCGGGCTCGCGGCGAGCGCCGCGTCGGAATTCATCGCAGGCGGCGGGACGGACGCGAACGTCGGCGGACGGATCGAGATCGAACTCGACGACCGCCGAGCGCGCGTCAGGAACGCCGAAACCGAGTCGCCGGGGGTCGAGCTGGATCTCGCGGGCGGCGAAGCTCTGGCCTACTAGGGGGCGGCTATGGCCGAAGGATTCGAGGTCCGCCGCCGGGTCGCGCAGTTCCGAGGGATCCCGATCGAGATCCTCTCGTCGACGCGCTCGGGCGGACGCCGCCTCGACGTTCACGAGTTCGGGAAGCGCGAAAAGCCGTGGGCCGAAGACCTCGGGCGGGCGACGCGATCGTTCACGGTCCGCGGGCTCGTGATCGGGGCGGATCACGACCTCGACGGGCAGCGGCTAGAGGAAGCGTTCGAGAAAAACGGGCCCGGGGAGCTGATCCTCCCGCATCGCGCGCCGATCTCGGTCGCCGTCCGGTCCTATCGGTTCGAGGAGCCGGAGCGCGCTACGCGGGTTCAGACGTTCGAGGTCGAGTTCGTCGAGGCGGGCGTACCCTCGACGCCGGGAGCGCGTCCGAACACGTCCGGCGAGGTGAAGACCCGCGGAGAGGCGGCGTTCGAGGCAATGAAGACCCGTCTCGGCGAGGTCTTCTCGATCGACGGCGAGACGGCGGCAGCGGTCGACAGGATCTCGGCGGTCACGGCGGACGCCGCCGCCGCGGTCGAGACCGCATTCGACGCGCTGAAGGCGACCGTCGACACGATCGAGCGCGTCGCGCAGGTCGCCGACACGGTCCGGGCGCTCGAAAACCGCCTTCAGGGAACACTCGCGGACGCGGCGGTCGCGGGTCGCGAGTTTCAGAACGCGATCGACGAGATCCTCGACCTCCCGTTCGCGCCGATTCAGATTTTCCGGGCGCTCGCGCCCGTTGCCGAGTTCGGCGACGAGCTGACGGATCCGGGAAGCGAAACGGTCGCGCGCGCGAACTTCAAGCGGAATCAGGACGGTTTCGTCCGGTTCGTCAAGCAGACCGCGAGCGTCGCTCGGGCGCGCGCGCTCTCCGACGTCGATTTCGAGACCGACGGGTTCTCGTGCGCGTGCCTTCGGAACGAGATCGCGGAGGAACTCGACGCGCTGATCGTCGAGGAGTCGGACGCTCTCGGCGACGACACGGTCGCGACGCTTCGGGCCGTCCGGACCGCGATCATTCGCGACATAGACATTCGGGGCGCTCGTCTCCCGGGGCGCGTCGACTACTCGCCGCCGACGCAGCTCCCGGCGCTCGTGATCGCGCAACGGCTCTACGGCGACCCGTCGCGCGATCTCGAAATCGTGACGCGAAACGAGGAGATCATTCGGAACCCGGGGCGCGTGCCGTTCGGCGTGACGCTGGAAGTTCTGGCGGGTGAGTAGCGAGCGCCTCGACGTCGCCGTCGACGGCGATCTACTGGAAGGGTGGAAGGATCTCCGCGTCTCGCGGTCGTTCGACCGCCTAGCAGGGTCGTTCGGGATCACGATCGCCGACCTCGAACCGACGGACCCGGCGGCGCGGAATCTACGCCGAGGCGACGTCGTGACGCTCACGATCGACGGCGAGCTCGTGGTGACGGCGCGGATCGGAACGCGGACGAAGACATACGACGGGGGCTCGAACTCGATTCAGCTCACGGGGCGCGACCTCGTCGCGGACCTAGTCGATTGCTCGTCGACCGTCGAGCCGGGGACGTGGCGCGGAGCGCGGCTCGCTCACATCGCGCGCGAGATCGTCGAGCCGTTCGACGGGATCACGTTCCGCGAAGACCTCTCCGTGACCGGGCTCGGATCGGCGGAGACGTTCTCTCTTCAGACCGGAGAGACCGCGTTCGCGGCGCTCGACCGGCTGGCGCGAATGCGCGGGCTCGTCCTCGGGAGTGACCTCGCGGGCGGCGTTCTCTTCACGCGACCGGGCCGCGATCGCGCGCCGGTCACTCTGGCGCGAGGCTCGAACATCGAAGGCGGATCGATCACGGACGACGAGACCGATCGGTTCTCCGACTATGTCGTGAACGGGCAGGGGCCCTCGCCGGAATGGTGGGAAGCGGGCTCGGCGGCGGGTCAGTCGTTCCGAGGCGTCGCGAGCGATCCCGGGATCTCGCGGTTCCGGCCCTACGTTCTACAGGCGGAGACAGGCGGCGGAGAGGCGGAGCTTCGCGAGCGCGCGGAGTTCGAGGCGACGGTTCGCGCGGCTCGCGGGCAGCGCGTGACCTATACGCTCCCGGGCTGGACACTCGACGGCTATCTATGGCGTCCGGGAGACCTCGTCCCCGTGTTCGACCCGATCCTCGAGATCGGGGGAGCGACCGGAACGCCGCGCGATCTACTGATCGGCGCCGTCGAATGGACGCGCTCGGCGGGCTCCGGATCGCGAACGAAGCTCGAACTCTACGACGCGCGGGCGTTCTCGCCGGAGCCGATCGAGGAGCCGGATACGGAAGGGCTCGCGTTTTGGGAATGATCCAGCCGATCCGCGATCTATGGCGCGCTCTCCGCGCGCTCGCCTCGATCGCTCGCGTTCTCTCGACCGACGGTTCGGGGCCGCTTCAGGTGATGCGCGTCGAGGGTTTCCTCGGCGAGATCCGCGAGGGCGTTCCGCGCTATGGCGAATGGGGCCTAGCCTCGAACCCTCCGGACGACGCCGAGGCGGTCGTCCTCGCTCTCGGGGGCGACCGCGGTCGAATGGTCGTGATCGGCGTCGAGGATCGCGAGACGCGCCTCGACGTTGCGAAGGGCGCCGCCTACCTGCACGGGCAGGTCGCCGACCGCTATGTCGGCGTGACGGAGTCGGGGGCGGTTCAGGCGAACGGCGAGACCGTAGCGGTCACGTCGCAGAGCGGGACGGTCGTCGTTCAATCGGCGGGCGGTCAGCTCCAGCTCTTAAACCTCGACGGGAACGGGGCGATTCTCGTCGGCGTCGGCGACGTCACGGTTCAGTCGACGACGAACGTCAATATTACGGCGCCGACGGTGACGATAAACGGCGTGAACTTCAGCGCGCACACGCACGACGACCCGGTCTCGGGCGTCACGGGGCCCCCTAATTGAGCGACCTCCGACTCGTAAAGCCGACGCCGCGGATTCCGGATCCCGCCGACTATGTCGGGCCGGTCTGGGATTTCGGTCCGTCGGCGCAGACCGACCCCGGTCTACCCGGGACGGGGCTATGGGGCGGGAGCGCGAACCTACAGGTATTCCCGGGGCCGACGACGGTCGCGCTCGGAATCACCGGGGCGTCGTCGTGGTTCTGGGTCGGGACTCAGGAACTCGCGGGAACGCTCTTCTCCGGGACCGCCTATCCGATTGTCCGAATGAGAGTCCGAGCCCTCGTCCGTCCGACCCCGGGCGTCGATTGGGCGGGTTGGTTCTATTGGGGAACGGAATCGACGTGGACCGGCTCGCCCGGGTCTCCCGATTCGCCGTTCGACATTCCGGACGACGGCGGGTTCGTCGAGTGGGACGAGCCCGCATGGCCCGCCGGTTCCGAGTGGGTCGACGTCGTGTTCGACCTCCGCGACTACCCGGAAAAGCTCTGGCTCGGGGAGCGGATCACGCACCTCCGCTTCGATTTCTCTCGAACGTCCGGCGACGTGTTCGAGATCGATTTCGTTCGGCTCGAATCGCCCACGCCGGAGGCGGCGAACGTCGACCTTCTCCCCGTGACGACCTTCGACATTCAGCCCGACCCGACGGACGGGTTCCGATACGAGGAGACCTCGACGCTCGAAACCGCGATCCGGCTCTCGCTCTTCTGCGACGCTCGCGCACAGGAAGGCGACGAGCTGCCGTCCGGCGACGGGGCGTTCGGCGAGGATCTCCGGGGATGGTGGGGCTCCGCCTATCTCTCCGACGACGGCGAGCTAGGGTCGCGGCTCTGGACCCTGAAGCGTTCCGCACTCACCCTCGCGACGCGGCAGCGCGCCCGGGACTATGTCCTAGAGTCCCTGCAATGGCTGATTGACCTCGGGATCGCCCGCGCTATCGAATGCGAGACGACGGTCGTTTCGCGAGGCGTCCTCGAAATCGACGTCGAAATCGAGCGAGAGGACGACACCCCGGCGCGGTTCTCGTATCTCTGGGAGGCTCTCTAGCGTGGCTCTCATTCGACCCTCTCTCTCCGAGCTGATCGAGGCGATTCGCGCCGACGGCGACGCCCTCCTCGGCGGAATCGACGCGCGTCTCGAACGCGGTCTCGTCGACGTCCTACTGACGGCGCAGGCGGGCTCGCTTCACGGGGCCTACGGGTTCCTCCAGCAAATCGCCGACGATGCGTTCCCGGACACGGCGACGAGCGACGCCCTCGAACGATGGGCGGGGATTTTCGGGATCTCGCGCGGACCGGCGAGCTTTGCCGCCGGATGGGTCGGCGCCTCTGGCGCCACGCCCGCCGGAACGATCCCGACCGGGACCGTCCTCCGCCGTGCCGACGGACGCGAGTTCGAGCGCGTCGAGGTCGCCCTCCGCGTCGACGGGACGACGATCGACACGGGGGCCGCGGGCGCCCTCGTCGATTGGTCGTCGATCGGTCTCGCCGGGACCGGATGGGCCGTTCCCGTTCAGGCGGTCGAGTCCGGCGCCGATGGGAACACGGCGAACGGGACGTCGCTCTCGTTCGTCTCGCCGCTCGTCGACATTCCGCCGACCGTGACGGTTCAGATTCCGCTCGCCGGGGCGGTCGATTTCGAGACCGACGCCGCGCTTCGCGCTCGGCTCCTTCAGCGGATCCAGAACCCGCCGCAGGGCGGGACCGCCTCCGACTATGAACGCTGGGCCCTCGACGCCTCGACCGCCGACGATCCGATCACGCGGGTTTTCATCGTGCCCCCGGCGTCCGGAGACAATCTCGTGACCGCCTACGTCGTCGACGACGGCGGCGGGATCCCGGCGAACAATCCCCCGGCGCCGAGCGCGCAGGCGATCACGAACGCGAATCAGGCGATCGGGGCGCGGAAACCGCTTTCGAGCCGGATCTCGACGTCGGCGCCGACGTTCGTCGGGCTCGGGCTGACGATCTCGCTCTCGCCAGACACGCCGGAGGGCCGAACGTCGATCGAGAACGAACTCGACGCCTTCCTGATCGATAACGCGGTCGTCGGTCAGGAAATGCCGCTCTCGCTCGTTCAGGCGGCGGTCTCGCTCGGCGCGGGCGGCGCCGACGCGGTCGTGACCGTGCCCGCCGTAAATTGGACCCCGGCGCCCGGGGAACTTCTCTATCGGGACGCGATCACATGGGTCTAAGAGAGGACGCGATCCTCGCGGCGACGCTCGCTCTCCTCCCGCCCGGGTCCGCGCTGATCGACGGGACGGATTCCGAGATCGCGAAGGTTCTCCGGACGCACGCGCGCGCGGTCGACCGCCTAGAGGCGCTCGCCGATTCGCTGATCGAGGAGATCGATCCGCGATCGACGACGACATTCCTAGAGGATTGGGAACGGCTCCTCGGGCTCCCCGAGTGCGGATCGCTCGCGGACTCGCAGCCCGAGCGCCGCGCCGAAGTTCTGGAAAAGTACACGCGCGTCGGCGACCTCACGGCGCAAAGCCTGATTGACGCCGCGGGGCTCCTCGGGTTCACGATCACGATCAACGAGCCGTTGCCGAATCCGAACGAACATATTTTCGAGGTGACGCTCCCGGGGCTAGAGGTCGTCTATTTCCGAGTCGGCGAGTCGCGATCCGGCGAGTCGCTCGGGAGCTTCGGCGACGCGCGCCTAACGTGTCTCCTCGACGCCCGGAAACCGGCGCATCTGAACTATAACTACATCCCGCCGCCGTAAGGGGAAGCCGTGCAGCGAATCGACGATCCGAGCAATATTCCGAGCCCTCAGACCCCGCTCGCGACGGTCTCCCCGGGCTACTTCCGGCGACCGTCGGTCGCCGCCGGAGATCAGGGAACCATTCTGACCGCCGATTGGGCGAACGACGTTCAGGAGAATATCGTTCAGGCGATCCTCGCGGGCGGGATCTCTCTATCGAAGGGCGACGGGTCGCTACTGAATCAGGCGATCGCCGCGCTGATCGACACGGACGTCGCAGCGCACGCCGCGATCATCGCGTCGGAATCGATTCTCGGGCACCTCGAGGTCGCGACGACGGGGGAAGTTCAGAACCTACTGAACAACGCGCGCGCGCTGACGCCGGGAAACCTGATCCATTCGTTCGACTACGGATCGAACGCAAATGGGGAATGGCTCGCGCTCCCGACGAACGTCGCGTCGTCGACGCGGCTCGGGTTCCAGTGGGGAGAGCAGGCGATCAGTCAGAACTACACGATCACACTTCCGACCACGATGGCGAACGCGAACTATTACGCGCACGTCTCCCCGATCAGCTCGAATGCGTCGAATTATCGTTTCCATTCGCACACGACGACGCAGTTTGAAGGATCCCACTCGAATCATCCGGCGGACACGGGGCGATTCTTCGTTTTCGGGCTCCTCGCCTAAATGTCGGACGACGCGGAAACGACGGCGGCGCTCGTGAAGGTATCGACCTCGCTCGAATTCTTCGGAAACGCGGTCCGCGATCTATCGGTAAAGATCGACGGGGTCGAGGAGACCGCGCGCGAGGAGACCCGCGAGGTCTATCGTAGGATCGACGATCACGCGCGCGAATCGAGAGCCGCGTTCGACGCGATGCGCGAGGAGACGCACGTCGCGATCGGGCGCGTCGAGCGCGAGCTGACGGGATTCGGGACGAATCTCGAACATCACGCCGCGCTCGACGAGACGCGGTTCGATCGGGTCGAAAAGGCGATCTCGGAGAGTTCCGACGACCGGGGGAAACTCTGGCGGACGGTCGCGGGAATGACCGGCGCGAGCGGGATCGGCGCGGCGCTCGCGAAATTCTTCGGAGGCGGGAGCGCGCCCTAATGCTGACGCTATTCGGATCCCGCGCGCCTCTGGAGAACCTCGGATCTCCGCTCGTGTTCAAGAATCCCGTTCCTTGGGAGTCGCTCGCGAGCGAAGGGACGCGCTCTATCCTCGCCGCGCTCGCGCTGGAAGCTCCGGAGACCGTCGACGGCGTCGTCGTTATCACATCGACCGGGCGGCGTCAGAAACCGCTCTCGCGATTCTCGTGGCATCACAGATTCGAGGCGGTCGATTGGCGGACCGGGCTCTATCACGACGCGACCGGGGAGCTTCTTCTCGGCGGTCGTCCGGGCTCGATCGTCGCTCCGTCGCCCGAGGAAGCTCTTTCGATCGGCCTAGCGTGGGCCGATCGCGTGCGCGACCGTTGCGGGAACGAGTTCGACGTCGTGTTCGGAACGGACCGACGTCATATCGACCACGGGCACGCCGAACGCGACGGCGTGAAGGTGGCCCGGGTCTTCCAGCGTAGATAGGAGTCCGAAGTTATGCGTTACCGATCGATCCTCCCGACCGTGATCCGCCTCGCGCTGATCGCCTTCCTCGTCCTCGCGCCCGCCGCCGTGCTCGCGCAGCCCGCCGCCCCCGAGCTCGTCGACGTCGCGCCCGTGACGATCGTCGACGGCGCGCCGTGGATCCCTTCGACGATCGCGTTCGTCGTCGCGATCGCGGCGTTCCTCTCGGCGATCATTCCGGACTCGAAAATGCCGGGATGGCTCGCCGCGATTCTGAACTTCGTCGCTCTGAACCTGGGACGCGCGCGGAACGACCCCGCCGCGAATCGGTGATGCGATGGCGTGGCTCGTCGGCGGCGCCGTCGCCCTCGTTCTCGCTCTCGTGTTCGGGCTCCTCGCTCGACGCGACCGGAAGGAAGGCGACCGCGCGATCGCTCGCGTCGAGGACGCCGAGACCGCCGCGCGCGAAGCGGATCGGCAAGCGGACGCGCTCTCGGCGGCTCCTCTTTCTGGCTCTGACGCTGCCGACGTTCTCGATCGCTTGTCTGACGACTAAGCCGCCGCCGCCCGCCGAGATCCGTTGCCCGAAACCGAACGCCGAGGAGCGCGCGGATTTCCGGGCTCTCGTCACGGAGGGGCGCGCCGAGCGCGGCGACGACCGACCCGCCGTCCGTTGGATCGGGCGCGTCGTCGGCTATTGCTGGCCCCGCGAGAGCGGCGAGGTCCGGAGGGGCGAGTAGTGGCTCGAACGCTTCGCGAACGATGGCGCGAGTCGCCCGGTCAACAGGTCGCCGAGCAACTCCTCGGGCACCTCGTCGGGATCGGCGGGATTCCCGTCGCGATAGTCCTCGGGTTCGCCGCGTGGGGCGTCGAGGCGTGGCCCGTCTACGCGGGGCTCTGCGCGTCGCTCTGGACCGCGTCGGTCCGCGAGTTCATCGACGGGCTACCGATCGAATCGTGGGGCGACGCGCTCCTCGATTGGGCGTTCTCCGTCCTCGGCGGTCCGCTCGTCGGGCTCGTGTTCTGGCTCGTGGTGTTCTAGTGCCCCGTCCGAACTTCCCCCGCGTCGCGCCTTTCGAGGTCGGACCGCTTGAGTTCCGCGACCTCCGAACGGTCTCAGGGATTGCGAGCGCCCGCGCGAGCGCCGCGTTCTATCGGGCGCTCGTCACCGATTGGGAAGACGGAATGCCCCCGGAGCGCGAGCGGACCGGGCTATGCGACGCCGATCAGGAGAGAGCGTCGCGCGCGCTCGACCGTTACGAGGGACTGAACGCCCGCCGCGCGGAGAGAGGCGCCCGCGCTCTAACTTGGGACGAGTTCGAGCAACGGGGAGGGACCGTCGAACACGACGGCGACCCGGATCCGCGATTGCCACTCGTTCGCCTAGCGGTCCGACGCTCTGGCCGATGGGTCGGGATCGTCTCGATTCTGAATATCCGGCGAGAGAGCGACCCGGGCGTCAATCCGATTCAGGTTTCCGCCTATGGCGTCGTCGGCGTTCTCCCGGCGCGCGGCGAGAATCGTTTCCGGCTCTGGGGCCGGATATACCGTCGCCTACTCTTGACCGATTTATCGCTCGCGAACGGGCGCGTCCTCGATCTCGTCGAATGGCGGTTTCCGACCGAGTCGCGTCGGCATCGGTTCCGCCCGCGCTCGTGGAATGGTCTCGGCGAGGTGTTCGCAGAGCTGCGCGGCGATGGGTCGGACGTCGAGGAGACAAGGACGATCGAGGATCCCGAAGCGCCCGCACGAATTCGACGCCGTCTCCTCGTGGCGTCTAGTGGCGCGAACTAGTGCCGGTTCAGACGTGGACGCAGGACGTCACGAACCGGGACGCGCGGACCTTTACGACGACGGCGGCGTTCGGGATCGGTTACACGGTCCAGAACATGCAGATTGGATCGGTCGGTAGTAAGAATCCGCTCTGGTACTGCGCGCATACCCGGTTCGACCTCACGGGCCTTCCGGCGGGCGTCACGATAACCGGCGTCGCGATCCGCTACACGACCGGCGCCTATCAGGGCGGCGGGTTCCCGGTCGAGGGCGGTTTCATTAAGCGCGATGGGGTCTGGGACGGCGCCTCGGCGTTTCAGGGATACCCGAATTCCCTAACGCTCCCGATCGGACAGCGGAACTCCGGATCCGTCAGCTATCCGGAGGTCTACGTCGGCGACGCGCCGGGTTTCTCGAATCTGACGACGATGACCCAAACCGTTCGCGGCGGAGAGTACGGGTTCGGCGAGGGGCTCCCGGCCTATCAGGACGCGCCCGGTCTCCTCGCGCAGTTTCAGGCGGCGCTCGATTCGCAGGGCGACGACCCGGTCGTCTGTTTCCACTGGTACAGGTTCGGCCCCGGCCTGATGGCGGAATATTGGCAATCGATCGCCGCGGCGAATAATACGACGTTCGCGCATCCCGCGATCGAGGTCGAATGGACCGGCGGGAACGAGGCGCCGTCGGTCTCGATCACCTCTCCGGCGGGTCCGATCGTCGTCGACGACGGCGAAGACGTGACTCTCGCCGGAACCGCGACCGACGCCGAGGACGGCGATCTCTCCGCCTCGATCGATTGGAGTTCGGATCTCGACGGGGCGCTCGGGACCGGCGCGTCGATCGTCGTCGACTCGCTCTCCGCGGGCGTGACCCACGAGATCGAGGCGCGCGTCGAGGATTCCGGCGCGCTCGTCGATACCGATACGGTCTCCGTCCGGGTCAACGCGATTCCGACGCTCGCGATCACGGCGCCCGCCGATGGCGCATGGGCGTTCGCGGGCGAGTCGGTCACGTTCGAGGCGACCGTCGACGACGTCGAGCCCGAGGTCGGGCGCGAGGATTCGATCGTCTGGAGATCCTCGATCGACGGCGTCCTCGGCGCCGGAACGCCGCTCTCGATCGAGACGCTCTCGGACGGGACGCACACGATCACGGCGGAGTTCACGGACGCCGACGGCGCGACCGGGTTCTCCCCGCCGATCACGATCACGATTCGCGAGCCCGCTCGGGTCTGCGCGCGTCCGTCGTTGGGCCCCGGTCTCTCGGCGACGATCTATCTCGAGAGGGGGGCGACGCATAGGGCGGTCGCGCTTCGCGCCGTCTCCGCGCTCCTCGATCGAGCGAAACGCATTCGCGCTCGAATCACGGGACGACCCGCGGTCGACGCAGAGGGGAAAGTCGAATGAGGAATCCGATCCGCCGACACGCCGACGACCTCGTCCGGCTAGAGGCGCCGGTCGACGAGGGCGCGGATCCCGCGACGCCGATCACATCGGCGACCGTGACCGCTCGGCTCTACGATCGAGCGAAGGACGTCGAACTCGCCGAGGACGAGCCGTCGGGCGAGTCGACGCTCGCGGTCACGAGCGCCCGCCGTCTAGAGGTGGGCGACGTCGTCCGGATCGAACAGAACGACTCGACGTTCGTCGAGGCGACGGTCGACGTCGTGAACGCGACCGCCGGAACGATTCAGGTCGGGACGCCGCTCTCGGCGGACGCCGCCGCGGGATCGCGAATCGCCCGAAAGCTCGGCGCCGACATTGTTTGCAGCCCCTACAACGCGGCGGGCGCGAACATCGAGACGACCGATTGGGGATTCGTCGGCGAGATCCAGCACGACCACGCCGACCTACGGCGGGGAATGCTTGTCCGCGTCGAGATCACCCTCGACGACGGAGCGGGGCGCGTCTCGCTCGACTCGTTCGACACGACCGTCGTCTAGCGTGCCCCCGCCGTTCCGATTCTTCCTCGCGTGGGGCGATCCGAACGGGATCGACGGGGAAGGCGCCGACGCATGGGAATTCGAGTTCTCGGCGAACGGGAACGATTGGGTTCCGATGCTCGTCGAGCCGCCCGTCGACCCGTGCGCGTCGTGTTTCGAGGTCGTGGCCCTAGCCCCCGCGCCCGCCGGATTCGTGCGCGCTCGGGCGATCGTAGAGGGCGCTCCGCCCTCGGAATGGATCCAGCCGGTCCGCGCCCCCGAGTCCCCTCTCGTCCCGATGCTCGCTCTCGGGCTGATCGCCCTCGCCTTCCTCGGGCGAACGAAAAAGCGCCCCCGCGCCGCCCCGTAGGCCGCGCGAGGGCGCACCCCCCGCAATCTCTGAACCTCCGCCGCTATCCTCCGTCGAGCGCCTCTCGGGCGATCCTCCGGAGCGTCACCGAAAGCGGCGTCGAGTGTCCCTCCGCTGCCGAGCGGAGGTCGTCGAGCGACTCCCGCTCCGATATGGCGATCCGCCGGAGCGCCTCCGCGAGCCGATCCTCGCGGCTCACGAGAGCGGCTCCTCGGGGCTCTCGACGAGCTGGTTCACGGCGTAGCTCGCCGGGGAATCCTCGTCGAACCGGATCCAGTCGAGGAACGCTCGACGCTGATCCTCGTTCATTTTTCGCCATGCGTTCCGCGCGTCCGACATTCGTCGGGGGTGTCCGTCCTCTAGGTCGGCGAGCTTCTTTCCGTTCCGTTTCATCGTTCGATCTCCTCGTTCGGGGGTGGGGCTAGACGGCGCGATAGCCGCGCTTCAGGATCCGGGCGAAATAGCGGTCGATCCCGCTCGGCGCGTCCCCCGTGACCTTCGATCCGGTCCGGAAGGCGTCGAGGTCGTCGCCGACGCCGCTCGATCCCTCGCCGACGGGAAGCAAGAGCCCCCGGCGTTCGAGGTCCGTCGGGTCGACGTGACCGGCGCGGACGCGCGCCCGCATGAGCTGATAATGACCGTGGCAGAGCCCGCGCGTTCGGCTCGTGTGGTGGCATTCGGGATAGACGCACTTCACGGGCGCCGGTCGGGTCTTCGGTTCGGGCATCGTTCGTTCTCCTCGTTCGGGGTGGGAAGGCGCGGGGGCCAGAGCGGCCCCCGCTCGTGATCTAGCGCCGTGCGGCGTCGCGCACGCGGCAGAGGTGAGACCCGGGGATCGGCGTCGTCGTGTTCGCGGTCGGCGGGACCGTCGTCCACCATCGATCGCAGTTCGGGCATTCGACCGAGCCGGGGAACCGGCGATCGCCGGTCGCCTTCAGCTCGCCGCGGCGGCATTCGGGGCAGACCGGCGGCGAGTTCACGATCGCGACTCCGATCAGGAGCCACTCGTTCGCCTCGCGCGTGTCCCCGGCGTCGAGGGCGGCGCGACGCTGATCGGCGACGAACTCCTCGGCGTCGTGACCGTGGGCGTCGACGATCTCGATCACGCGGCGAGCCCGCCGCGCGGCGGGCTCCTCGACCGGCGCGAGCTTCGCCGCGCAGTCGGCGCAATCGCAATCGGAGAGGCGCTCAATCACGTTCAGCGCGTAGCGGCAAGC
>Ga0180432_10007852_pt1 | contig 13459 bp, 6 predicted proteins | sample SS_ome_10_FD_132414 | JGI IMG/M metagenome (GOLD analysis project Ga0180432, IMG submission 132414) | Hypersaline lake sediment archaeal communities from the Salton Sea, California, USA - SS_1_MS_2 metaG | ecosystem: Environmental > Aquatic > Non-marine Saline and Alkaline > Hypersaline >...
AAGGAAGTTACTGTCCTGGTCGAGCTCAAGGCCCGGTTTGACGAAGCCCGAAACGTAGGTTGGGCACGGCGTCTGGAGGATGCCGGCTGCCACGTGATCTACGGCATCGCCGGCTTCAAAACACATGCCAAGGCACTCTTGATCGTCCGCCGCGAATTGCAGCGGATCCAGCGTTACGTACACCTGGCCACCGGCAACTACAACGACAAAACCGCCCGCCTCTACTCCGACATCGGGCTGATGACCGCCAACCGCGACGTGGCCTCCGACGTGGCCGCTTTCTTCAATCTCCTCACCGGCTATTCCGAGGTAGTGAGGTGGTCCAAGCTGACCATCGCGCCGACCGGGCTTCGCGGGCGGTTCGTGGACCTCATCGACCGGGAAATCCAAGCCTCCACACCCGATCGCCCCGGCCTTATTATGGCCAAGGTCAATTCGCTACAGGATCCGGAAATCTGCCGGGCGCTTTTCCGGGCCAGCCAGGCCGGCGTGAGCGTGATGCTCAACGTGCGGGGAATCTGCTGCCTGCGGCCCGGCGTCAAGGGCGCGTCGAAAAACATCGAAGTCCGCTCCATCGTGGACCGCTTTCTGGAACACGCCCGGGTGTTCTACTTCCGCAACGGCGGCCACGAAGAGGTTTACCTCAGCAGCGCCGATTGGATGCGACGCAACCTGAGCAAACGCCTGGAGATTCTCTTTCCCGTCACTTCGCCTAATCTCCGCCGCCGGCTGATCGACGTTCTCAAAACCTGCTTTGCCGATAACGTCAAGGCCCGCCGGCTCCTGCCGGACGGCACCTATGAACGGGTCGCCGCCAAGGGCAAGCCGGTTAGGGCACAAGAAAAATTCTACAACGACGCCGTGGAAGCCGCACGCGCCGCCGAACGACCCGCCACGCAGTTTCAGCCGCTCGCCCGGCCGACAAGCTAGCACGTCACGTGGATCAGGGCCGCCTTTCGCTGTTTCGACTTGTTGTAGGCTTCGACCACCTCGGGGGTCGGTAACGCCCGGCACTCGATCGCTCGTTGTTCCAGGTACCGCTCGGCTTCTTCGTTCAGCCGCATTTGTCCCGAATGACCGGTCCCGACAAAAAGGACCTCCGGCCCGCCTTTGCAAACCTTCTTCAACTCCTTCGGACCGATCGTGTGCGACGTGCCGTACAGCTCCCTGGCAAGTGCCTTCTTCCGCACCTTGACTTTGCCGTTGACCGGGAGATGGACGTCGCGGGTGTAGGTCTTGCGACCCACGGAAACTTCGCCGAAAGAGTCTGCGGAGATTTTCGGGTAGGTCGGCGTGACGGCGAACTTCTTTTTGAGCGGGCCTCGTCCCACGTGGCTGCGTGCCAGGGCCACGGCACCCAGCACTACGGCGTCGTCGCCCAAAGCCGAGAGCAACACCCGGCCGCTCTCCCGGCTGCCCGGAAGCTGGTCGGAACCCACGATGTTCGCCACGATCGGCATGATGAAGTCGCTACACGCCTCGACCACCCCACCGCCGAGCACGATCACCTCCGGGTCCAACAGGTGGCGGACGGTCAGGCACGCATGGCCCAGGATCTCCGACGCACGCCGCATCACGTTGGTCACCAGCTCGTCTTCCAAATCCAGCGCCTGCCGGATCGCGCCGCTTCGAATAATGCTCAGATCACCGTCCAGCAATTCGGTCAGAACACTGCTTTTTCCGGCCGCGATCGCCTCGCGCAGGTCCCGCTCGATGGCGGACCGGCTGGCCAGGGCCTCCAGACAACCTCGGTTTCCGCAGCCGCACTTGGGGCCGTCGATCTGCATCACGATGTGGCCGATCTCGGCGGCCGATTCTCGGGCACCCCGCCAGATCCTGCCTTTTTGGACAAAACCACCCCCGATCCCCGTGCCCACGAGAATGCCCACAACGCTGTTTGCCTTGCGAGCCGAGCCGAGCCATTTTTCGCCGAGGGTTCCCAGATTGCAGTCGTTACCCAAGACTATCGGGATATTGAAGCGTGCTTCGAGATGCTGCACGAGCTCAACGCCGGTAAGCCCCATGTTGGGCGTGACCACCACGCGTCCCTTGGCAGGATCCACCACGCCCGGCACCGCCACACCGGCGGCAGTCAGATCACCGGCCTGGAAACCCTTTTTTTCGAGCAGTTCGGCCATTATCTTTTCGATGGAGGCCACGATTTTTTCGGGCCGGCAGTTTCGGGGACTGGCGGCTCGCTCCCGCCCGACAATCGCACCCGACTCTTCCACCAACGAGGCCTGGATCTTCGTCCCGCCCACGTCCACCCCGAGATACAGCCGCTCTTTCCTGGTCGACTTGCTTGCATCCATTTCGTTTCCCCTGTGCGGTTTCTTGCTGATGCTCTTTTACCCCAGTCGACCCGGCGTGTAAAGCGGCAGTCTGTCTACTCCCCGTCGACAAACGCCAGCTCCATCCAATCCTCGTAGCGGTGGAAGTCCACTCGGGAAAGCCGGGCACAGGAAGAAAGCTCCACGCCGTCGGGCAGGTAGACGGAGTAATCGTAGCGGGCAACGTGGAACAGCCAGCGGTCGCCGTCTCGAGGCGTCCGGCCCTGGAGGGTCGGCAAGCCGGCAAACGGGATCGCTACCTCGAGCTGCCAGAATTCGTCCACGTCGTCGTAGTTGTTCAGCGTTCCTTCGATCTGAACGGCCGACTTGAGGCCCGGGCAATTCCAGCGGTTCCAGCGGTGGTTGTCGGGCCCGCCCGCTCCACGCTTCAAGGTAAACGCATCATAGACCGTGTTCAGCGCGTTGATCTCGAAATTGTAGTAGGGCTCCTTGGCGGGGTCCGTCTTGAGAAACACCTCCAGTACGTCCTCGTAGTAGGTGTGCGAATCCCGCTCGGTGAAGTATGCGTAGATGTCCTTGTCGTAGGCCTTGAAGCCGGCGTAGAGGTAATTGTCGTCCCAAAGGAGTCGGGCCTCGGTTTTGCTCAACGGCTCTTGATGCGTGACCGGGATCATCATCCCCAGCGGCTCCGCCTGCTGCCACTGGGCTGCGGCAAGCGAGCCGTCAATTTCGATCGGTCCGGGAACGTATCGACACCGATAGGTATTTTCAACTCTCATCAGCGCATGTCAAACGTGAAGGTGTTCTCACCCTCCTTCACCTCGGCGGTGAAACCACTGGTGGTCTCGCTCCAGTATTTGGGTGGGACTTCTTGAAGGGGCGTTTCGCGGTTCGGTGCTGCCGCTCCGGCGGGCGCTTCGTCTGGGGGCGGCTGGAACGCCACCTGATACTTGCCGACCGGGATAGGCCGTTCGAGCTCGAACTGGCCCGTCGGGGTCAACTCGGCCACGCCGGCTGGCACGCCGACCTTTTCGAAGAACACGATGCTGCCCTGCGTAACCGGCTCGCCGCGGAGTGTGAGCGTTCCGGCAACGTCACCGGTAGGTTCCCGCGACCCACATCCCGACAGACCGGCCAACAGAACCGCGACAAACGCCCAAGTCTTGTTTGCTAAACCATGCACTTCACAGTCCTCCTTGATCCCATGCCATGTTACTCAGCGCCACGGAAGGGGACAGGTCCATGTTTTCGGCCAGCGGTTTACCCGAAAAAACGCCTGCTGGCCGAAAAATGGACCAGTCCCCAACCGGCCGTAAGCGCTTACGTTACGCATCGCCACCATCAAAACTCACCGAGCACCCGGGCGTCGTCTTTGGCCGCCAGGCGGCGAAGAGTCTCCAGTTCCATGCTTTCGGAGAGGAAATGCACGGAGCCGTCGACGAACGTCGCCAGGACACCGCCGGGATGGTGCGAGTTCAGCACGGTATTGGCGTCGTAGGTAGCGTCGCAGCCGCCCAGGCGTGCATCGGAGTTGATCGGATAGCGGATGGTGGTAACGCCGGAGCCCCAATAGTCGCCGTCGGCCCGCATTTTCGGCGGTCGCACCGCCCTGTTGTCGTTGTTGTAGAACCCGGCCCAGCCGCCGTGATAACACGCCCGAATGTCGGCCGTGCCGACCTCCCCCGACTGCTCGCCCACGATCATTGTATTGGCGGTTCCGTCACTCACGTCGGCGAATCGCACCCAGCCGTCGGGAAAGAGCATCCCGTTCTCACAGAAGTAATGGCCTCCGTAGCCGGTAATAAAAGGGCTGCACACGGTGCTGCGACCGCCCGGATCCGGCGTCGAGCCGGCGATGCCGACGTAATCGTGGGTTTGCCCCTTCGACTTGTTGTTGTACGTGGGCCACTGGCCGCTGGCGTTCGTGGAATTGGGGTTTGACGGGCAGTTGAATCCGGGCACGACAAGTCCGGCGAGCACGGCGTTTGCGCCGGTGCCGTAACCCTGGCCGGGCCGATCTTCCCGCTCCGTCGAGAATCCTCCGATGCTGGCTTGCGAATCGACGTCGAGTTGGTCGTAGAGAGCGTTTTGCTCCAGGTAGGGGAGCACCATGACTCGCCAGTTCGGCGCCCCGATGGGCCACCGCGTGCCGTGCGGGAACTTCTTGTGGCTGTCGTGATAATTCTGCAGCGCAAGGCCGATCTGTTTGAGCTGGTTGCTGCACTGCGTTCGCCGGGCCGCCTCCCGCGCCGACTGCACCGCCGGCAACAACAGCGCAATCAGAATCCCGATGATGGCGATCACCACCAGGAGCTCAACCAGCGTAAAACCGCCCGGCCGTGATCGCTTGTTGTCCAGAGACGAACATGCGGCAACCGCTCGCGGTCGGACGAACGTCTCACCCGCTGTCCTCTTTCCGGGAAACATTGCACAAACCTTATGGGCTCGTCGGAACAAAACCGCAATGTCAAATATCAAGCCCTGAAGGGGCTCAGCGGCAACCGATGAGTAGCCAGGACTTGCCTACAACTCACCTGACTAAGATACGGATACCAAACATCGACACAAAACAGGATACTCAAGATCGGCGGCCGGTGTCAAGCTCCCGAGCTTGTTACTCTACAGTGCGGAAGCGCGTCATTCCATACCCAAACGCTCGGAGGCAAGCAGGTCGGCCCACTCCCGACGGAGCTCTCTGAGTTGCTCTTCCTGGCGCTCGTCGAACGATCCTTGCCGCTGGGCGTAGACGTCCATCCAGGTGACCAGGCGATCGAAGCTCTCGGGATCCAACCGCACGCCTTCGTGGCCTCCTTCGCACGTGAGCAGGGCAAGCAGCTTGCTCTGCCTGGCCGGGCAGTCCCCGACAATTGATCGGCCCCGCTCCAGGGCCAGCTTTTTCAGGTCGTCTCCGCCGAAGGCCAGCAAGCTGGAGTAGGACTTGCTTGCCGTGAGATCGAAGCGGGCGGCCTTCGGGTCGTCGCCGTCGGGCCGATGACAGCGGACACAATGCTTATCCAGCACCGGTTGCACCAGCCGGTCGAAACGCAGGGGCCAGGAACCCTCGGGGCCGGCAGCAAGCTTCGACGGCCCGCGCGACGCCGCCAGCGGCAGCCCTCCAACGGCCGGAGCCGTCTCCCGCGACTCGTGACAACCGATGCAGGAAAGCGTCTGGTTCGGCTGAACGTAAGTCAGCGTTCGCATCGTCCGCACGGTCAAACCCCGGTCGTCCAGCGCCTGAAAGAAGACGGGCACGCCCGACGGCACGCGAAAATAGGCGGAACCGTCGGTCTCCACCGGCACGGTACCCAGCACGAATTTTCCCGGGTCCTCGCGGGAGACACCCAAGACGGGTGAATTCATCTGCGGCTGGGTCTTCGGCGGCACGCCAACCACCCGAAGCCGCTTCACCGAGCCCCGCGCGACGCCCTCCAATCCGCGGTAGACGTCTTGCAGCAGGAAGCGGCCTTCCTGTTGACCATCCCAATCAACCGTGCAGGGAAAAACGGGCGGCCGCCGGCGGGGACGAACCGGGATCGGGTTCATGCTCGATATCTTCGGCTCCCGGTAAAGCAACTCCAGGTTGCCGAACGCGTCGTACAAATAGAGGCCGATCGAATTGGGCGGATTGCGCGGGTCGTCGATCCGGTGCAGCGTGTGCTTGGGCAACGGGCGGTCGCTCCAGGCCACCAGGTAGTATTCTTCCGACAACGGATAAGGGTTCAGATAGTAATGCTCCGCCCAGCCTTCCGTTTCGGGAAAGCAGACCTCGGGCGTGAGGCGCCCGAGCGGCCGGGCCTCTTCGGTGCCCAGGGTGCGATCCAAAAGCACCAGCGACCCGCCCACGTTGGAATGATGCGCCGAGGCCGTAAAAATCAGCTTGCGCGAGTTGGGAATCGGCCGGGCTTCGAAAACACATTGCGGCCGCACGGTGAAGTTGCCGTAGACCAACTGGGGATTGGTCCCGTCGGGGTTGGTCGACCAGAGGCTCATGTAAGGGCCGTTGTGGCGGTCGATGTAGTCCCACCGGGCGTAGAGGATCCGCCCGTCCGCCGCCACCGAGGGCGTCCACTCGAAATTCTCGAACGCCGAGATCGGGCGGAGGTTCGTCCCGTCGGCGTTCATCACGTGCAACGTGTAGACGGCCACTGGACGCGTGTTGCCGCCCCCGCAGCGAACGTAGCTGTCGGACAGGGTGCCCTCGCAGGTCGCGGCCGTCGTCGCCCTGCCACACTGGACAAATTGCCCCTTGCGAGTCGAAAGGAACACGATCTCGCCATTGGGGAGATACCGGGCGTCGAAGTCGTCGTACCGCCCGCGTGTCAACTGCCGCCGGCCCGTCCCGTCGACGTTCATCTCGTAGATCTGGTAGAAGGAATCCTCGGGCAGTTTATCTTTGTCGACTTTCTCCATCGCGGCGACGTGGGGATAGTACCGGCAATAGGCAAACAGCACTTTCTTGCCGTCGTAGGAGAGATCAGGACGAAGGAACGTGCCGTCGGGCCAGCCGCCGGTCAGGCATCGCAGCTTCGCATCGCCATGCCGAAACCCCGTAAGAAGCCAGATCCCTCCGCCCGGCCGCGACCACCAACTGTAGTACTGGTCCGACATGTGGGGAAACATCGGCGGGGCACGCTTGACAAAGAGGATGGTGTCGAAATCCAGAAGCGGGTTGGCCAGCGCCATCCGTCGCACCGCCCTGCGCGCACACAAATAGAGCTCCCGCCCGTGAGACTCGGGCGCGTCCTTGGCAAGCTTCGCAAGTTGCCCCTCGACCTGCCGGAGCGATTGCACTTCCCGATCGACCTTCACGCCCAGCCGGCGGAGGCCTTGGGCCAGTTGCAGGCCCCGTGCAATTACACGGGCGGTCGAATAAGTTTTTGGAGCGGTGGCGACCGGGGCGTGTCGGGCGGACCATTGGCTCGTGCTGCTTTGTGTTGCCGGTTTGCCCAGCGCGATGTTGTTGCTTTTGCCGCTCGAATAAACCTCGACCTCGTCGAGGTGGAAGTAACTCTTGCCCGGCAGCCGCAGCCGGACGTACCGCGCACGGACGCCGCCCATGCCGACCCGAAGCGGTTTCTTGTCGGTATGACCTGAGAACGTGGTGCCGTCGTGCTGGTAGACCTGCTTCCAGTTTTGGGCGTCGCCGGATACGAGCACGATGATCCGCGCGTTGCGCCCGGCGCAGCTATCGCAGCGGTTGAACAGCAGGATGTGATCGAGCGGGACGCTCGTGCCCAGGTCGATTTGCCACCAGGGGTTGTCTTCGCATGCCGTGTGGAAGCCCCATTTGCCGTTTTTCACTCCGTCGCAAGCTCCGCGTGCGTCTTCTTCGCGGGTGACTCTTTCCGGCGAAGTCGCGGCGGTAGCCCGAAGAACCTCTTGGCGAAGCCAGTCGGCCTCGATCTGCTGTGACCCGATTGCCGGGCTGCCCTGCTGAGACGCCGCATGGCCGGAAGGGGCAACCGCCCAGGCGAGGCTGGAAACGAACCAGACCAGAATGGCCGGTAGAGCTGGAAGGCTATCAGGACTTTTCACCAAACGGCTCCTTTCAGCCGGCGCGGCCTCGGATGCCGCGAGGCAACGGCCGGGCAGAACGGTCTCTCGGAACGTATTTTGAGATTATTACGATGGCTCTCCGAAGCCGTCGACGCATTCGTCTGTTGGCGCAAATCGACGGGCTCGGAGACCCATCGTACAAGATTCCCTTCGTCCGCGAAGAATTTCAAAACACGTTACACTTCAGCAATCTGAAGTACGACGGGCCTCCGAGCCCGTCGAGGATCTGGATTCGTCGGCGACGGGCTCGGAGGCCCATCGTACAAGATTCCCTTCGTCCGCGAAGAATTTCAAAACACGTTATCTCAGGAATCAAACCAGAGCAGGCCGGTTCCCAGGAGAAGGTCGGTTGCTTCTGTTTCTTCGGAATCGCGATTGCCGCCGCTTTGGCGGGCCGAAAAAATTGCCCTGGCCCAGGCCAGGTCGTCGGTCCCGGGCGACTCGACCGCGGTGAGCATCGGCCGTGCACCGCCGGTGGGCTGCTTGAGCACCTCGCCGAGACGCGCAAGGTCGACCGCCCCGGCCCGGTGCGGGGAGGCGATTCGGCCGTCGGGCTCTTGGAACAACAGCGTGTTTGTTCCCGCAAGAGGCGCCCCGACCGGCGTATCGTCGTCCAGCACACCGATGGCCAGGTCGGCCGAATCGGAGAGCAAGGGCATGCCTGACGACGAGGCAAATGTCACCGGCAAACCGTGATAATCCGGGTCGGAGCTGCTCACCGTGTGCGTTACGAACGAGGTCCGGGGGCCGTCCTCCAGGGTGTTGTCGATCGCTTCCACCGTGATCGTTTGCGGCACGTTCCAGTCGGTGGGAGTAAACGTCGCCAAGGTGACGTCGACCTGCGTCTGGTCGTCGCTTGCGATGGCCACCTCCACGTTGCCGGTCGGCTGCCGGCTTAACTGCAAGGTGTAGGTGTCGGTGGCTCCGCCCTCGGCAACCTCCGTGCTGCCATCGCTCTCAACCAGAAGCACTAGCGGCAGGCTCAAGCCGAATTCGGAGGTCAGCGGACTCAAGTCGCCCAGGTCAACTACGTCGTCGCCGTTGATGTCCGCGGTGGGATCCCACTCCGGATCGGCGGGAGTTTTGCCCCAGTTGGCGTTCAGCGTGCCGAGTTCCGCCAAATTGACAGTGCCGTCGTAGTTGATGTCGGCATTAAACGTCGAAACGCCACGCAAGGCGACCTCGAAGCTGGACATGTTGGCCGCGTCGCTGAGGATGACCAGGCCGTCGGTCAGGCAAAAATTATCGTTGGTAGGGTCCACGGGAAACGTGCTCGGCCGGGTCGGCGCATAGGTCAGCTCAAACCGCTGCGTCTGGCCGCTGGAAAGCACAATGTCGTCGCCCGGATCACTCGTCAACGGCAGATCTATCGTCACGCCCGGGGCGTTGATCTGAATCTCCTGAAGCGTCAGTGCCACGTTCCCGTCGTTGGTTACGTCGATGTACTGCTCGGCGTCGGGGAACCCCGGCCGGACCAACGGGCTGTCGTCCGAGAAAGTCCGATACTGCGAAAGGGCCGTAGTAAACTGGATGCTGGCGTCGTCAGCCAGGCCCGAGCTGTCGACGACGGTGATGGTCGAGGTATCGTCGTCCACGATGTTGACCGTCATATCGTCCACGGTGACGTATTCGTAATCGGGGGTCATGCAAATGATGGTGTGGGTAATCACGTCGCTGTGCGGTCCCTCGACGTCATCGTCGTCGACCGCCGTGACCCGTATCGCCTGGGGTATGTTCCAATCCTCCGGCATGAATATCACGTGGCCGTAATCCGGATAGGCGTGGTTTTTGGCCGTCACCTCGTTGTCGGTGGGAGTCGTCTGGATAGCCACAAAATCGCTCGGCTGGCTGGTGAGCACGAGGTAATACAGGTCGAAGCCTCCGCCCTCGACGACGTCGGTGGAGCCGTCGCTGGGAATGACCAACACGCCCGGCCCGTTCGAGTCGTTGTCGTATATATCCGCACGCACACTGGGGATGGCAAGGCCCTGGTAGCGGGAATCCGTGCTCGAAGCGCTATGGGAAATCAGACCTTCATGAGGACCTTCAAATACCGCGTCGTCGACCGCTTCCACGCGCACCACCTGCGGCGTGCTCCAGTTGGACGCAGTGAACACCAGGAAGTCGTTGGCCGGGTTGGCGTCGTCGACGGCCGTCAACTGTCCGTCGGCCGAGACCAGGGCGATGGTCACGTCGTCGGTCGGGCTGCCGGTGAGCACGACCTCGTACGTATCCACGTCGCCGCCTTCGATTACCTGCGTGGAGCCGCCGGATGAGGTGACCGTGACGCCGGCCACGTCGTTGTCAATGATGCCCACGGGCAAGTTCGGTATGCTGATGCCGTCGTAGCCGGCATCTGCACTCTGCGCGCTATGCTCGATCAAACTGTTGTGGGGTCCCTCGGCCAGGACGTCGTCAACGGCCGCCACGCGGACCGACTGGGGTGTTGACCAATCCGAGGGGGTGAAGACGATAAAGTCGTTTGCCGGATTGGCGTCGTCAACGGCGACCAATTGGTCGTCGTCGTTGGTCAGCGTGATCGTCACGTCGGCGGTCGGGGCATAGTTGAGCACGACTTCATACGTATCTTCCGTTCCCTCCTCGCTGACCTCGGTCGATCCGCCGCTGGCCGTGATCGTCACGCCGGGCACGTCGTTGTCGATGATACTGGCTGTGAGGTTTGGTATAGCGACGCCGTCGTAACGGGAATCGGCGCTTTGGGCGGTGTGCGTGATAGTACCGCTGTGAGGTCCCTCTTCGAGGACGTCGTCGACGGCCGCGACTAGCACGGTTCGCGGCGTGCTCCAATCAGACGGAGAAAACACGACGTAGTCGTTCGACGGGTTGGCGTCGTCGACGGCCGTGAGCTGCCCGTCGCTGTTGGTCAGCGAGATCGTCACGTCGTCGGTCGGCTGGTCGGTTAGCGTCAGCTCGTACGTATCCACGAATCCTTGCTCGCTCACGAGGGTCGAGCCGCCGCTCTGGGTGACCTCTACGGCCGGTGCGCCAGGATAAAGGACCTGGTCGAGGTTGGGGTTAAGGTCGAAGTAGACGGTACCGGTACCGTCGGTCTCCATGTCGCGGAAGTCGAAATGGACTTTTTCAGAGTACCCGGCCTGGCCGGCCACATAGAAAGCGCTAGCCCAACCGGCGGTTATGAAGTCGCAGCCGAATACGCCGTCCAAACCCGGGGTAATGTCCAGGACGATCATTTGCAGGTTGGTCCAAACCAGGTCCACGTCTTGTTGAGTGGGCACGTGGATCTCGTCGAACATAAAGACGGGAGCGGTCACCTGGCCGCCGATCCCGCCCACAGTCTGGTCTCCCACGTAATTGGCGTCCTGGGAATCGAGAACACCATCGCTGTTGGAATCCAGGCCGATGGCCATGCCCAGGCTTTCCGAAAGGACGCTCATCTGGGCACCGGTATCCAGGAGAAAGTTGCCGGCCTGGCCAGTGCCGTCATGTGCCGGAATAGCGGTCAAAAATGGAACGTCGGCCCAGACGGGCGGGTAGTCACCAGCGATAACCTGCTCTTCGGGATCCCAGGTGATCCGGTTGTCAACGGCGACCGAGTAGCGATGGCCGTTTCCCGCGGGGACGGTGTTTGCAAATGCCACCTGCATGTAGTAGTCTTCCAGCCCGCTTACGGTGATCCAGCCCGTCATGTCGAGCGTGGTCACCCGGTTGACCATTAAGGGCATTCCGGCGATACCCCACGGGCCGAACATGCTCACGTCGTTCTCCGGGTCCGAGAGAATGCGAGTATCAAGCAGCGTATTACGAATTCCACTGGAGCCAGCAAAGTCGAAGCGGTAGGGACTGGAGATGTCGAACTCGGATGTTCCCGCCACGCCCTGCTCGAGGAATTTGCCTTCCGTGGTGTAGACGTGCGGAGGCTGCATCATCTCTTGGGTCGCGCTTGCCATGGCGATGACGCTGTTAGCCCCGGTATCAAGAAGGAACGTGTTGAACATGCCTGGTCCTACACTGCCCGTACCGGCGGCGTCCGTAAATAGCTCCACCGCCACGCGCGGCTGGTCCCAGGCGACGTTGTCGGCAGGGCCAAGGTCAATGTACGGTGCGGTCCCCCAATCGCCTTGGTTTGAGGGAAACGGGTGTCCCGCCAGCAGCCTGCGCGGTTCGAGGGGCTCCAGGGCGGGAACGAAACGGAGGGTCTGGCTATTGCCGGGGCGGGACAGGTGGCGGCAGACTTCCCGCCATAAGCTGGGCACAGGTGAATACGTGGAGTGCGACCATTGACCGCCGCTTTCTCGCGCCAGCCCGCTCGAGATGGTACTGACAATCAGCTTAAGAAGACGGCTGAAACGGTTCAAAGCCAAAAACGGCGATGAATCGCCGCACTCCAGATTCGTTCTTGAGTATCTGTTCAGCCAAATGAAGCAAACCACGGATTTCACGGATAACACGGATGTTGTGAGTAGCTGCCGATCATGGTGCTAACATCGTTTCCTCCGTGTAATCCGTGTCATCCGTGGTCAATTGCTTCAGACGGCTGGATCGTGACATTTTTGAAAAGGCTCTCGGGACCGCCGCCCCCCGACTCTGAATCTCCCAGCCGTTCCGGCACTGGGCAACGTCGGACCTCTCGGCAGAGTAACTCAGTCATTCATGGTAGGGACTTGCCGCGGAGGAGTCAATCAGTTTTGCCCACAAGCGACCCCTGAGAGGGTTACGCAAACGGCTGAAAGGAGGAAAACCATGGGGACGCTTCACTTCCGCCCGGGCGTGAAGTCGACCAGCGTCCAATACGAGGCCCCGCCGCCCGGCTTTTTGGCCGTCAGCCGCACCGGCAGCCCCGACGGCACCGCGGTCGTCAATTGAAACACTTCCTTCTCGGCCGGGCTGGGCTCGAACCGCAGCCACTGCCTGCCGCCAATCGCCAGATAGACCTCGCCGGTACCCCGAAGACGTACCTTGAACTCCAACGGCTTGCCAGTCGCAAGCGGCACAAACAACGGGCTGTAGAGGCACCCGTCCAGGCTGCCGTAAGAGCCGAAGGTCTCGGGGAAGGTCTTCGTGGTGCCCAAGGCGGCGTCGAACTCCAAAGTGCCGGCCAACAAGAGCGAGCCCGGGTCGCTGCGGCGCTTGCTGTGAAGCTGCACTTTCCAGCGTCCGGCTTGCGGAAACACTACCAGGACCTTGCACTGCCGACCTTCTCGTTGGACGAGCGTGCATCGGACCGGCTGCGGGCCGCTCGGGTTCTTCAAATACGCGCCGACGAGCACCTCGGGCGGCACTTCCAACTCGAACCGGATTCCCCAGCTTGCACGGGTGACACGTTTCAGGTCGGTCACCAGCCGCAGCCCATGTTCGAAAAACCGGCCCTGCAGATACGGCAGATCGGCGAACTGCTCGGCCGTGCACGGCGGATTCAGGAGTTGCCACTGCGGTTCGCCGGGCAGGTGCGTGTAGAGGAACTCGCGCGGTTCCATGAAGAGATAGGCCGTGCTGTACGACTTGCGAAACACGCGGGGCTCCACGTGCCCGGCGTCCCAGGTGACGTCGACCAGGTACCATTTACCGCGGATATGCACGGCGTTCCAGGCGTGGTTGGCCTGGTCGACGCTCTCGGCCCGGCCAATCCCAAA
>Ga0180432_10007854_pt1 | contig 13458 bp, 13 predicted proteins | sample SS_ome_10_FD_132414 | JGI IMG/M metagenome (GOLD analysis project Ga0180432, IMG submission 132414) | Hypersaline lake sediment archaeal communities from the Salton Sea, California, USA - SS_1_MS_2 metaG | ecosystem: Environmental > Aquatic > Non-marine Saline and Alkaline > Hypersaline >...
AGGAAACGAGGAATCTCCTTCTGAAGAGGCGAAAGCACCAAAATCAAAGACAACCGATTGGAACAGTGCTGTTAACGACACCCTGAAAGAACTTTCTGAGAGCAATCAAAAGACTTCCGCTGAGGATCAACCCAAAGAGGAATCTGAGGAAGTTAAGGACTTGACTCCAGAGGAGATAATGAAAAAGCTTAATGATGGTGATTTGAAACCCGAAGACAACGAGAGTCAGGAAAGTGCTGATGAGGGTATTACAATCGACTATAAAGGCGAAAAGATCACATTAGAGGGTGAGAAAGTGAAGGAGCTTGCTCAGCAAGGTTATGATTATACCCAAAAGACTCAGAAATTAGCAGAGGAGCGCAAATCCTGGGAGGCAGAGAAAAAGGCCGCCGAGGAGGAGTACAACATCGCTATTAAAGAGATTGAGGACTATAACAAACAGTTTGATGAGCAGATTGCAATTAAGCAGCAATGGGACTTTGTTCTAGATGCGATCAAGACGGATGATCCCGACTTATACGATCAAATCCAAGACAAGTACCAATCAACTGCTAAATTCTTTAAAAACCCTGTAGTAGATAGCGAAATTCAAAAGCTTAGAAAGGAGCTTTTAGATCTTAAAGCTCAGACCCAAGAAAAGGAAACTTTCGATACGCTTAAGAATTTTGACTCCGAAATGAACACAGTTAAGGACAAATATAAATCTGTGAGCATTATCGGCCTTAAACCAGACTGGGGAAAAGTAAAGACCAAATGGGCAGAGACTGGAAAGTCTGTAGAAAGTGTATTCTTAGAGATGTATGGGGCAGACATGAATAAGCTCTATCAATCTAAGCTAAAACTTAAAGCAGCACAAACACAGTCTCAAAAGAAATCCCCTACAATTGGATCTATTCAGAGAACTCCTGCACCTAGCAGTAAAAGCAGCAAAAAGGGCGGAAAGAGGACTACGTCCTATTTTGAGATCGCCCGGAATATACAAAGTAATCTTTAGGAGGAAAAATGGCACTTACATATAACCAAATTACTGCCATAACAGAGAAGAAATTTCTATCTCAATTGGCAGATAATATTTTTAATTCAAATGCGGTGTTGGCCAGATTGTATCGACCAGAAAAGCTTTCATTGAAGGACGGCGGTACCAAGATTGTTGCACCTATTATTAACACCAAGGCAGGTTTAGGCGGATCATTTGACGACTTAGACGAACTAAATACTTCTCGCAGTGACAATATCACAGCGGCCGAGTTCGACTGGAAACAGTATTATGAGCCTATCCGTATTTCTCGAAAAGAAATGCTACAAAACAACGGCGATGCTGCTAAACTAAGCTTAATTGCTTCTAAAATGAAAGTTGCTGAGAAGTCTTTTAGAGACAACCTAGGAACAGGCATGTTCTCTGATGGAACCGGAAATGATTCTAAAGACATCACTGGCTTTCAAGCAATGATCTCTTCTTCTTCTACCTATGGCGGAATTGCTGTTGCAGATTTTGCCGGATGGATAGCTCAAATCAAGCAGGGCTCCACTCCTGGAACAGATGAGGCATTGACTCTTGCCAGAATGCAGCAAGCTTATGGCGCTGCCTCAGAAGACAATGACACCCCGACCATGATCACTTGTAAGCAAGATGTATATGATCAACTGTGGTCACTATACCAGCCACACCAAAGACTTATCTCTGAGGAAATGAGTGATTTAGGTTTTGAGAATATCTTGACCTTTAACGGCGTCCCAGTAATTGTTGATTCTCACATGAAGGCCGGCTCTATGTACTTCATAAATGAAGACTACGCATTCCTTTGCGTTCATAGAGAGGAGAACATGAGAAAAGAGACAATCGAAAGACTAGAGACCTCCAACTCAATGCTTATGAGAGTATTCTGGATGGGCAATTTGGTTTGCAATAACAGAAGATTTCAAGCAGAATTGGACGACATTTCTGTTGCATCTTAATGGGAGGAAAAAATGAAATTAGTATTAACTGCAATTCTTTTTATGGTGTGTTTCAGTGCCAACGCATTGATTACAGCACCCTATTCTAGCTCTGTAGACAATACAGGGACAGTAACCTACAAGGACAAAGTGTTTATCATGGTATACGGCTCTAGTGCCTTGAGTGCTGGCCAGGTAGCTGTGCTAGACGTTGCAAATGACAATGGCGTTTATGCCAAGCCATCAAGCTCTGCGCTTGAGACTCCACTATGTGTTGCTGTTGAAGCAATCGCTGCTGGGGCAATGGGAAAATGCCAAGTATATGGCTACAATAGCCAAATACTATTTGCACACGGTGCTACTGCAGCAACCGCTGGCGAGCCAATGTACCTAGACACTGGGACAGCAGGCTATGTTAAGGCCCTAGGCTATAGCTCTGTCGAACCATACTACAAATCAGTAGGCATCTTCTATGATGCATCTGCCGCAACAGGTGCCGTAGAGGCATTTATTGATACCATCTAGGTTTTTCTCACTTTATTGGGGGGCAGCTATAGTCTGCCTCCCTTTGTTTTTTAGGCTCCAGCCTGGAGTTCCTATACGTTTTGGACAGGACATGCTGTTTTTGGCACTAATCTATCTGTCCATAGTTTTATTTGGATTTGGTGATCAAATAAAAAAGTATACCAAGATTGTAATTCCGCTAGCGGTCCTCTCTGTATACTCATTTATCAACCAATTTAACCAGGTCAATTACACGGTCTTGTATCAGTGGTTCTGCTTTAATGGTGCACTGCTTTTAATATGTCAATTACTATCACACAAGTTAAGAAGAGGGATCTTCATAAATGCCATGGCAATAGCGTGCCTAATACAATCGATTTGGCTTATATTGAACAGTTTGGGCATAGATCCTTATCAGATATTCTGGGATATTGTAGCACCCGGAAAGTATGTCAAGATTCACATCGGTGATGGGAAGATTACCTCTTATGTGGGCCATGAGACCGATATAGTAGGCAGTCTACATAACAGAACCCTATCCGGTGCTGTGATTTGTGGTACTATTGCCACACTTTTTAGACCAAAGTGGTTTTTCGCAATCCCAATTGCAGCTTATGCAGTCATTCTAACGGATAGTTCGATGATTTATTTGTCTACATTTGCTGCCATACTGGTTTATTTCACTATCAAATTCAAAAAAAACATCAAATACGTTCTAATTAACCTAGCAGTTCAGGCAATTATTTTTTTTAATGTAATTGGGGTATATGGCCCTAAGTTTTTACAAGATTCTGGTAGATTCAGGGTATGGGAAAACACTCTTGTCTGGCTAAGCGGCAAAGATATTATGCTTGGTAAGGGGCTAGGATACTTCTCACAAAACTACAATAGATACTTTGAAGCTCATAAGATTTTCAGACAGGCGCATAACGAATATCTAGAATATTATATTGCTTTTGGTCTGGTAGGAATAATAATATCGGCATTTCTTATTAGCCCTTTATTTTCTGCCCGTAAAAGTATTATAATAGTACCATGTTTAGCAGCTTTATTAGTGGATTCGTTCGGGAGCTTCCCATTCCACATTGCTGCGACGGCTTTAATAGGAATTATTTGTTACTGCTTGACAGTAACTGACCAAGGAGAAATACATGGCATTTACAGCGACACAAAAGGAACATAACGTATTTGGAAGTCTAAAGGTTAAGATTTTTGATCTAGATTTTGACAGTGTAACTGGAGGAAAAATTTCAACAGGTTTTAACACTGTTTTGTATGCAAACTACGTTCCTGGTGTATCAGATGATCATGGGATTGTTTATGTAAACTATTCTGACGCTGGCACAACTGCCTCAGAGGGTGATGTTTATGTTGACGCCGTAACTTCCGACGATACTGGAAAACTATTGGTTTTCGGTCGATAATTAGGAGGTCACCATGGCCGTTTCCTGGACAGGTTCGAGTTTAGTTACTGAACTCTCCACATTATTGGGTGATACTAGCGCAGGATTTCAATCAAAAGTCCTAGGATGGCTTAACGATGTTCAAAGAGATATATGCGCTAGGCATGATTGGGACTTTTTAAGAGTTAAGGGCAAAAAAATCTTAACAGCAGAGGACGAGGAGCAAACCCTCATACCCTCCGCTCCGGCGCCCGCATTGACAGATGACCCAAACGAGGAGTTTACAGAAGATTTTGCTTCTGACGCTGGCTTTGTATATGACAGCGATGATACGGAGTTTTCAGGTGGGCAAGTTCAACAAGTGGACAATGCGCCTGCTGACTCAACATGCTGGGCGACGTACACAAGCAGCATAGATCTTTCTTGTGGTGGTGGCACGACAACCGGAACAGCGGCTGGCGGTGCTGCCATTGTTGGAAACAGGCTGGACCTAACAGGTGCAACGGTCAAATATGTCGATTACGATGCTGATTCAAATGCGGACTCCCAACAGACTGGAGCAATAAAGCTAAAGTTCACTCCAAATTATAGTGGGTCTCCAGTATCTAACTACGCACTCTTTTCTATAACAGAGACAAGCGGAAGCTCTAACAACCTTATGCAGCTGCTTCACATAACAAGCGGTGTTCTTCTCTTACAGGTGCGCGATCAGGCGGCAGGGGTTATTATGACATATAGCTCCCCAGCATGGTCGCCAACGGCCAGCCAGACCTATGAGTTCGAGCTAAATTACGACCTAACCGCCGGAGCCACACGGATTTTTATCGACGGAAATTTGCACGGAGTCGTGCAAACTGGGACCGGAACAAGGTCGTCTTCTATCGGGTTGCTGCGAGTCGGTAATAACAATGTCGGCACATACAACTCTGATTTCTACATAGAAGACTTTGTAGTTTTCTCAGCCGTCCAGCATACCGCCAACTACACTCCAGGTTATACCTTGACAGAAGGCAGGTACTTGGGGGACACGATAGAACTTCCACAGTTTGCTTATTCTGGAGATGGCTCCGTACAAACATGGGACGGCTTTACGGTATCAGAATCTGGCGACCCAAGATACATTTTAAATAGTCAGTATTGGAGTGGGTCCGCATGGGTAACAAGCGATGGAACTTTTGCACAGGCAAATACTGCCGCAGATGTGGCAACAAATATAGCCTCACTTGCAGCTGCGGATACTTTAAATGTTAAGATAAGAACCGACGGCGGTTGTGGCACACAAATGTCTGTATCCGATCTGGCAGTGGAATATACAGGGCAAATAAACGCTGCTATACATGCAGAGTTGGCGACTGGCGGGTCACTAACCGAGGGGTCAACATATGCATTTAAGGTTGCCTTCTATGAGGGAACAACATACACAGAAACAGAGGTTAGCCCAGAATCCTCTACGGTAACAACGGATGCGTCCCACAAATCTATTACATTGTCTGGTATAGCCGTTTCAACCGAGCCCTTAACTACCGCTAGAAGAATCTATGTAAGCAAAGACGGTGGAACATACTACTACCACAGCACAATAAGCGATAACACCACAACTTCTACCACAATAACGACTGATACAACTAGTACAGTTGAAGTCCAGGACACTCACAATATTAGAAAGCTTTTTGGCAATGTGTTTTTCGAGACCACTATTAACAGAACCCTCGAATATAAAGACATCGATCAGATGAGGCTTGTATTCCCAGGGCCCTTTAACAGCGGATCTCCTGCATATTGGTCGGCGCTATCAGAGGAAAGGGTGCTAATGTATCCTAAACCGTCTGATGCATACACTCTAAGCTTCTACTATTTTAGAAGACCAAGAGATCTGTATAACGAAACAACAAGTGTCCCAACAATTCCAGAATGGTTAAAGCCTGTTTTAAAAGCAGGCGTTATCGCTATGGGGTATGAATACAGAGACCGAGATGGTCAGCAGCAAAAGCTTCAAAACTATGAAGACCTGCTAGCACAATATATTTCCAGAACTGCCTCCACAACACATATAGCATACAGAGTTAGAGACGTAGAAGGAGATGCAGACGGATGGGAGATCTAAATGCCTTTAAGCAGACGATCCTCACAAAAATGGCAAGACTTTGCAATACCTGTAAGTTATAGGGTTGGCGAAACAAAGAACCGTCTAACCGATGCTAGAAATGTATATGTTTCAGGCAACCGGCTAGATACGCGTTTCGGCTTTTCTAGGTTTACATCATCTGAGATATCAGGCATTCAATCATTAAGCTTTTTTAAAGATACATCTGGTAACAAATACATAATTGCAAAGTCTGGATCTAAACTCTATTCAATAGATGAGAATGGAATATCATCTGAAATTTATGCAGGTTTAGATGCATCTGAAAAACACAGAGGAATTACACTCAACAACAGGCACATCATATCAACCGGAACTACGGGCATGTTTGCATATGATGGGACTAATATAGATCCATTGGGTATAGATGTCCCCAGTGCGCCTACCATTGCCGCCTCTTCTGGTGGATCAATTACAGCGGGCAATTATACTGTATCATATACTTTTTATTCAAGTTCAACTGGCTTTGAAACAAACGAGGGTGCTGACTCTAGCTCGGTTACAATAACTGGCGGAACTCAGACGATCGATGTATCTAATATAGCAATATCTAATACAAATTCTACAATAGACAAGGTCAGAATTTACTTAAGCAAGGATTCTGGCGATTCATTGTTTATAGTAGAGCAAAATTTGGGTATCGCAACCTATACTATAACGGAAGATTCATCTAGCACACAGACACCCCCAACTACGCATGCCAGGCCTCTTTCGGGCGGTTCAAAGTATATAACAGAGTATAATGGCAAGCTAACATATGCAGGCAATGGCACCTTTAAAAACGATGTATGGTTTTCTGAACAATATTTACCAGATGCATTTGATGATACAGACACACAGACTGTTTTAAACATATCTGGCGATGGTGATATTACTGCATTAGCGGTTGGATTTTATAGTAACAGTGTTTTAGATCCATATTTGGTTATATTCAAAAAGACTTCCACATACATCTACTCAGAAAGAGAAGATTTCCCCAGATTGGTTCAATTAAACCGAAAGATTGGATGTGTTTCACAGGAAACTGTTGAGATTAAAAATGGAAATATTTTCTTCTTATCTACTCAGGGTTGGAGGGCAATTATAGATGGAACCTTGGTTACTAAAGACGATAATGCTATTACTCTTGGGCTGGGTGACATTGATGATATATTTAAGCGTCCCGGCTGGGTAAATGAGATAAATAAGGGTCAATTTAATAACTTCTTTTCTGTTTATTATCCTACATTGGACCAATACATAAACTTTGTAGCGGAGGGTGGCAGTTCAGAATTTAAAAAAGCATATGTATACCAATTTCCAGTAGGTGGATTTACTGTATATGATTTTAATCTAGACTTTGTTGATGCTATTTTAGGAGAAGATAGCTCTGGTGATGAGGTAATATTTATGGCCGATAGAACAGGCTATATATACACCCACTCTATCAAGGAGGATAGAACAGATGTTGATATCAACAACGCGGCTGACACTATTTCTGCTTATGCACACACTATCTGGCTTGATGGTGATGATATGGATGCATCTTTTAACTTTAGGGAGTTATTGATTAGATCTTTCTCTAAAGATACAATGACTATAAAGGCGTGGACAAATTACGACGACAGATCAGACCCACAGGAGTATAGCTATACATTTGATGATAGTGCTGGATTTGTTCTTGATGTTTCAGTTTTAGATGTTGACTCCTTTGGCCCTGAAAATAAAATAGTTACTTCAAGAGCGGATATTCACAGAGTAGGGGAAAACATTTTGATTGGATTTTATCAGAATACAGAGAATGCAAACATGGCATTAGTAAAGGCGCAATTAGATTTTTCTAAAAACGGTAACAGGAATTGATATTATGAGAAAATTTATTATTTTATGTTTTTTGCTTTGTGCGACCAGGATGGCATATTCTGCATGTACTACTATAAGCCGCACCAATGTTGGATCAAACTCTGTGTTAACCTCTAGCAAGTACAACACAGATTTAAATACTGCCTATACTGCTATTAACTCCTCAGATGGTGAGTGTATTCAAAATGGCACTATTTTAAAAGATGCTCTTAGCACCTCTGATTTTGGGGTTGTTTTAGATGGCATCACTGAGGGATGTAAAATAACTAGGTCTGATGCCGCGACTATCTCGGTAGGTAGGTGTAGAATGTCAATCAATGGCAACTTTGTAGAAACTACCTCCGCGAATACTGTGACATGGGGTTGCACGGGCTGTAGTGCAGAGGCAAATTCAACTGATTATTATGTATATGTAAAACCCACCTCGGAAGGGACTACCTTAAACCTTTTAATATCAACTGGGGTGCCTAACGAAGATGGTTACGATGGAAGTAGTAACAAGGCAATTGGAAAGTTTTACAATGATTCTAGTGGGGATATCGACGCCAATAGAGTTTGGCAATGGATGAAAAATGAAACTCAAGATGACCTGCTGGTATCGAGAGTGCAGTCGGATGGAATGGGACAAAACATTCCCAAATTATATGCATGTAGCGTCAATACTAACTCTCAGTTTATAGATTCAACTATGTGTGACCCATGGATAGCAACAGTGGGGAACCCAGCATCTGGAAGCAAGACATGGACATTTGCTAGCGGTATTTTTGACACTGTTCCAGTTTGTGTTTGCAATTCAAGTTCAGGCGCGGCCCAATCCTGCAATACCAGCTCTAGGACAACATCAGGTCTTGATACCTGGACTGGTGACACCGGTTCGGGTTTTACTGGCAACTATACTGTAGAGCTTATGTGCTTTGGAAGAAAATTATAGGAGATAATTATGGGATTCAAAGATTTACTATTTGGACGCAAGGAAGAACCCCAATTTGCAGCACCCAAATTGCCAACGGAGTTGATAAAAGTCCAACGTGCAGCTCGCAATTTGCAATATGGAGGACTCAAGGGGTTAAGCAAAGTCCCTGTTGAGAAAATAGCTGGTCAGGAAGTGGAAAAGGCAACCAGGGGACTGATCGGACAAAGAGAAGACGCCAGGAGAAGGCTCCAAAGCATGCTTGCCAGGCGAGGGCTTGGTGCCACATCGGTTGGAATGGGAGCGATGACCGGGCTAGAAAGGGATACTGCCAGAGATATACAAGAAACCAGGCTGTCTTTGCCTGAAAGGATAAGACAACTACAAATGCAGAGGATACAGGCAGCGAGCGGAGCACTGCAGGCACCTGGATATGTCCCACAGGCCATGCAGGTTGATACCCAAAGAAGGGGCGGATTGCTTCCACTGTTAGGGCTTGCTGGCGGAGCAGCTCTTGGTGGTGCACTTGGTGGTTCAAGGGGGGCATTGGCCGGCGGACAAATAGGGGCAGGCACAGGACAGATGCTAACCCAATCCAGACTATAGGAGCTGATTATGCCAAACGGAGATACAGGAATAAGAAATATACTTGGGGGTTTAAATACTCTTGCCCAGACAGAAAGAGAGCAGGAGGCGCGAAGGAGACAGAGGGCGCTCCAGGGTGTGGGCATGGTTACACAGCTGGCACAGGTGGCCCCAATGACAAGCGAAGACGCGCAAAAAGTGCAAACAGCATTTGAAAGCGATGAGCCAGATGCACTGAGAGGTATCGCTGGAATGATAGCCAAAGCATACGAAACAGGCGGCTTTAATAAAAGGGAAACACAAAAACTGCAAAGACAAAAGCTTAAGGCAGAAATAGAAGAGTTTGGCAAGCCATTTGAGGAGACGAAAGAGGGGCAAAAGTTTATCAAGAAATTAGAGCTAAAGGCAAAGGCCCCAGTTGGGTTTAGAAAGAGTCTTTCGGCAAAAGATGTTATGAATGTGAACGAGGGCACAGTTATTCCCAATCAATTAACTGATATTGAAAACACTATAGCTAACAATGCCGATATGTTCGGCCCTATAGGCGGGAGAATCGGATCACTAAACCCATATGACACGCAAGCGCAAACGATAGAATCACAAATAAGGGCAAGCTCTCAGGCATTTGGTCGCTACATGGAGGGAGGGGTGCTGAGAAAAGAAGACGAGGAAAAGTATAGAAGAATGTTCCCAAATCTATCAGATACTCCAGATGTTGCCGCCAACAAACTATCAAATGTTAGAAGACTGCTGGTCAACAGGCAGTCCAGTATGATGGACGCGCTTAAAAGATCTGGCTTTGATGTCTCTGGAATTGAGTTTACAGAGCAGGCCCCAGCAGTACCGGAAATTATTTCAGGAAAAGAGCCCCCTGTGGTAGTTGAACCAGTACAGGCGCCAGCAGAATCAAGAGAGGAGAAAATACAATATTTAAGGTCCAGACCAGAGTTTTTGAGACAACTGGGAATTGAGTGATGGCAAAACTAGAAGAATTGGCAGAAAAGGACATTGATAAGCTTGTGACCGCATTGCAGGCAGAGGAGGCAAATTTTGCCGCCACCCCGCAGCCTGGACGCGCTCCAGCTGTAGAGCAACAGCCAGAGGTAGCTAGGGCGCCCGCTCAAGAAACTGTAATCGGGATACAGTTAGAACAGTTAAGCGATGAGCAAATAGATCAGCTTGCGCAACAAGTACAAGCAGAGGAAGAGAGGGCATTTAAGGAGTTAACTGCCAAGGGTGCCCCGGAGGCCGCCTTAGGGCCAAAAAGAAGACTGGCATTTGCACTAGAGCCTATTACAAAACATCGAGTAAATTATTTAGTACAGGAATTTGGCAAGGGAAATGTCCTAAGAGATGATACAGGAAATCTTTGGTTGAGACAAAAAGGGCAAATAAGACCGCTTAATAAGGCGGGCTTTTCAGAGGCGGATGTTGCTGAATTCGTTGGAATGATACCTGAGATAGTAGGCGGCACAGCTGGCGCCATTATAGGTGGAGGGCCTGTTGCAGGGACTGTTGGTGCAGGCATTGGAGGAGCGGCGGGCAATATTGCCAGACAGGCGGCAGCAGCACAAATGGGAGTACCACAAGAGATAAGCCCCATAGAAAGAACAAAGGAGATTGCTCAGGCGGGCGGATTAGCGGCCGCGGGAGAGGTAGGAGGTAGATTGCTAGGGTATGGGGTAAAGCAGCTTATTCCCAAAGCAGAGGGCGCTAAAAGGCTTATCCAGATAGCGACCGACGAGGGGTTACCAAAGCCTACATTTGGCCAGAGAATGGGCGGCATGTTGCAGAGGCAAGAGCAGGCACTTAAAGAAATACCTATCTTTGGATCTGCAATAAGAAGGACAATGAATAAACAGTTTAAGGCCGCAAGGGCAAGTATAGATAGATACTTTGGCGACTTAGACTTGGAAAGCGCTAAGAGGATAGTCGGGGGACAACTGAAGGATATCACGCAATCTGCCATTTCCAAAATGAAAAACAGGTCTTCTCAGTTGTTCAAAGAAATTGCCGAAAAAGGGAAAAATGTATTCATAGATGCCAAGCAGATAAAAGGACAATTTGTAAACGCCATAAAAGATTTGCAGATGTTTGATGAGCTTGGGAATGCTTTGCCGTACGATGCCGGGACAGGACTAGACCGCCAAACGTGGAGCAGGGTGCAGGGAGTTTTAGAGGACATCATAGGAAGTATGGAAAGAGGTGCCAGGCGCAGACCAATGGCCATAGCGGGAAAAGAGGTGGCAGCGCCCGACCAAACAATAAACATAACAGGTCTTGACGCCCTAAGAAGGACTATTGATAAATCCATGAAATCCAAAAGACAGGATTGGGAATTTGCAGACGTCCTGCTGGACAGGGTTTCGGACAGATTAAAAGATGTAACAGGAAGGGCGCTTGAGACACTAGAGCCTAACCTGTCTAAAAAATTCATTGATGCCAGGAGTTTGTGGGCAAAACAAAAGCAAATGGCCGAAATGGCCACACAGCTTAAGCTGGTAGGCAAAAGAACGGCTGCCGACGAGGAGGTGTTGGAAAAGATATTTAGAAATACCGACACATTGGCAAGCTTTAAACAATTGGTTGATGAGAAGACTGCAGCAGATGCAGCACAACAATATGTATTTGATCTGCTAAAGAAAAAGGTAACAAGAGGAACCTTGAGCGGGAAAACGGCCCTTAAAGAGGTCGAGAAGAAAGCGGATGTTTTAAAAGATGCCATTGGAGATAGAAAATACAAAATATTGAAGAACAACCTGGAATACATGGCAAGCCTTGGTGAGCCCATAAATCCTTCGGGCACTGCAATTACTCAAATGACCACAGAGCTTATAAGAACAGGTCTCAAGGGAGTGTCTCTTCAGGCCATAAGGCAAATAGCAAGAGGCGCTAAGATACCTGAAAAAGTTGTACGTCCAGGAATCCAGGCGATCTTTCAAACAGGAAAAGAAAAATTACCCGAAAAAGAACAGGAGTAAATAATGGCAATTGACAACATAAAACCGATCAGAAGTGCTTTATATCCAAACGGTGAAGCGGCAGATGCTTTTTGTCTTGGGACACCCTCCGCTACCTACAGGATAGCCCCCGCTGCCTCAACAGACCCCTTCAGCACTAAAACTAACAAGTATGCTGAGTCTAAGATCATAAGGGTTACGACCATAGACAAGGGATGTTATATTAAGTTTGGAGATGCCAGCATAACCGACGCAACAACTAGCGATGCTATAATCCCTCAAAATACCACAGAGTATTTTTCGATTGACAGTGACTATCCATATGTCCGTATAATACAGGTAGATGCAAGCGCAATAGTAACTGTAACGGAAATATATTAATGGATAAATTTTACAAAACGAAAACAACAACTATTAGCAACCTAATAAGAGAAACTTGGTTCAATCCAACAACGGGATTGATAATAGACTTATCAGACTCTGTCATTAAGATGTATAATTATTCTAAAGTGAACGAGTTATCCATCAATCCTGCGGATCTTGAAACTAAGACATTTAGGGAGGTTATTATGCCATGTAAAGGAAAAGGGAAAGGCGGCAAAAAGGGAGGCAAAAAATGAGTGAGAAAAAATTTGGACTATCTTTTGAAGATAGCAGCCTAAAAGGCCAATTTGATGGCAATAAAGATGGGGAGCCAAGTGTTTCCTTGAGTCTTGACGTCAAAGAAGCCTTTGGTGAAATCTTCTCTAAAGGCGAAGCAGTTGTTGATGCTAAGAAAGTTGCCTTGAAAATGGAAGACAGTGTTCTTAAGCTTATGGTTGATACCGACCAAGATGAAGAGCCCCTGCTTACTCTCGAAATAGATCTTGCCGAATCCTTTGACGAGATTGCAGACGCAATCACTAAGAAGAAAGAGGATGTGGCGTCTTAAGAGTTTTACTATCTGGATCGGAGTCGGTTTGGTGGTGTATGGTATATTATCAGACCGTTCCGACTATATAGGAATCGGAATAGCAAACATAGCCTGTAGGGAGAAAACCAAGAAATGGTCGGCAAAATCGTAGATATTCTTTTAATCGCATTCAAACTCTTGGGGGAACTGCCAGCTATATTTGACAAGCTCCAAACCTACAAGAAAGATAAAAAGTTTAAAGATACTGTGGCGGCAAGAAACCA
>Ga0180432_10007855_pt1 | contig 13457 bp, 13 predicted proteins | sample SS_ome_10_FD_132414 | JGI IMG/M metagenome (GOLD analysis project Ga0180432, IMG submission 132414) | Hypersaline lake sediment archaeal communities from the Salton Sea, California, USA - SS_1_MS_2 metaG | ecosystem: Environmental > Aquatic > Non-marine Saline and Alkaline > Hypersaline >...
ATTCTCGGTAAAAGGAAAAGGGCAACGATAAATGATAATGAATTATTAGCGATTAACCTGGGCATCCAGGATTATCATGATATTCTCGGTTTTCCTGATAAATCAATATTTTTGTTGTACACAAAAGGACCAAGGCGAACAGTTAGGTATGGTATGCTTTTTAAGGTTAATATAGATGAAAAATACGTAATGCTCTTTATGATGAATAATAAAGACCTCAAAAGAATGAGGGATATCTGTGAATATATATTTCTTTCAAATTGTAACCGATATGGTCTGTCTCCTACAGAGGTTACCAAAGCCATTTTAAAAACTTGATAAGAATAATTTTTTAATAGCTAGACTTAGAACTGAGAAAATCGAAGAATATTCAGGGTGGGAGTAGGGGGTTTAGGGCCTATTCAAATTGTTGGCCAATGTCGGCGTGCCGAGGTGCCCAAGAGGTCAAGTCTTTAGACGCAGACCGATTGGATTGCACACTCGTCTCGTGCCCGACATTGGCAGGCAGAAGGAAACGCCAGTCCCTTCTGTTTGCCAAGGGGCACCCCTGTAGCCTGGATAAGCCTGCACCGCCGCCGAGAATGGGCTAATCATTAGCTGTCGGAGGTGGCGGCTCCGCACGAGCTGATGTCGGGTACGGCGAGTAATTTGATGCCAGTTGGATAAAGCGGCCTGGCCAATATTCATCTAAGTACTTGATTAATAAAGGTATTTTGGGGAAAGGAAAAATTTTTTCAAAAAATCGCAATTTTCTTTGAAAAAAATGGGTACCTTTGGAAGAACCTATGCTATAATTAAATTAAAATCGGTGGAGATTCCTCAAATGAAGCCGATTATAAAAAACTGAAAGGAGGTTAAGCAGAGGATGAAACTATTAACCCTAACAAGAAGGAGAATGAATGGCGGTAGAGAGGCAAGTTAACCATTTGCAGCAGGGTGTAGATCATGTACCACACTTGTTGTTTGGTGAAGATGTAGAACTTGCCGGACTTGAACGGCGCATTTTCATCCGCGAAAGAAATGAAATTCTACACAATGCATTGCAAAAGCTAAAGGAACATCAACGTCTGATTATTTATTTGAAGGTATGGCAAGGCCTCACTCACGAGGAGATCGACATCTGTCTCGGCAAGGCCGAGAGGGAGGGTCAATACTCTAAGAAGGTCTTTTCGAGAGCGCTGGCAAAGCTTAAGATTATTATTTGCTCATATTTTGAAGAATATCATTAATTAATAAGCCCATTAAGGGCAAGGAGTTGTTACTATGCCTAAGTGCAGTAAAAAAAATGATCTGATAAGGGCAATCGGGAAACCATATGATCGCTTTACCGAAGATGAGTGGGATATGCTCATAGACCACACTGAAAATTGCCCTATCTGTATTCAGAATAGCAAAATTGCCGAAGAGATTATCAACTCCGGGCTTCGCGACGCGATCCGCGAAGAGTTTTCGGATTTCAAATTTTCAAATCAATTCTGCTGAAAAAAGCACGTCCAAAAAGCAAAAGCCACCGCTGAGTCGGTGGCTTTTGCTTATCTATCCAATCTTTCTTACCAAATTTTTCTTAACCCTATCTTTTTTGCCCTAATCTTTTCTTTGTCCTTTCAATATTCTTTCCCTATTTTTTCTACCCACTGGGTATTTTTTTGTCACCTGTGAGCTTTAGCTATCAGGTATGAGGAAAGGCGACCTGGACTTGCCAAGCAGTCAGGTTGCACACAACCCAAACCCCCAACGTAACAAGGAGGTTCTATGAAAAACAAGAGCACTTTCATCGGAAAGAACAACCGCCCATCGTCGGGCGGAAATGACATAAGTGGCGATGGTAACGTCAACAGCCATTTCTTCGCGCCTGAGACATCTTCGACTAAGGATAAACCCAGTATCGAGTCCCCTCCCCAAGTGGGTGTCGCTGCCTTCACATCTTTACCGCTCCATAAGGAATTATTTGATGAAGGCTTTGGGTGCGCACTAAGGAGAGGAATCCCAGAGGGGACGGATGAAGACAGACGCGCTCTGGCAGAGTTCGCTGAGGTCATAGCCGAATCCCAGGGAGGTTCGCCTTGGGATCCCAAAAATAATGCCTATGATGCTGAACTCAAGAAGGACAATGACAATATCGAACGAGAACTGGCGGCTTGTCCAGCAAGGCTTAAAAAAGCATTGGCTTGCCAAGAAGACGCTGAACGGGAAAAGGCAAACTTTGGCGCCCTCCCTGAAAAACCTCATATCCCTTGGCTGGCAATTATCATCGCCACGCTTTTTCTAGCTATAGGCCTGGCCACAAGCTTCCATGACGGATTTTTCAGCGACATTGCTGATGAACGGGTTGGCTGGCTTCTTTCTGTCATCGGTGGATTTGTCACCGGTATCGGTATTGTTTATCTGAGGCTTGGGCAGGTGCACAATACAACCTATTGCGCAAGAGATTACCTGGCATTAATGGGCTGTGTAATCATTTGCACCGGCATGGCGCTTTTCAGGTTTTGGAGCGCGAACTGGTCAAGTCAGGCTATTCCTTTGGCAGTGGCTATCTTCCTAACCGAAGCAGGAATAATCATCGTCATCGAATACATAACCTATGGCCTTAAACAGCGATTCCATAATTACTACAGGATAAGGGAGGAATTCGAAAGATACTCTGCACTGGTGGAAGCCGCCAAACTCAAAGTGGAGAGAATTAAGCAGGAAATGGAGGAACTGAACCAAAAAAAAGGCGAATATCTCGATCACATAAGAGATCGGGTATCAAGGTTGGATCAAATTGACACGTTACGAACACTCGCAGTCAAAACGATACTCGCCGGCTATAACGTCGGTCTCGCGGAAATCGAAGGCCGCTTCCATAGCCCCTGGGTGTTTGTCAACAATTCCCACATGGGTAGAAAGGAAAAATCGCAATGAAAAACGTCGCAGGAATAATTCTGATAGGTCTCTTGGCCCTCACCCTTTCTCCGGGATGCGATAATTACCGCCCTGCCCACGTTGTGCTACTAGGGGACCGCTCAGGTTCCGTGGAGAAGGTCAGAGAATCCATCATGGGCCTGGCAGAAATAAGCCTTTCGCTGCCCGGCATTAAAAAGGGGTCTCACTTGGCGATTCACACGACAGGGGGCGTTGAGACCGCCATGGAGCCTAACAACATCGCTTTCCTGAGCTTTCCACAAATTAAGAAAGTCATGGAGGGCCATAACATGAAGGCAAGGAATGAGGTGTTCTTGAAGAATGTCGAGGCCTCACTGGTTAAGGTATCATCACCATCGTCCAGAACACCGCTCTACATCGCCGTACGCCGCGCAACGGAAACGTTGCGCGGCCTCGGCTGCGAATCCGATCCATCCTCGCTCGCGCCACCCTGTCATCTCTTCATTATCAGCGATTGCGAGGAGAACGTAGAGAAACTTGTTAAACGGGCAATTCGCGGTTCATCAGAGGCAAAATTCCCCGATGAAATGATCATCGATAATTCGAACATAGAGGTGCATTTTTGCGGGTTATCATACACCAATGACGATTCACCCGCAAGGGATTCCGCGAGGATCACCAACCTGGAGAATACCTGGAAAGCCCTCTTCAGCCACCCTGAAAATGTTTCATTTGAACCATTTTGCCCACAGAAGGAGGTAACAAACAATGATGTTCCTTGAACTCTTTGCAGGCCCTGTTGCGGCTCTCCTGATGCTCGCATTGGCCTATAGCCTCATACTTGGAAACTTTACTTCAAAATTTACGAGACTGTTTTTTCGATGGGTAATCATTGTGATTATAGTAACAACACTCCTGAGAATGTTCATTCCGCATTAAAGGATGATAAGCCATGGAAACCATGTTTGGAAATTTCATTATTGCAATTGCATTACTTTTTATGATGTACCTGTTCATGCAGGAATTTTTGAATGCTATACACTCCGGCCTTTTTAACAAGCTCAAATGGCTTATAAAAAAGACGGTGATTCTTTCACTGAAACTGGTTTTGTTGCCCTTTGTAATAGTAGGGAAAGGATGGCGGAACTTCAGGCATCCGCCTTTCAATGAAATTCATCGATACGGCCCACGCCATCTCAAAGTTGGGCATGGTAGAGGACAAAGGGGCGGATAAAATGGCGCAGCAAGCCGATATCATTTTATCCAATTGGCATCACTTTTATGATGGGCTGCGAGCTTCGCCTCAGGAAATTTATTTTTTAATCGAAAAGGCAATAAATGAACGAGAGCTTCCCGGCGCTGTATTGTCCAGGGTAGTGTATAAAGAGGGCGGCATATTTTCTGCGCGGCGGGAATATCTGAGAGTTCGGCGTAAAGACCATATATTCGACTTGTGCGCCGCCCCGTTCGGTCGTGGCTTATTTGCGTCATGGTGGCTGGGAGAATCCGTCGGACTGTTCTGGCGGATTCTTTTTATCATTCCGCCAGTTGCGTTGACACTGATAAGGATTTTCAGACCTGATACCTTCTACCGGATTGATACGGCGCTAACTTTTCAGGACTCCGTACACTCCGCGGTGATGGAAGTGTTCGATGGCGTAACAAAGGCCAAAGGTCTGAGGGCGCTATCGGAATCGGAAAAGAAACCGATCCTTTCGGATTTATTCTACGGGGAGTTCGGCGAATGATAAGCGGCAAGAAAAAAATAATCAGGCCGCTTAATCCAATCGCGGCACAAAGGCTTACCGCCGACTTCTATAAATGGGAAAGGCGCGGGCGCGGTTGGGACGTATGGGAAAATCCCGTGAGTCTTGAGCCGCCCTTTGCGCCGGACAGTTCCCATGAAGAATTTGTCATCAGACCCGTAGACGACGGGCGCAAACCTTCGTTTATGGGCAGGATAATTAATGGAATCCGGGCCATAGCGGGTTCACAGAATGCAGGGGATGAAAATAATTCTGCTGATGGTGAGGTGACATCTGAAACGGAGCGTGAAGCCCCGGCTGGACAGGCGGATGATTGTGGGCTGAAAGAGATCATGGTTTCGTTGCCTTCCGACCAGAAAATCACCCCCGATCTGGCCGAACAGTTTCTTTTAAATCTTAATTATTGTTCTTATCCGATTTCCTTCGAGATCATCGGATCGCATGATTCGATTTTCATTCAGATCGTCTGCCGCGAAAAGGATTTCCTGCAAATCAGGCAGCAGCTTAAAGCTTATTTTCCGAACCTGACTTATGGTGAAAAAAAGGGACATCTGTTAGGGCTGTTCGATCCTGAAAAACAGCATGTCATAGTTGATTTCGGGCTTTCCAATGAATTCATTCGCCCCATTAAAACTTTTAAAAATTTTGACATTGATCCCCTTATAGGGATCATCGGAGCTCTTGAAAACATTGAAAAAGGCGAACTGGGTATTGTGCAGGTCATTTTCCAGGCAGTGCGAAACACTTGGGCCGAAAAAATCATGGATTCAGTTCTGGACAGGGATGGGCAACCGTTTTTCCTCGACGCGCCTGAGATGCTTCAACTGGCCAAGGAAAAGGTCAAAAACCCCTTGTTTGCTGCTGTAACAAGAGTGGCTGGGCAGAGCACAGAATCTCATCGTTCGTGGGAAATCGCCAGGACTTTGGGGGGCTGTTTAATCCAACTGACCGATCCCCAAAGCAACGAACTTATTCCGCTTAACAATGACGGCTATGGCGATATCGACCACATTGCCGATGTGCTATTACGAAAAACGCACCGGAGCGGGATGATCCTGAACTCCAGGGAACTTGTGTCCATGGTTCACTTGCCGTCGATTTCCGTGCAATCAAGGAAACTCCTACGCGATTCCATGAAAACCAAGGAGGTCCCGCCTATCGCTGTCGGCCACCGGCTGAAGCTCGGTGAAAATCTGCATCACGGCAAGAGAACGGCCGTTACCTTGAGCGCGGAGCAGAGGTTGAAACACACGTACCTTATAGGGGCGACCGGCACAGGCAAGTCAACCCTGCAAATGAACATGATTTATCAGGACATAATAAACGGTGATGGAGTAGCCTTGCTAGAGGCTCACGGTGATTTAACTGACGCTGTTTTGGGCCTGATCCCTGAGGAAAGATACGATGACGTTGTTTTGTTCGATCCCTCGGACGAAAGCTATCCGATTGGGCTGAATATCCTCTCCGCCAAATCGGAGATCGAGAAGAACGTTCTGGCTTCCGATTCGGCAGCCGCATTTCGCAGGCTCAGCACAAGCTGGGGCGACCAGATGACCTCGGTTTTGAGTAATTCCATCCTGGCATTCTTGGAAAGTGAAAAAGGTGGAACGTTATTCGATCTAAGGCGCTTTCTTATAGAAAAGAAGTACCGTACCGAGTTCTTGAAAACCGTCAAGGACCCTCAGGTCGTCTATTATTGGCTGAAGGAATTCCCCCTGTTGGTCGGGAAACCTTTGGGGCCGGTTCTGACCCGGCTTAACACCTTTTTGAGGCCGAAAATCATTCGCAACATCGTTGCGCAAAAGAGAGGCCTGGACTTCGATGAAATTCTGAATACCAGGAAAATTTTTCTTGGCAAACTGGCCCAGGGGCTGATAGGTGAAGAAAACGCCTATCTGCTTGGAACTCTGATCGTTTCCGCGTTTAACAGGGCGGCCATGGCCAGGCAAGCCAAGAGCATTTCGGACAGAGAAAATTTCTACTTTTACATCGACGAATTTCAAAATTTCATTACACCTTCGATGGCTAGCATACTTTCGGGAGCCAGGAAGTATCATCTCGGCATGGTGCTGGCGCACCAGGATTTACACCAGCTCTGGAACCGCGACACCGAGGTCGCCAATTCCGTTATTTCCAACCCCGGCACCCGGATATGCTTCCGGCTGGGGGATTTCGACTCGAAGAAGCTCGCTGACGGTTTCGCCAATTTCAGCGCACAGGATTTACAGAACCTGAGCGTCGGCGAGGCCATTGTCCGGGTCGACCGCATGGAATACGACTTCAATCTCCGGACGTTTCCACCTCCTCGGATCGATCCAGAGCAACTCCGGGAAAAACAGGAAGCGCTGATAAGCCTATCGAGGAAAAAGTATGGCGTGCCGAAGGAAGAAATCGAAACCTTCCTGGAGAAAGACAAGGTTTGGGATATTGAAACGGAAAAGCCTTCAGTTAAAAAACCGAAAAAGGCTGTGGTAGAGGACTCCATTGCAAATGAGCCTGAAATTCCCGAAAAGACTGAAAAAAGAAAAAGGACGCCTAGAAAAGAAGAAAAATCGCCTATCGAGGAAAAGCTTAAAAATCCCGAAATACCCGTAGTTGAGGGCAAAGGCGGCTCACAACATCGATATCTTCAGGCCCTGATTAAGAGAATGGCCGAGGAAAAGGGCTACAGGGCGATTATCGAGCAGCAGCTTCCGGACGGCTCCGGCAGCGTTGACGTCGGACTGGAAAAGAACGGCCACAAGGTGGCATGCGAAATTTCCGTTACCACCGGTGAGGCCCAGGAGCTTAAGAACATCGAGAAATGCCTCGTAGCGGGCTATGAGCAGGTGATCCTCTGCTCGCCGGAGAAAAAGACGCTGGACAAGGTGAGAACGCTGCTTGCTGAAAATTATGGAGAATTTGAAAGGGAAAAAATCCTGCTCTATCAGCCCGAAGAGCTTTTCTTCCACTTTGAAGAACGAGAAGCCGAAGAGGCCGGTAAAGAAAAGATGGTCAAGGGTTACAAGGTCAAGGTCAACCACAAACCCCTCAACGAAAGAGAAAGGAGAGAAAAACGCGAAGCGATCGCCCAGGTTATTCTGCAATCCCTCCAGAGGAATGGAGGGCAAGAATGATGGATAGATCCTCTAAAAAACTACTTACAACCAGGGAAGTGGCTCAGTTTCTCAGCATCGACGAGAGCACGGTTTACAAATGGGCCGATCAGGGACGGTTGTGTTATATCGATCTTGGCAAAAACGGCGGCAAACGCTGTCTCCGGTTCCGGTGGACAGACCTCGAAAAGCTCATCGAGCACAGCCTTGTGGCGAAAGGTTGAGTGAATTATGAGCACCGATGGAAAATCTTTGACGCCTGTTGTAATCTATCTTGAAGTGGCAGCTGGCCTGCGGAGAGGAGGTGAAGATGGCTAATATCTTCAAGCGGGTCGGCAGAAGCGGTCGTATTTCATGGAATGCGCGTTATCTATGTCCCCTAACTGGCAAGGACGTCAAAAAGAAACTCAATGCCAAAACAAGGCGAGAAGCCGAACTGAAACTCGCCGAAATTCTGAACGGCATCAGCACAGACGATTGGGAAATAAGACAACGCCAAAGTAAGATCAGGTTTTTTGAAATCGCGGACGACTATATGGCATATAGCCTCGCTCGCAAACGAAGTTCCGTAAGAGACGGACGTAGCGTCGAATATCTCAAGGAGTTCTTCGGCGACGTTTTCTGTGAGAAGATTTACCGATCCATGATAGACAGGTACATAGCGGAGAGAAAAAATGGCAGGGGAAGGAAGGGAAAACCTATCCAGAACTCGACCATCAACCGGGAGTTGGCCTGCCTGAAAACCATTTTTAGGAGGGCACACATGGACGGTAAAATTGCAAGGAATCCGATGGCTGGATTCAAACTCCTTCCAGAAGATAACGTCCGGGACAGGGTACTTACTAATGAAGAGTACCAAAAGCTTTTATTTGCATCCCCCGCGCACCTGCGGCCCGTGATAATTACGGCGTGGGAAACGGGGATGCGGAAAGGCGAAATCCTGAACCTGAAATGGGAACAGGTGGACTTGAAAAACAGCTTGATACAACTTCACGGCGACAGCACTAAGAACGGAAGGAGCCGGAAGGTACCCATCAGCCCTTTTCTGATGAATACCCTGACCAAGATCAAGCGGATCAACGAATGGGTATTTAACTACAAGGGCAGGTGTCTAACTGACATAAGAACCGCGTTTGTGAAAGGGTGCGATCAGGCTGGCATAGAGGACTTCAGATTTCACGACCTGAGGCATTGCTTCGTGACGAGAATGCGCCGGAGCGGGGTACCCGACAGGGTCATAATGGCTATCACTGGACATCAGACAATGGAATGTTTCAAGCGTTATGACTCAATCACGGTTGACGATTTAAAGCACGCAGTCGGGGCAGTTGTTCCAGAAAACCTGGAACAATTCTGGAACAAGGGGTGATTGTGAAATTCGAAAAGTGTGCTAAGTTATTGATTTTATTGAGTGCCCGGGTGGCGGAAGTGGTAGACGCAAGGGACTTAAAATCCCTCGGGACTTGTTCCTGTGCCGGTTCGAGTCCGGCCCCGGGCACTTTATTTTTCAATAACTTACAGCGATTCTGTATATTGTCATATGTTGTCGTTTGCCGACTTCGTGTGTCTTTTCATGCGATTTTTTTCTTTCTCTCATTTTCAATTATAGTGCTATTGGGGGTTGCTCCCCCCTTGACATTGTGATAGAATGTTAGTAAATACTAAGGTATAGGAGTTGCCAAACAGGTAGAAAAATAGTTTTAATTTCGCTGAAGGTGGGGGGTACATGATGAACGGCGGCAGGGCTTATTGAGAGTCGGCGTGAAAACATGTTGTCCTCACTTAGTGGGGGGAGGATGATAACATGAGAAAACCCAGAGTTCTCTTAACTGCCGGTTACGGGCCTAACCACCTCGGGTGGGGAGAGGATCAGTACGATCTTCTCAAGTCACGCCTCGCCCGGGGGCACGGTATATTTCAGATGAGCTCCCACATGCATTACCTCGCGCTGTACCTCATCGCGGAAAACCTTTCCTGTCCCACGACGGTACTGGAAAATCCGCATTGGGATGAGTTTGACCGGGAGCTAGACGAAGGATACGACTATGTGGGCATCCAGCTAAAAAGCCTGCACACCGACAAGGTCGCACGGATGATGAAGCGCATCCGAGAGAAGTGCCCGGATACGAAGATAGTTGTGGGCGGTTATGGCGTCGGTACACTCGGCCATCCCGTTCCGGGCGACACGAACGGCGATGCGGTATACATCCGGGAAAATGCTGATTATCTTTGCCGCGAAGAAGGGGTGCGATTTATGCGGCGTGTAATCGGCGACGAGCCGGAGGACCGGGAGATAACGCAATACCATATGCCCATGTGCGGATTCAGTATTGCCGGCCTCGATGCCCAGGCGAGGATGCCGGCAATACTTGTGAGCCTCGGCTGTCCAAACGCTTGCGACTTCTGCAACACCAGCGCTTTTTTCTACCACAAGAAAATCTACGTGGCGGAGCCGGAGCAAGTTTACCGGTTTATGAGGAACTACCAGAAAAGACTTAAAACCAATGACATTATGGTGGTGCTTTTCGACGAAGACATGTTCCTCAATCCCGACTACGTCAGGGAACTGGGGCGGCTTCTACGGAGTAATAAGGATACATGGGGAGTCCAATGGTTCACCTTCGGCTCGATGCGCTCTATGTCAGGGTTCTCGGCCGAGGAATTGCGGGACTGCGGCATGGGTTCGGTATGGATCGGTGTCGAGAGCTTCCTGTCCGATAATGGAACCACCGAGGATCATTACGCCAAGCGGCGGGGAACTGACATCAAAAAGATGTTCGCGGACTTGCATCGGAACGGTATTCAGACCGTCGGTTCGATCGTGCTCGGCTTCGACTTCCACACCAAAAAGAACCTTAAAGAGGATATAGACCGTTTTGTGGATTTAATGCCCATGTTCTACCAGATTTCACCTCTCACACCATGCCCCGGCACCCCGCTTTATGAACGGATGATTGAAGAAGATCGCATACTCGATACCTACAAATGGCAAGATTTCCACTTGTGGAAGGATGATGTATTCAAATTGAAAAATTTCGAGATTGGCGAGATGAAAGAGTTCTTCGATTACGCCCATGAGCGGATACGGGACGTTTTGGGCCCGCCGGGAATGCAAATAATGGAAAACATGCTGGACGCCTACTCGATTTTGAAATATCTCCCGGACGAAATGAATGTCTACAAGGCCGATCTGGCCAAACGTAGGGCCATGGGCGCCTACGCTCTCTTGCACTCGGTCAAACATTACCATCCCAGCATAAAGGTTCGGGAACGCGCCGTGATGCTCCAAAGACGCTACCGCGAAGAAATAGGCAACCCGCCCTTATTCATCACTGCCGCCTCGCGCTATATAACCCACAATATTCGGAAAAGAGCTAACGGAGCGCCTCAAGAGGTCATATCCGATCCTCCGCCACGCTGGACATACTACAATACTAACGGGTCGGGCGACCGTATCTATGTTCGGAAAGGCCGAAAAGCTAAAAAGAAACCTTATAAAGAGCGTCGTATATTCACCCGTGCTCATTTATAGGTGAGACCACTCCAAAATAACTCGAAAAGCGCCTTTTGGAGCAGGTTGATCTCGAGTATCATGCCATGCTCCTTACTGACATGCCACCTGCCATTCGGCATGAGGGAATTGTACCCACCGTTAAATCCTACCAAGAGAATGATTATGGTACTTGCGCCCCCCTTGACATTGTGATAGAATGTTAGTAGATACTAAGAAGTAGAAATTACCAAACAGTTAGAAGGGTAATTTTAACTTCGTTGAAAAAGGTGGAGGGTACATAATGAACGGTGGCATGCGGCTTATTGAGAGTCGGCGTAAAAGCGTGTTTTCCTCGCTTGGTGGGGGGAGGATGAGAACATGAGAAAACCAAAGGTTCTTTTAACAGCCGGTTACGGGCCCAACCACCTCGGGTGGGGGGAAGATCAGTACGATCTTTTCAAGTCGCGCCTCGCCCGTGGGCACGGCGTGTTTCAGATGGCCTCACATTGTCATTATTTTGCATTATATCTCATCGCGGAAAACCTTTCCTGTCCGACAACGGTACTGGAAAATCCGCATTGGGATGAGTTTGACCGGGAGCTTGACGAGGGATACGACTATGTGGGCTTTCAGCTTAAAAGCCTCCATACCGACAAGATCGCGAGGATGATGAAACGCATACGTGAGAAGTGCCCGGATACCAAGATAGTCATAGGCGGTTACGGTGTCGGTACTCTCGGGCAACCGGTTCCCGGCGACACGAACGGCGATGCGGTATACATCCGCGAAAACGCGGATTACCTTTGCCGGGAAGAAGGCGTGAACTACATGCGTCGCCTGCTCGATGACCAACCTGTGGACAGGGAGATAACTCAGTACCACATGCCTATGACCGGCTTCAGCATCGCCGGGATAAACGCCCAGGCGCGGGTACCTATAATACTGGTAAGTCTCGGCTGCCCGAACGCCTGCGATTTCTGCAACACCAGCGCTTTCTTCCACTACAAAAAAATATACGTCGCGGAGCCCGAACAGGTTTATCGATTCATCAAAAACTACCAAAGAAGGCTCAAGAGCGAGGATATCTTCGTGTTGCTTTTCGACGAGGATATCTTCCTCAACCCCGATTATGTAAGAGAACTGGGGCGACTCCTCCGCAGCGACAAGAAAACCTGGGGAGTTCAATGGTTCAGTTTCGGTTCGATGCGTTCTATGTCGGGGTTTACCGCCGAGGAACTACGGGATTGCGGACTGGGGTCGGTGTGGATCGGTGTGGAGAGCTTCCTGTCCGATGATGGAACCACCGAGGATCATTACGCCAAACGGCGGGGGGTTGAACTAAAAAAGATGTTCGAAGACCTTCATCGGAACGGCATTAATACTGTCGCTTCGCTCGTTCTCGGCTTTGATTTCCACACCAAGGAGAACCTTAAGAAAGATATAGACAAGTTTGTAGATCTAAAGCCTTTCTTATACCAGGTATCGCCGTTAACTCCCTGCCCGGGCACTGCGCTTTACGAACGAATGCTCGAAGAAGATCGCATACTCGATACCTATAAGTGGGAGGATTTTCACTTGTGGAAAGACGATGTGTTCAAACTGAACAATTTCAAACCCGGCGAGATAAAGAAGTTCTTCGATTACGCTCACGAGCGGATACGTGATAATTTGGGCCCGCCGGGGATGCAAATAATGGAAAGTTCCCTGGATACTTACAAGACTTTGAAAGATTCGACTGACGAAATCCATGCTTTCCAGGCCGAAAAAGCCAAACTCAGGGCCATGGGCGCCTATGCCCTCTTACATTCGATCAAACGCTACCATCCCAGCATAAAGGTTCGGGAACGCGCCTTGATGCTTCAAAAACGATATAAGGAAGAAATCGGTAGACCGCTCTTGATTGCTCAAGCAGTTTCTCGCTACATATCCGGCAACATACGTAGAAAATCCAGAGCTGCGCCTCAGGAAGTCATCTCCGATCCCCCGCCACGATGGACTTATTACAATACGAACGGGTCGAACGATCAGGTTTATGTCAGGAAAGGTAGAAAGGCAAAAAAAGCGAAGCCCTACAAAGAACGCCAAATGATCACCCGTGCTTTTTATGCGAACATATAATAATGGGGGCCGAACGGCCCCCTTATACAATTATTCATACCGTTCCTGATGATTTCGTAAAAAGTCCCGAATAGCCATTTTGAATGTAGAGCTTGTGAAAAAATCCCTCATCAATGTCAC
>Ga0180432_10007856_pt1 | contig 13456 bp, 16 predicted proteins | sample SS_ome_10_FD_132414 | JGI IMG/M metagenome (GOLD analysis project Ga0180432, IMG submission 132414) | Hypersaline lake sediment archaeal communities from the Salton Sea, California, USA - SS_1_MS_2 metaG | ecosystem: Environmental > Aquatic > Non-marine Saline and Alkaline > Hypersaline >...
CATGTACGGGGCGCGCGTGTCGCTGTCGATCTCGCTGGTCGGCATCTTCGTGGGCGGCATGATCGGGGTGACGCTGGGCATGCTGGCGGGCTACTTCCGCGGCTGGCTCGACGCCGTGATCATGCGGCTGGTGGAGATCTCGCTGGCGCTGCCGGCGATCCTGCTGGCGCTGGTGCTGGCCGCCGCAACCGGCCCCAGCTTTCAGACGATCATCGTGGTGGTGGCCTTCGTCCTCTGGGCCCTCTATGCGCGCCAGGTCCGGGGCGAGGTGCTGAGCATCCGGGAGCGCGACTATGTCGCCCGCGCCCGCGTGGCCGGGGCGTCGGAATTCCGGATCATGATCCGGCATATCCTGCCCAACGTGGCCAACACGATCATCGTGCTGGCGACACTGCAGGTGGGCTCCGTCATCATCCTCGAAGCGACGCTCAGCTTCCTCGGCCTCGGCGTGCCGCGCCCGACACCGGCGTGGGGGCTGATGGTGGCCGACGGCCGGCAACTGATCGTCAGCGCCTGGTGGATTTCGTTCTTTCCCGGGCTGGCGATCACGCTCACCGTGTTTTCCCTGAACCTTCTGGGCGACTGGCTGCGCGACCGCCTCGACCCGCGGCTGGAACAGGCCTGATGGGCAAGGTCATCGGCGACACGATCCTGCAGGTCGAGGATCTTCAGACCGAGCTGAGCACCAAGATGGGCGTGTTCCGCGCCGTGGACGGCGTGTCGTTCTCGCTGCGGCAGGGCGAAACGCTGGGCATCGTCGGCGAGTCCGGATCGGGCAAGTCGATGACCGCGCTCAGCCTTCTGCGGGTCCTGCCGAGGCCCGCCGGCCGCATCGTCGGCGGCCGCGTGATGTTCGGCGGCCAGGACCTGATGACGTTGAGCGACCAGCAGATGCGCCGCATCCGCGGCGGCAGCATCTCGATGGTGCTGCAGGACCCGCAGACCTCGCTGAACCCCGTCTACACCATTGGCAGCCAGATCACCGAGGCCATCGCGTTGCACCGCGACGTGCCGCGCCGGTCGCGCATCGGCCGCGCCGTGGAGGTGCTGCGCGAGGTGCGCGTGGCCGCCCCCGAGCAGCGGGTCAACGACTATCCCCACCAGATGAGCGGCGGGATGAAGCAGCGCGTCTCGGGCGCCATCGCGATTTCCTGCGAGCCGAAGATCCTGATCGCCGACGAACCCACCACCGCGCTGGACGTGACGATCCAGTCGCAATACCTGCGCCTTCTGCGCGAGATACAGGACAAGTCCGGCCTGTCGATCATCTTCATCACCCATGATTTCGGGATCGTCGCCAACATGTGCGACACGGTGGCGGTGATGTATGCGGGCCGCGTGGTGGAATACGGGCCGGTGCGCGCCGTCTTCGACGCGCCGCGGCACCCCTACACCCGCGCGCTTCTGAATTCCGTTCCGACGATGGACCGGCGGGTGGAGCGGCTTTATACCATCCCCGGCCAACCGCCCGCGCTGTGGGAACTGCCGAAAGGCTGCCATTTCCTGCCGCGCTGCCCCTTCGCCGAGCCGCGCTGCGAGATGCGGTATCCCCCCGAACTGACCGAATCGCAGACAGGGGCCGACGGCAGCCACCGGGCGCGGTGCTGGAAACTCGAGGATCCGACATGGTAGACGCGCCGCTCCTGCGCTTCGAGGCGGTCAAGAAGTACTTTCCCGTGACCAAGGGCGTGCTGTTCTCAAGGCAGATCGGCCAGGTGCACGCGGTCGACGGCATCGACCTGGCCATCGGCGAGGGCCGGACCCTGGCGCTGGTCGGCGAGTCCGGCTGCGGCAAGACCACGACCGCCCGGCTCGCCTTGCGGCTGGAGGCGCCGACCGAAGGCCGCGTCATCGTCGATGGCGAGGATGTGCACCAACTGGAAGGGGCGGCGCTGAAACGCTACCGCGCCAGGGTCCAGGCGGTGTTCCAGGACCCCTGGAGCTCGCTCAACCCCCGAATGCGGGTTCGCGATATCATCGCCGAGACCTTGCGCGTCAATTTCAGCTATGCGCGCAGCGAACTGGACGACCGGGTGGAGAAGGCGATGCTGGATGTTGGCCTGCGCTCCGCGCAGGCGCGAAACTTTCCGCACGAGTTCAGCGGCGGCCAGCGCCAGAGGATCGCCATCGCCAGCGCGCTGATCTCCGAGCCCAGGGTCCTTATCCTCGACGAGCCTGTCTCGGCGCTCGATGTCTCCATCCGCTCCCAGATGATGAACCTCCTGCAGGACCTGCAGGAGCGATACGGGCTCACCTACCTGCTGGTGGCCCACGACCTGGGCACCACGCGGTACATGGCCGACTGGCTGGCCGTGATGTACCTGGGCCGCATCGTCGAATACGCCCCCGTCGACTCTCTGTTCGAGGCGCCGCGCCACCCCTACACGCGGGCGCTGTTCTCGGCCGCGTTGCCCGGCCACCCGGACCGCAAGCACGACGAGATCGTCCTGAGCGGAGAGGTGCCGTCGCCGCTCGACCCGCCGGGCGGATGCCCGTTCCACCCCCGATGTCCGTTCAAGATCGGGGCGATCTGCGAAACCACCGTCCCGCGGCTGAAGCCGGTGCCCGGGGTCGACCAGCATGCCGCCGCCTGTCACCTGCACTGATCCGGCAACCGTCGGGGGGCCGCGTGCCCCTATGGCAGTGGCCCCGGTGCCGCGTCGAACACCAGGCGAAAGCCCATATGCGGCGTGGCGCTGTCGGACGAATTGCCGGTCCGCGCGGCGATGCGGTAGCGCCAGCAATAGGACCGGTGGCACAGGAACGAGCCGCCCTTGGCCACGCGGTAGCCGCGCATCGCCGCTGCGCGGGCGCGGGCGGCCTTCTTCAGCGACGGGATGCGGAAGGGATCGGCCGTCCACTCCCACACGTTTCCGACGGTGTGGTACAGGCCATACCCGTTCGGTGCGAAGGACCGCGCCGGGGCGGTCGCGCGATAGCCGTCGGCGCCCGTGTTCCTTTCCGGAAACCGCCCTTGCCAGATGTTGCAGGGCAGGAACGCCGCGTCATCGGGTTCCTGTGTCCCCCAGGGATACGGCACGTCGCCCAGGCCGCCGCGCGCGGCGTGTTCCCATTCCGCCTCGGTCGGCAGCCGACCGCCGGCCCAGGCGGCAAAAGCCCGTGCGTCGTTCCAAGAAACCTGCGTGACAGGATGGTCGGGGTCCCAGCACGCCTCCGCGGTGCCCGGTCCGTTGATGTCCCGCCAGGTCGCGTCGTCGACGCGGCGCCACCACTCGGTTCCCACGACGGCCTGGGTCATGGCGATTGCCTCTGGCACGTCGGACCAGAAGACGAAGGACCAGCCGAAGCGCTCGGCCTCGGTCACATGGCCGGTCGCCGCGACGAAGCGGGCGAACTGGGCGTTGGTGACTGTCGTGACGCCGATGCGAAACGGCCGAAGCGGTGCCACCCGGCGCAGTTCCTCGCCGTCGTTCGGGATGCGGGGGTGTGCGGTCCCCACGACGGGGCTACCGCCCGGGATGGCGACCGTCTCGATCTCCGTTGGCTGCGCGGCCGCGGCGGGCGCCGTCGGCCTGGCCGCCGCGCGCCCCTCGGCCCGGGCCGGCATGCAGCACCCCTTCGCGGCGGCGCTGGCGTCCGGGGTGTCGCGGGGGCGCTCTTCGTCCATGACCGGCCGTCTATTGCCAGGCCGCCTCGCCGGGGGGCGAGACGATCAGGTGGCGGGCATTGCGGGTCTGGACGGCGCTCTCGATGTGAAAGTCGAGCAGTTCGCGCAGCAGCTCCGCCTTCACCCCGGCCACCGCCGGGTCATCCCACAGGTTTCGCGTCTCTCCGGGATCGGAGTCCAGGACGAAGAGCTGCCCCGCGTCGCTGCCGCGGAACAGCACCAACTTGTGCGTCCGCGACCGGATCATCGTCAGATAGCTCGTGCCGGTCATGTTCACGTCACCCGCCTGTTCGCAGAAGACGTGGCGCCGCCCCTCGAACGCCGCACCCTCCAGCACGGGGTTGAGCGTCCGCGCCTCGAAGCTCGGATTGGGATCGACCCCGGCCCATTCCAGGATCGTCGGCGCCAGGTCGAACAGCTGAACAAGGGCATCGACCGACCGGCCGCCCTCGAACCGGCCCGGCGCCGAGACGATCAGCGGCACGCGGGTCACGCAGTCATAGGGCGCCCATTTCTGGCTGAGCCCGTGGTCGCCCAGGTTGTCCCCGTGATCGGAGGTGAAGATCACGATAGTGTTGTCCATGTTGCCGCGCGCCTCCAGCGTCTGAAGGATGCGGCCGACCTGCCGGTCGATCATCTCGACATTGGCGAAGTAGTAGGCGCGCATGCGCCGCAACTCCTCGGCCGTCGGGTCGACCTTCCAGGCGACGCTGTCGTGGTCCACCTCGACATCGTGGCGGCGCTTCTCGACCCAGGGCGCGACGAGGTCGGCCAGTTCCGCCGCGCTGACATCCGGCACGGGCACGTCGCGCGCCATGTATTTCTCCGCCAGCTCCGGCGTCGGGTCATAGGGCGGATGCGGCCCGGGAAAACCCACGGTCAGGAAAAGCGGCGCATCGACAGGCTTGGTCTGCAGCCACCAGCACGCGGTCTCACCAACGAAGTTGTCGGATTGCAGCCGTTCGGGCAGGTCCCGGTATCTCGATGCTTTGCCATTCGAGGTGACCGGAGCACAGCGACGCGTACTCGCGGAGATATCAGAGGACCTGTCCCAGGCAGCGCCGGCCCATCGCCTCGTCCACGGAGATGTCGGTTCCGGCAAGACCGCCATCGCAGCGTGGGCGTTGTACTGTGCCGTCGAGGCTGGAAAACAGGCGGCTTTGATGGCCCCGACGGAGCTTCTAGCCGAACAGCATTTCCGTGCTCTGCGCAGTCTGTTGATGCCACTGGGTACCGATTCGGTGCTCCTGACGGGCAGTCTTGCTGCCGAGGCAAAGGACCATGTGCGGCAGCGTTTGGCCGACGGCGAGCCGGTCCTCGTCGTCGGTACGCACGCTTTATTCCAGGAGAGCGTGGTGTTCGCGGACCTGTCAGTGGCCGTCATAGATGAGCAGCACCGCTTCGGCCTGCAGCAGCGGGCGGCTCTGACGGCAAAGGGCCTCCACCCCAACGTGATAGTGATGTCGGCGACGCCGATTCCCCGGACGCTCGCCCTGACCTTGTACGGTGAATTTGACGTCTCGGTAATTGATGAACTGCCTCCGGGGCGGCAACCCGTCGCCACAAGACTACTGGCTCATGGCAAGCGGGCCCTGGCTCTGAAAACGGTCGTCGAAGAGCTTGCGGCCGGGCATCAGGCGTATGTCGTATGCCCGCTGGTGGCGGAGGGTGGAAAGCTTCATGCCGAGGCGGCGATACAGATGTATCAGCGCCTGGGCGATGAGTTGGCTGAACTGTCGGGAAGCCACGTGGCGCTGGGTCTGGTTCACGGCCAGATCCCAGCCGAGCAGCGCGAAGAGGTGATGGAGGAGTTCCGCGCGGGCAAGATCCAGGCACTGGTTAGTACCACGGTCATCGAGGTGGGCGTGGACGTACCCAATGCTACTGCGATAGTCATTTTCAACGCGGAGCGTTTCGGGCTTGCCCAGTTACACCAGTTACGTGGCCGCGTCGCGCGCAGCAGCACGCAGGCTCGTTGTGTGCTCCTCACCGGTAGCAAGACCCCGGAGGTGATTGACCGCTTGCGGGTTCTCGAGGCAACCAGCGACGGCTTCCAGATTGCTGAAGAGGACCTGCTGCGACGGGGCCCCGGTGAACTCGTCGGCCTCGCCCAGCACGGTCTCCCGGACGTGCATATGGCCGCCTTAGTGGCCAATACGGCGACACTGGTGCAGGCCCGCGAAGACGCCCGCGAGCTTCTCGCAGATGACCCTGAACTCAGCCGGCCGGAGCATCAGGTATTGCGCAACGCGCTGCAAGCGGTATCATCTCAACCCCGCGAATTGACGATATAACATGCGCGTCATTGCAGGGAGTGCCAGATCAACCCGGTTGCAGTACCCGAAGGGGGTGAGGATACGGCCGACGAGCGACCACGTCCGGGAGTCACTATTTGCCTCTCTGGGCGAAGAGTTGGCAGGGAGTCGTTTCTGCGATCTATACGCGGGAGCGGGCACCGTTGGCATCGAGGCGTTGAGCCGGGGCGCACAAAACGCGGTCTTCGTCGAGAGGAATAGTCGCTGCTTGCAGGCATTGTATGCCAATCTGGAGAATACACATCTGGTGGAAAGCGCGGAGGTAATCCGTGGGAATCTGCCCGGTTGCATCAAAGAGGTATGGCAAAAGTCCGGCCCATTTGGTATAGTATTCGCAGACCCGCCGTATGCAGATGACCCACAGCCCGTGCTGTTGGCTCTCGCGGAGGTGATGGCGGAGGCAGGTGGATTGCTGCTGCTGCAGTGTGACAGCCGGACGGATCCGGAGGCGCCAGGCCTCGAGTTGCTGCGTAGTCAGCTGTTCGGCGACACTGTCGTAATCTGGTATCGTCTTTGAGCCGCGCGGTGCCCGAAGCCGGTCAAGCTCGGTCCGCGAGTGTGGGAAGTAATGGATTGCTCCATGAAAGCGCTCAACACATGGCCGGTAATCGCGGCGGCGATGACTATGTCCTGGCTGTTGGGATGTCACGGCAGCAGCCAGCAACAAGATTTCCTGGGTGTGCCGGACCGGGGCGCAACAGTGGTCGGTGGCTGGGAGCTCTTCGTCATCGGCCCGTCGTTCGACGGCCCGTGGTACTCCGCGGAAGAGACCGGCAGCTCGGGCACATGGAACATAAAGGAAGCCGGGGAGCCGATACGCTCGGCCCAGCTTGGTGACCAGACGGGCGTGTGGTCGCGAACACTGAAGCTGCCCAACCGCCCGCAAGAGATCAGCTCAGGCACATGGGGCTTCGATTCGCGGACAGGCTACTATTTCACCGACGCGAGTGGAGATACACCGTTCTATCTCCAGAACAATAAGCTTTACTATGCAATACAGGAGCCGGGGATATTTACCGGCGCTGTCGTGTGGGAGAAGAAATGAAGAAATCGCCTGGGAAGTCTGAGGCCGTATTGGGGTGGCTGGTGCGAGATTGCCGCGTGTTGATGGCGGTAGTACTGGCAGCGGCCATGGTATTGGCCGCAGGGTGCCATGGTACCGGGGAGGCTGAGCCGCCGCTGGGACGGGGCCAGGACGACCATCCGCTGGCCGGGATCTGGCGGCTGATGGAACTGGGTGAAACCAAAGATGGCCCCTGGTATTCGGCCTTGACGATGTGGGCGTACGGGGACTGGGCCATCGTCAATACCGAGCCCGCACCGGGTCCTCGAATGACGGGGGTAACCGGCTCGGGAACGTGGGGGCGGAGCATCAGCTTTGTCGGGCATCCGCCGCTGAATGACTCCGGTACGTGGACGAGTGACGCTAGCGGCTATCAGTTCCTGAATTCGTCAGGGCAGCGCGTAGAGATCACTTTCGGGCCGGGCTATATGTCCCATGACATAGACGTCCCAGGGGTTTTCAGCGGCGTGGCGAAATGGCGGAAGATGGTGACCGATCCACTCAGGTAGGGATGACAGTCAAGTGAGTAAGCGCATTGCGGTATGTCCGGGGAGCTTTGACCCAATAACGCTGGGGCATCTGGCCATTGTGCAGCGAGCGGCAGCGCTGTTTGACGAAGTTATCATAGCTGTGGCCGAGGATGCAGAAAAACGCCACACCTTTGGCATTGATGAACGCGTGGAACTGGCGACGGACGCATCCGGCGACATCGAGAACGTAACAGTCGAATCGTTCAGCGGTCTGCTGGCCAACTACTGCGAGCGGCGCGGAGTGACCGCCATCGTCAAGGGCCTGCGCGGTCACTGCGATATTGACCATGAACTGCAGATGCAGACCGTGAACAAAAACCTCGCGCCCGGCGTCGAGACCGTCTTCCTCATGGCGTTGACGGAGGTCGCCCACATCAGCTCAAGCATGGTGAAATGGCTCGCCAGTCTGGGTGCGGATGTCTCCGGCTATGTGCCGGAGAATGTCGCTGAACGGCTGAGACAAGACGTATAGGCAGCGGGTAGGCGACGTGAATGGTGCAGGGAGGGGCAGCAGCATGGAAATATTACAGCTTCTGAGTGAACTTGAGGAGATGGGGGAACGGGGAGAGAAGGCCTGGTACTGCCGGGTGTTCTTGCTGCGCAAGCTCGCACTGGACGCCGACGAGTTCTACGACATGATCCACAAACTGCGGACAAGCTTGCCTGCGGAGATGACTACGGCGACCCAGTTGACCCGCCGACGTGAGGAGATAATTGAGCAGGCACAGGGCGAGGCGCAGAAGATCATTGACGGGGCTCGGCAGCAGGCGCAGCTGATGGTCTCCAACGATGAGTTGACCAAGCAGGCGGAAGCGGAGGCAGCCCGCAGGATCGAACAGGCAACCGTCGAGTGTAATGCCATGCGTGCTGAGGCGGTTCAGTGGGCGCGTGGCATTGTCGAACGCCTCGAGACTTATATGGGCCGAATCTCGGCGACCATTGACAAGACTAAGAATGCGTTGAGCAGCCAGGGACCCGTTGCGGCCAGGTCGGATGCGCCGGGCCGGGCCGCGCCAAGTCGAGATGAGCCAACTCGAGATGAGCCAAGGTAGCTCTGCCACCTGCCCCGAATCAGCATAGCATAAAGGTCGTGGGGATCGGGGGCAGCGCGACCGACCAGGAAGCTCAATCATGACCGACCCGCTGTTCGGGGGTCGGTCTAGCGATGACTCCGGCCGGCCCGATCCGGACACCGCCTGGTATTTTATGCATTACTCAGATAAACAGGAGAGCGCAGACTGTGATAGTCCTAGTGGTCAATTGTGGGAGTTCATCCCTGAAGTATGAGTTATTCGATGTGGAGACTGAGAAGTCTCTCGCCTCAGGCATAGCCGACCGTGTTGGGATCAATGGCGGGAATCAAGCCATCTTCAAGCACCGCGTGCCCGGCTGCAGTGAAATCGAGCGGCAACAACCCATACCCGATCATCAGGTCGCCCTGGGTTTGGTGTTGGAAGCACTGACGGACGATGAGTGTGGTGTCATTTCCACTCTCGATCAAATTGGAGCCATCGGGCACCGCGTCGTGCATGGAGGTGAGAAGTTTTCTCAATCCGTGATAATTGACGACGACGTGATATCCGCAATTGAGCAGGTCGCGGAGCTGGCGCCACTCCACAACCCCGCGAATCTAATGGGGATCAATGCTTGCACGAAGCGATTGCCGGAGGTCACGCAAGTTGCCGTCTTTGATACGGCCTTCCACCAGACGATGGAGCGGAAGGCATTTCTTTATGGACTACCGTATGCGCTGTACGAGGAATACGGTATCCGGCGTTACGGCTTCCACGGGACTTCGCATCGGTATGTAAGCCTCGTCGCCGGCCGGCGCCTGTCCGCAATCGGTATTCCCGTTGAGCAGCACAAGATTGTGACCACCCATCTGGGGAACGGCTCGAGCATGGCGGCAGTCAAAGCGGGTAGGAGCATTGACACGACGATGGGGCTGACTCCCCTAGAGGGGCTCCTGATGGGCACTCGCTGTGGCGACCTCGACCCGGCGATCGTCCCGTATCTGGATCAGAAGCTGCATCTCAGCCCCAGCGAGGTGGATAATCTGCTGAATACCAAGTCGGGCCTCCTGGGTGTATCAGGGGTCAGTTCGGACATGCGCGACGTGAAAGCGGCGGCGGCGGCAGGGAACCAGCGGGCCCAGGCTGCCATCGAAATACTCTGTTACCGGGTGAAGAAGTACGTTGGGGCCTATGCCGCGGCACTAGGCGGATTAGATGCAGTGGTATTTACGGCGGGGATAGGTGAGAATGAGCCGCTCATTCGCGAGAAGTCAGTTGAGGGGCTCGAATACCTGGGCATTGAGATTGATCGTGACAAGAACTACGCGGCGGAAAGCGAACCCGAGGGAATTGACATCTCGAATCCGGAGGCCGCTGTGCGTGTCTATGTAATACCCACCAACGAGGAACTGATGCTGGCGCGCGATACCGCAGAGCTGGTGTATTGAGGCGGGGCAGCACTCCCGGACATCGTCGCGAGCAGGTGTGATACCGAGAGGCAGGCCCAGACAGGGGCAGTGACTTGGTTTCAGCAGAATCGGCTTCGCAGGCGACCATGTTATCAGAGCTAGGCCATTCATCCATAGTGTGGAGTTAATGTGTGACCTGCTACGTCGAGTTGTCGAGGCTCGGACGAAGCTACGCGCGGTGGAATGATTGCGGTTGGCCGTGTGAGAGTTCATGAGAGTGGGAATACTGTATAGTAAGACAACTGGGTTGCTAGGAGACCAAAGATGACCAAGTTGAGCGGGACTGGTGTACTGGTTTGTTGTCTGGTGCTAGCGCTTGCTGCGATGACCGCCGCACTCGCAGACACCCAGAAGGTAAGCATTGATGCCCCAAATGCCACTCTGGCAGACGTCTTGGCAGATATCGCCGATCAGACGGGCATTAGTATCTACCTCGGTGAATCGCCCGCGGGGAACATCGAGGGCGTCAGTGTGGAGGATGTTACCCTGGAAGAAGCCATACATGCGGCGGCCAAGGCCGGGAACTGCTCCTGGATGCGGTTGTATGTGCTGAATGTGCCGGAGGTAGCTGAAGAGTGCGACTTCAACACGCTGGTCCATGCGGCTGCCAAGAGCCGGCGCGAGCGCCTCGAACGGATGAGCCAGGAGATGCAACGTTCAGTGGCGGAGCGGGCTGCCGAGATGATGAATGCCGGCAATGACGACGGTGACAAGACACCGATAGGCGGCTGGCGTGCCGGGGCCAGTCCGGCCGGCGCAGTCGAGGGGCCGGCGGACAAGGCGGCGCGCTGGGCCATGTCCGACCCGCTGCGTTTCGTGATCAGCTTGCAGTACACTGATCCGGCGAGCCTCAAAGTTGATGGTGCGAACTTCACTGCTTGCTCCGACGCCTTTGCCGATGCCACAGGCTTTGTCATTCTCGACGGCTCCGCGCAGTTCACGGGTACTATCAGCGTTGATATGACCGAGATGCCCGTGGATGAGATTGTCGCCGCGGTCGCCCAGCAGATGGGCTGTGACTGGCGGCGTGTCTATCTGGTGGCTCATGTTCGGCAGTTGACGGATACGGAAGTCGAGGAGCGACTCGACAAGATGTTCACTTCCGGAATGGACTACTTCTGGAGCCAGCCCGAAGAGAAGCGTGCCCAGATCATTGAGCAGATCATCGAGCGCAGCGACGAGTTGCAGCCGGAGCAGCTATCCAAGGTACGCTCCTCACGCATCGCCCGCAAGATGGTCTCGAACTTCATGAGTTATGCCAACACGTTGTCCATGGAACAGCGCAGGGAGCTCGTGCCGCTACTGCAACAGGCAGCGAAGATCATGGGAAAGTGAAGAAGGCAAAATGAGAGCCAATCGAGAGATGAACAATTGCGTGAGCCGGGGCTTTACGCTTGTCGAACTCCTTACCGTAATAGCCATAATAGCTGTATTGACGGCGATACTATTCCCGGTGTTCTCAAGTACGCGGGAGAAGGGGCGGCAAGTGAAGTGCATGTCCAATCTGCGGCAGATCGGGATAGCACTCAAGGCCTATGCCACCGATGTTGGTGGGTTTCTGCCGCTGGCCAATAACAGGCCGAGCGTTGACGGCGCGCCCGGACTCCCTGACGTGCTGATGAGCTATGCGCGCAGCAGCCAGATATTCCGCTGTCCCAGCGACAGAGACAATACGTGGCAGACTGAGGGCACCAGCTACGACTACGCACTGGGGATGCTCAATATTGGGATGCCGGTGCAGCGCAGCGACCGGCCATGGAATCAGGAGAACTCAACTTGCCCGTTGATCAGCGACTTCTCGGAGAGTTGGCATGCCGGCGGGCCCAATGTCCTCTACGTTGACGGGCACGTGAAGCATGTCGTGACCCGCTGAAGAGTGGCCTCGCCGCGGTAACGACCCCCATGTCCTACGCACTATTCCCGTACCTGCATGGGGCCAAGCTTGCCGACCTGGGGGCACCGGTGGACTGTCTCTATCGGGATGGAACTCTGACATCGGATGATCTCTGCAGTAGCGGCACTTCCCTCGGTTGTCACCTCAGTTTTCCAGAGACCGACACACGTTCTCGGGCCATAGGGCAGACGGCAAAGACGATATAGCTCAGAGCAGATGACGTGGGCTGTGTGTTGGCAGCATCAAGCGGTGAAAAGGAAGAAACGCAAATATGGCTGTGCCACGGGTGTTTGTTGACGGGGGCGCGATAGCCGGCGGACATATTGAAGTCGGAGATGAGGCCTCTCATCACCTGGCGGTCGTTCTGCGACGGCAACAGGGCGACCACTTCTATGCCATTGACGGCAACAGCGGGATGGAATACCTCGTCGAGATAACGGAGGTCACTGAGCGAGGCGTGAGCGGTCGCGTGCTCCAACAGGCCGAAGCCCACGAGGCGCCGGCACGGGAGGTGACGCTCTATCAAGGCCTGCCTAAAGGCAAGCGGTTCCCACTGATAGTGCAGAAGTGCACAGAGTTGGGTGTCGGCGGGATTGTACCGATGACAACAGCCCGCTGCGTCGTCCGCATTGATGAGCAACGCGCTGCCCGCAAACTGCAGCGATGGCAGAAGATAGCGCAGGAGGCGGCGAGACAGTGTATGGGCAGCAGCCCGCCGGAGATATCGCAACTGTTGGGGTTCGGTGAGGCGCTGGCAGACTGGGAGGCTTCAGATCGTCCCGGACTTTTCTTGGACGAGGCCCTGGCAGGCGACGAGGAACACGGCCTGGCGGCGGCCTTGGCAAAGTTGAGATCTCGGCAAAAGCTGGGTATCTTCGTTGGCCCGGAGGGCGGTTTCAGTGAAGAGGAAGCGCAGATGGCAGTAGAGGCAGGCCTGATTGCAGTGAGTCTCGGTAGCAGGATCTTGCGGACTGAGACGGCCGCAGTAGTCGCGTGCGCAATCGTCATGTACGAGGGCGGAGAATTAGGTGGCAGGCGCTGACTTTGGCAACTCTACGCCCCCTGCAATACTGCGCAGGGCGGACGGCCATCACAACAAGGCGATCGCAGGCACGGGGTGAAGGGCAAAGGCGGAGGCACAAAAAACGGGAGGTAACCGGTATCTGTATCTGGGGTGGTTACCTCCCGCGTGCATCTACATCTGCTGCTCCGTCAGGTGCGTCATTTACGGCATCGCGCCGTCTACGTCGGTGACTGTGGTGTTGACGCTGCTGCCCAGAGCCGTCCAGGCGGTGATCGCCACGACGACGATGAGGGCCAGCAACAGAGCATACTCCACCGTTGTCAATCCGTCTTCATCTCTCCAGTAACTAAGCATTTTAGTTCCTCCCTACCTCTCCTTTTTTTGCGTCGCTGCTAAGAGCAACTCGTTTGCCACAAGCGGCTCAGTAGTTGGTCGGTCTGGGCGGGCTATCGATGGTAGAGTGCACCGCCCGCCATGTCCCCCCAAGGACCTCATTGTCAAACCGACCGTGTGACTGTTA
>Ga0180432_10007858_pt1 | contig 13454 bp, 9 predicted proteins | sample SS_ome_10_FD_132414 | JGI IMG/M metagenome (GOLD analysis project Ga0180432, IMG submission 132414) | Hypersaline lake sediment archaeal communities from the Salton Sea, California, USA - SS_1_MS_2 metaG | ecosystem: Environmental > Aquatic > Non-marine Saline and Alkaline > Hypersaline >...
CCGTACTTGATGAGCGCCTGTGCCGCCTGGTGAGTATCGCCGCCGCATCCTTCCGAGGAACTCCTCCCACATGAACGGTCTTCGACAATCGGTCTTTCACGATTCCCGCCCCGCCATGGGCACGATGGCCGAGATCTACCTCGCGACCGAGGACCCCGCTCGAGCTTCAGAACTCTTCGAGGCAGCGTTCGCGGAGATCGAATATGCCGAAGCCACGTTGAGCAGGTACCGGCCGAACAGCGAGATTTCTCGCATCAATGCAAGCGCTGCGGAAGGGGATGTTACTGTCGACCCAGAGCTGTTCGGTTTGTTGAAGCTAGCGCGAGAATACGGCCGGATCTCGCACGGCGCGTTCGATATCACGGTGGGCCCACTCGTCAATGCATGGGGTTTCTCTGGTGGGCAAGGCCGTCGTCCTTCCAGACGAGAACTGTCTAGTGCTCGCGATCGATCGGGATGGCGGTTGTTGGAGTTAACCGAGAGTCAGCGAACCGTTCGGTTTCTGCGCGACGGCGTCGAGATAGACCTTGGTGCGATAGGCAAGGGTTGGGCGCTGGACCGTGCCGCCGCCGTTCTTTGCAGGCATGGGGTGGGGAATGCGCTGCTGGGTGCCGGAGCCAGCAGCTACCTCGCCTTGGGGCACCCACCGGATCAAGACGGTTGGATTGTCAACGTGACCGATCCCACCGATACGTCGCGCGTGCTGACTGCCCTTCAACTCAGCGACGCCGCACTTGCGACTTCTGGTGCGAATCAGAAGTTCTTCGAAGTTGACGGCAAGAGGTATAGTCATATAATCGATCCGCGGACCGGCTCGCCGGTCGAGGGAATGCTGCAAGTCACGGTGTTGGCCGAGAAGGCCACAGATGCAGACGTACTGGCAACGGCATTGTTTGTTCTCGGTCCGGATAGTGGGCCGAGGCTGTTGCCGGAGGGCCAGATGCGCGGAGCGTTGTTCGTGCTGGATGCGCCCGGCAGGCGTCGGGTCGTTGAAGTCGATTGGCCCGACGACAATCGACCTTAGGGAAAGACACGCAAAAGAGGTAACGAGGCAACACATGGAACGACGAGATTTCTTGACGACATCGACTGCTGCCGCAGCCGCCGGCGCCTCCCTTTTGCTTCTCAACTCTTGTGCGGACGAGACATCTGAAGAGGGGCAACGAAGATCGTCGGGCGCGGCGATTCGCCTCGGGATCATTGGAGCGGGAAGCCGCGGCAAGTACATGATGCGACAGTTCCTCCGCGTTCCAGACGTGAGCATCGACGCCATCTGTGACGTGTACGAACCTCGGTTCGACGAGGCTCGGGAGGTAACTGGTGAAGACACACCTGCGTTCAGCGATCTTCGCGCCATGCTCGACGCCTCAGCTGACCTGGACGGAGTGATCATTGCGAGCCCGCTCAGTTTCCACGCCGAGCACATATTGGCTTCGCTCGAGGCCGGATTGCACGTTTACGGTGAGAAATCGATGGCGTTCACTGTCGATGAGTGTAATGCGATCGTACAGGCAGTACGCGCGAGCGGGAAGAAGTATCAAATAGGCCTGCAGTACCACTACGCCGCCTGGTACCGGCAGGCCCTCCGACGTATCCAGGAGGGAGAGATCGGGCAGGTGTCTCACGTGTACGCATATTGGCATCGCAACTACAACTGGCGTCGACCGGTCCCTGAACCTTCGCTTGAACGGCTCATCAACTGGCGCCTCTACGAGGAATACTCCCACGGGTTGGTGGCGGAGTTGGGTGCACACCATATCGATACGGCAAACTGGGTGTTCGGTGAGACACCTGCCAGCGTTGTGGGAAATGGAGACATCACTTTCTATGACGACGGTCGTGAGACTCTGGACAACGTGCAGGCTATCTACAGCTATCCGAGCGGTGGCACCCTGGTATTCAGTTCGATCATCGGCAACCACAAACAGGGCTGCCAGGTGATTATCTACGGTACCGGGGGCACTATCGAGCTCACGCTCGAGGATGGTTACATCTTCTACGAACCCGCTCGTCCCAATTCGGCAGTACCGCAGGAAATGGTGGAAGCTGGAGTGAACACGACGGCTTCGCTATCAACATCTGGCGACATGCCTTACCGCGGCAGAGGTCGATTGATCGATATCGAACGACGCAACGCGGGCGAGCCAAGCTGGCACGCGGCCCGCGCGTTCATCGAGTCAATTAGAGAAGATACGCATCCCGTGGCTGACGAGATTGTTGCGTGGGGCGAAGGCGTGTCGGTGGCACTCGGGGTCGAGGCGGTCAGAAACGGAACCCGAATCGAATTTGCGGAACGCGGGGCCCTCGAACCTGCGATCTAGGCATAAATCTCCTCAACCAGTTCCTTGTATTTGGCCGCGATTGCGTTCCGCTTTACCTTGAGTGTGGGAGTAATCTCACCACCCGCCAAGGTGAAGTCCTCCGGCAGCAACCTGAATTCTTTGATCTTCTCGAAATTCGCGAGTTCAAAAGAATGCGCGTCGATTCGTTCACGGAAGAACTTCTTCACTTCCGGTAAACGAATCAGATCGAGTCTCGATTCGAATTCCCACTTCTTGCGCCTCGCGAACTCTTCTAACGCACTGAAGAACGGCACGATCAACGCGCTCACAAACTGTCTGCCTTCGCCCACTACTGCTATTTGCTCGATGTAGTGATCTTTGCCAACCGCGGTTTCGATCCGCTGCGGCGCTACGTTCTTCCCTCCGGACGTGATAATCAGGTCTTTCTTCCGGTCGGTGATCGTTAAGTACCCGTCTTCTGACAGTTCCCCGACGTCGCCCGTACAGAGCCAGCCGTCGCGCAACACCGCCTCGGTCGCTGTGGGGTTGTTGTAGTAACCCTTCATTACGTTGGGACCCTTGGCCAATATCTCACCGTCTTCCGCAATCCTGATCTCACAGTCGATAACCGGCCGCCCCACCGAGCCGAATTTGAACGCGTCGGGACAGTTGGCGGTGAGCATGGGTGAGGTCTCCGTCAATCCATAGCCTCGGCAAATCAGTATGCCGGCCGCGAAGAAGAAGTCTTCGATCTCTCTCGCCATCGGTGCCCCACCCGCGGAGAAGAAGTTCTTCGGCCCTCCCACGATGTCACGGATCTTGTGCAATACCAGTTTGTCGGCAAGCGCGTATCTTATCCTGAGCGCAAGCTCAGTGCGACTTCCACTCTGTCTGGCCGCGGCGTGCTCGCGACCCACGCCGACCGCCCAGTGAAACAACTTCTGACGCAGTGGAGATGCCTGGCTCAACTTGTCGTGGACTGCCGAGTAGATCTTCTCGTAGAGCCGTGGCGCACTCACCATCACGGTTGGCTTCACCTCTGCCAGATAGCTGATCACCTGCTTCGGATCCCGCACGTACCAATTTTGCGCACCACTGTTGAATACGAAATACGACCACGTTCGTTCGTAAACGTGACTTAGCGGAAGGAAACAGAGTGAGCGGTCCTCGGTTGTGACCGAAAACCACTCATTCACGGCACGGAACTGATGGAAGAAATTCCCGTGAGTGAGCATCACTCCTTTGGGCTCACCGGTCGTTCCTGATGTGTAGATTATCGAAGCGATGTCATTAGTAGAGATTCCCAAGCACCGTGCCTCTACCTCTCCAGCTCGATTGGATGTGCGCCCCCTCTCGAGTAGTTCCTCATAGCTGACGGTGTTGGGGTCGTCCGCTTGCAGCGTTCCATCCAATACAACCTGCGTGCGTATGGTCGACTTGTGAGCGAATGAGTTGACTTTCTCGTGTTCCGCGAATCCGCCCACGAACATCACCTGAAGCCCCGCGTCCGCGGCGATGTATTCAGCCTGCCCTGAAGTGTTCGTGGCATAGATAGGTACCGTGATTCCGCCCACGCTTTGAATCGCGAAGTCGGCTATCGCCCATTCCGGGCTGTTCGGAGCCATGATCCCGACGCGATCGCCGACCTTGACGCCCAGCTCCAACAAGCCCTTGGCCAGGTTCTCAATGAGCTGACCAAGCTCGCGATATGTGATTTTCTTCCATACTTCGCCTTCCTTGAAACTCATTGAGACCAACTCACCGTACTCAGAGCTCTTGGTGCGAATCATCGATGCGAGGTTCAATTGACTCACGAGATATCCTGATTTCCTGAGGTTCGGAACACTGCCGATCTAACGACGGGTACGACTTAAAGTAGGCAAATCCGGACGATATGGATAATATCTTTCCATCATGGGTCAGAAAGCAAACACCTTCCGCCTTATCGCCGCGCTAGCGTTGGCGGTGGCCGCGGTCGCGATCATTTGGGTCGTTTCTTCCCACAAAGATCGTTCGCAGGCCGATGCGGGACGCGAGCAGCGAGTGTTTCCGCAGATCGAGGGCAGAGAGGCGGTGGTACTCGACGATGATGCCAACAGGACATTCTGGGGTGACACCAGTGCCGAGCGGCCACCTCGCGTAGCCCAGTGGCTCGATGCGTTGACACGAGTCGGCATGAACGCCAGGACGATCCCGTCGATCGTGGATTGGCACGATGAACTACTCGTACTCCCGCATTCATACTGCCTCTCCAGTGACGAAGTGCGGCTGATTCAGGAGGGGATCGAGAGCGGCAAAGGTGTGTTTTTCGTTGGGCCTGTCGGAGTTCGCGGCTCCGACGCAAGCTGGATTGGCTGGAATAGATTCCATTCCATTGTCGGCAGCACCAACTTGCGGGAGTTTTCCGGTCTCGAGACGATGTTTCTCGTCGTATCGGGCACTGGGCCAGTGGGAAGTCTTTCGATGGCGGGGCATCGCATCTCTTTCCTTCAACGGGAAGGGCAATGGGGCGTTGCGGGGTTGCCGGGCGGCGCATATTGGGGGGATTACGACCGCAAGCCGTTTCCCGCGGACGAGGTTTTTCACGCTGCCGCTGTCGGCACACGAGGATCGGGGAGATACGTGTGGATTGGCTTCGATCCCGATCTGGCGGCCGGAAGCTACGAGAGCCAGGGAGCCCTCGATCGCCTCATGGCGGACCTGGTTGTCTGGAGCCTGTCGGTGCCGGCGGTCGAAGTCGATCTCTATCCAGGTGGTAAACCGAACGCTCTCATCGTTGCCATGGATACGGAATGGCAATTCGAGAACGCCGCATACCTCGGCGATCTTCTCCAGGAACGAGGGTTGCGCGGCGGGTTCATGTGCGTCAACGAGTTTGCGGATTCCAATGCGAGTCTCGTTCGCAACCTCGCCGAGTTTCATGACATTGGTTCGCACAGTGAGGACCATACTGTCTTTGTCGGACAGTCGCTACGCACACAAGCCATGCGGCTCACGCAGAGTGCAGCCGGGTTGACGGAATTGTCGGGGCAGTCGATTGTGGGATTTCGTCCACCCGAGGAGCGATACGATGAAAACACGCTGCGGGCATTGGCGGAAACCGGTTTTTGGTACATTCTCGGCGGGGAGGCTACCGCCATCGCACTGCCGACGCTTCTTGATGTGTCGGACACAGACTCATCTGCACCGCTTGTAATGATTCCAAGAATCCAACGTGACGACCTCTATCTCGTGAACAGGGAGGAACTGGGCGGTCACGAGTTGGCCGACGGCTGGCTACGGGACTGGGAGACGGTGCGCCGCCATCGAGGCATTCACTATGTGAGCGTGCATAGCACCTGGCTCACGGGCGCCGACGAGGCAAGTCTGTTGGGTCAATTCCTAGACGCCGTGCCGCTTGACGACGTTTGGGTGCCGGGGCCGAACGGATTGGCGGAGTGGTGGCGTCAGCGCGCGAGTATCCAGGCAGAGGTTGTGAATCAGGCTGCCAATGAGGTAGTGCTCCGAATTCTCAACGCTGCCCCCCAAGCGGTGGAAAACATCGGTGTCTGGGCCGTGTTCGAGGGGAACCCGGAATCGCTGCGGGTGGAGGAGGATGGCGCGCATGTTGACGGGCCGGACGAACGCGGTGCATATCTGTTCATGGTCGATAACCTCCCACCCGCTGACACGGTAGTGATTCCAATTCAACTCGGCGATCAGCGGCAGTGATCTCGAACGTGAGTTCCCACTCTTGAAAAAGGCTCCGATCAGAAACGTTGCCATAATCGCACACGTGGACCACGGTAAAACCACGCTGGTCGATAAAATGCTGCTCGAGGCAGGTGCGTTCCGCTCAGGTCAGCAAATCGAAGAACGTGTGATGGACTCCAACCCGCTGGAACGGGAACGCGGCATCACGATTCTCTCCAAGAACACGGCTGTGTTCTGGAACGACGTCAAAATCAACATCGTAGACACCCCCGGGCACGCGGATTTTGGTGGCGAAGTTGAACGCATTCTACGGATGGTTCAGGGCGTGCTGTTGTTGGTGGATGCTGCTGAAGGACCGATGCCGCAGACGCGATTCGTCACCTCCAAGGCTCTGGAACTGGGTCTTCAACCGATTGTGGTGATCAACAAAGTGGATCGGCCGGATGCTCGCCCGGAGGAGGTGTACGAGGAAGTACTGGAACTGCTGCTGGACCTCGAGGCCACGGACGAGCAGTTGGATGCACCGTTCTTGTATGCGTCGGCAAAGGAGGGGTGGGCGGAGACCGAGGGCGGAAGGGCGGAAGGGCGGAAGGGCGGTACCCAGCCACCCCACCACCGGATCATTGTGCCGGCTGACGAACCTACCGCCCTACCGCCTTACCGCCCTACCGACTCTCCCCGCGACCTCGTCCCGCTATTCGAGACAATACTCACTACGGTTCCGGAGCCGCCCGGCGACCCCGCCGCGCCCTTCCAGATGCTCGTCTCAACGATCGACTATTCGAGCTATATAGGCAGGATCGCGGTGGGCCGAATCGAACGCGGCAGAGTCGAGGTGGGGCAGGCGATAGCGTTGTTGCCGTTGGGAAAACCTGGGCTCGTCCCGGAGGCGGAGATTGTACCGGGAAGAGTGATGCGGTTGTACGGGTTTGATGGGTTGAAGAGGGTGGAGCAACGCACCGCTCGAGCGGGAGATATCGTTGCGCTCGCCGGTTTGGAAGGCGTGGAAATTGGGACTACCCTCTCTGACCTGAGCAAGGCGGAACGACTGCCCGGCATAAAGGTGGAGGAGCCCACTCTATCGGTTGACTTCATGTACAACGATTCACCTTTCGCGGGGCGCTGCGGCAGGTTTGTGACGAGTCGCCAGGTTCGAGACCGCCTGTTTCAAGAGGTCGAACGAAACGTCGCGCTCAGGGTGGAAGAAACGGACAGACCCGAGATCTTGAGAGTCTCGGGCCGCGGCGAACTGCATCTGACAATTCTGATGGAAACTATGAGGCGGGAAGGGTACGAGTTCCAGGTGAGCAGACCGCGGGTCATTACCAGAACGGGACCGGACGGAAAGGTTGAGGAGCCTTACGAGGAGATGATCGTCGATGTGCCCGAAAGCATGCTAGGTGTGGTCATTGATAAACTGGGTGGCAGGCGCGGAGATATGATCGACATGAAAAACCCGGGGCAGGGAAGAGTACGCATGCGCTTCAGGGTGCCGGCGCGTGGCCTGTTCGGGTTTCGGTCTGAATTCCTCACCGATACGCGCGGCGAGGGGATCCTGCACCACAGGTTTCTCGAGTACGGAAAATGGGTGGGCCGATTGGGAGGGAGGAACAGAGGAGTGCTGGTGGCTGATAGGGAGGGGAGTGCCGTGGGCTATGCCCTGTTTGGTTTGCAGGAACGTAGCACGCTCTTCGTGGCACCAGGCGCCCCAGCTTATGAAGGAATGATTGTGGGAGAGAACGCTCGCAGCGGCGATATGGATGTGAACGTGAGCAAGGAAAAAAAGCAGACAAACATCCGTGCCGCCGCGTCGGACGACAACATCGTGCTGGAGCCTCCTTTACAGATAACGCTCGAGTACGCACTGGAATACATTGAGGATGACGAACTGATTGAGATCACACCGGATGCGGTTCGATTGCGCAAACGTGTGCTGGATGTGCGCGCACGGAAACGGGCAGCGCGTCAGGCCTCTCGGTCTTTGAAAGGGTAGTCGCCATGATACGTGCAATCACGGTCGCAATATTGACAACCGCCACTTCAGCTGTATCTGCGGCTTGTGCAGGGTATGCGACACATCCCGCTGATGTCACGCAGACACCTGCCGCGAAGGCTACCCTCGCCGTGCCTCCCGCCCATCCAGCTTTAGCATCATCTGCTGTGACTCAACAGGACACAATCCCCCGCGTCGGCGAATACCGCGTCTACACCGGTTCCGGAGAACTCGTATCACTCGATGAAGTCGTGGCAACGATGGCGGACAACCAGGTGGTGTTCATAGGCGAATCACACGACGATCTCACGGGACATCTGATAGAGGCGGAGTTGCTGTCGCGGGCTTACATCGCATACGTAGCCTCGTACACAGACTCGGTGTCCGCGCGAAACGTGACGCTCTCGCTCGAGATGTTTGAGCGAGATATCCAGTATGTATTGGACGAATACCTCCAAGATCTGATCACTGAAGATCAATTTCTCGACAACACCAGGCCCTGGACGGAGTACGAGACAGACTACAGACCGTTGATCGAATTCGCGAAACAAGAGGGAATCTCGGTGATCGCCGCAAACGCACCACGGAGGTATGCCAACCTGGTCACCAGAAAGGGGCGCGATGCGCTGCTGGAGCTGAGTCCACAGGCATTGGCCTCACTTCCCCCGCTTCCTTACGGCATGCCGTCGCCGAGATACGAGGACCAGTGGCGTGTGGCAATGGTCGAGGCAATGGAGGAGCTGAGAGAAAAGTGTCCCATGCCCCCCGCGATGCAACGTGCCATGCGTGGCGATTCTACGAGGCCGGCAATGCCGATGGGATCACATGCATCATCGTCAAATCCGCTCCATGCGCAGGCACTCTGGGATGCGTCGATGGCGTACTCGATCAGCGAACACCTGAAGCACCATCCGGATGCTCTAGTGCTGCACATGGCGGGAGCATTCCATGTTGAACGGGGCACCGGAACCCCGGAACACCTAGAGCGCTATCGGCCGGGTTCACGCACAATGATAGTAGTCATACGACCGGTGGAGGACATCGAGAAATTCGACGCTGAGCGCGACGGCGAAAACGAGGATTTCGTTGTTCTGACTGAGGAGGCACTGACTAGGCCGTTCCCGTGTCCCGGAGGCTAGTGAAAAGGACCCTCAAATCTCCAAGAAACTCCACTCCTTCGTAAACGGCACCGAGCTGAACCGCACACCCTTTGTAGGCGTCACCCTCAGATTGTCACTCGGATTGATACCGATCCCCGCCGCCGCGTTGTAAAGCCCGGGTTCAACACTGAACGTCATGTTCTCTTCGAGCGGTGTATAGTCGCCAAGTGCTATGAACGGGGGCTGGTGACCCACGAAGATCTGGCCCTGTCCATGCGCCGGCCTGTGGTAGATGAAATCCTGCATCCCGGCATCCACCTGGTGCTGATGGATCTTGGCCGCGATGTCCGAACAGGTCGCCCCCGGTTTCGACTCTTCCTCCTGAATCTGAACTGTCTCGGCCACCACCTCCCACATGCGCTCCTGCTCGGCTGTCCACGGTCCGATGAGATAGTTCCTGTAGCACTCGCCACCGTAACCGCCTAGCTGGATGTCTGTGTTCACGTAGACAGTCTGGCCGCGTTCGATGTTGGAGTAGAAGAACTGGTTCGGGTGTGGGTACGCGCTTGCAACTCCGGCCCGGACATAGTGTGAGGTGACGTCGACGCCCACCGCCGTGTGCGGCTTGCCGTCGTAGTTGATGTCGTTCATCAACATCTCTATGCCGTACGCTTGCAGAGCCTGACCCAACTCGAAATCGGTGGCGTCCGTGCCGCGCTCAAGAATGTAGTCGCGGGCGAACGCATGGATCTTATCGAAATACCCGTATGCTCTTTGGGTGAGCGCCAACTCCTCGGGCGTCTTGATCTGTTGCATGTACAGACAGGTGTCGCTGATGTCCACAAAGCGAGTGCCCGGCATAATGCGCCTAGCTGTCTGCAACTGCGAAGCTGTGAGATCTCGATCGATAGCTATGCGGGTCCCGGCAAGACCGCGATGCCTCAGTCCATTCAGCATCCATTCGAACAGGTCGATACGGGGGCCTTGGACGACCTCGCCGCGGTTTGGGAAACCACCCTCGGCGTGTGGATAGCAGAAGTAATACTCGTTTTCCGTAGCCCACCAGCTGGTGACGAGCTCGCGATCGATACCTGGCGAATACCAGTATGCCGTGTCCTCTTCGTCGGTGCGAAAGACCACCCACGTGGACCGCTCGCCGCTACCTCTAAAGCAACCGGTGTAGTACACCATGTTCTGGTCCGAAGAGAGCACGATAGCTGAAACGCCCAATTCTTCTACGCGCTCTTTCAGCGTTCGAGTCCTGGCCTGGTGCCATTCGAGCGGTAAGCGATCGTATCCCAACGGTGCAGGTTCGAGACTGTCCGGGTGCGGCACCAGCAGGCGTTCCGACTCCCCTGCGGCAACGCCGTCGGCGGCGCAGGCCAAACCGCTTGCAGCCGTCCCTGCGCTAGCAAGACCGGCACCCATGGTTCTGATGAAATCACGTCGCGAAGCCTTCATGCTTTCCTCCAGCGAAGGGATGTGGTCATGGCATTGAGCGGGATTGTATCCTAGAGTCGCCGACTTTTCCAGAGCTTTGAGATGTCGCACATCCGGCGCACGCTTCGGCAATCACCCCCATATACGTGTAATCACGCAATGCTGAGTCGGTGCGCATCACTTACATTACACGATCTATATAAAGACTTCCTATCAAGGTGAATCGTATGACAAGCCAGCACAAACACGAGAATCTTGGCGTCGCATCACTCGCCGTGCATGCGGGCGAGGAACCCGACCCAGTATTTGGAGCGGTTGCCGCTCCGATATACCAAACCTCCACGTTCGCGTTTGAAAGTCCGGAACAAGGCGCTTCGCGGTTTGCGGGCAGAGAATCGGGCTACATCTACACTCGGCTGGGCAATCCAACCATAGATCGCCTCCACGAGAAGGTCTCAGCTCTCGAGGGAGGTATCGGTGCCCTAGCCACCGCTTCAGGCATGGCCGCCGTCAGCACGCTCTATTTCAGCTATCTGTCTGCCGGGGATCATATTGTTGGCACCAGTTCGCTCTATGGGCCGTCGCGCGTCATCATGGAGAGGGAATTTTACCGGTTCGGGGTGTCATCAACTTGGGTTAACACGGGTAACCTCGACGAAGTGAACGAGGCACTGCGTCCTGAGACCAAGATGATCTACGTGGAGACTCCTTCTAACCCGACGATGAAGCTGACAGACTTGCCGGCTGTGTCCAAGATCTGCAAAGATCGAGAGATTCTCCTCGCGGTGGACAACACATTTGCCACTCCGATCCTGCAGAAACCCCTGGAGCTTGGCGCCGACGTCAGCCTGCACAGTGTCACAAAGTTCATCAATGGACACGCGGACGTGGTGGGTGGCCTGCTGGTCTTCAAAGATAAAGAGATCATGGAGCGGGCAATAAAGCCGTGGCAGATGCTGGGCGGTACCATGGACCCGCATCAGGCATGGCTAGTGCTCAGAGGGGCAAAAACACTGAAGCTCAGGGTCGAAGCTGCCCAGGCGAACGCCAAGAAGGTGGCTGAGATGCTGGAGAACCATCCCGCGGTAGAATGGATTCTCTATCCCGGGTTGGAGAGCCACCCCCAACACGAACTGGCGATGCGACAAATGAAGGGGCCTGGTGCCTTAATATCGTTCGGGGTCCACGGAGGTATTGAGGCAGGCAAAAAGGTCCTCCAGGCCGTGAAACTCTGTACCCTTGCGGTCTCGCTCGGTGGCATCGAAACCCTGATCCAACACCCCGCCAGCATGACGCATGCTGGGATGGGCCCAGAGGCGCTTGCCCAAGCTGAGATTGGAGAAGGATTGATCCGGCTTTCTGTAGGGTGTGAGGACTGCGACGACTTGCTGGCCGACTTGAACCAGGCGCTGGGAGCGATCTGATATCGCCTCCAATTCAGCCCCCAAGTTGAGATAATCTCATGACGAAGACGGTCGAAGATATCCGCGCCTCGTTCCCGGCGTTGCGGCGAGTCGAGGCGGGCTACCCTGTCGCCTACTTCGACGGCCCTGGGGGGACACAAGTTCCCCAGCGCGTCGTCGACAGGGTGAGTGACTACTTAATCAACCACAACGCGAACAGGCATTGGGCGTTTGGCACATCCGTTGAGACGGACCAGACAATCGACTCGGCCCGAGAGGCATTCGCTGACTATCTCGGTGCTAAACCTCGAGAGATCGTGTTTGGCACCAACATGACGACGTTGACGTTTCATGCATCTCGCGCATTAGGGCGGAGACTCGGCCCGAAAGATGAGATCGTGGTGACAGAGCTGGATCACCAAGCCAACGTCGCGCCTTGGCGTGCGATCGCATTCGATTGCGGCAATCCCGTGAAGACGGTGCCGATGATCCCGGAGACAGGTACTCTGGACTGGAGCGCATTGGAGTCGTCGCTCTCCTCGCGCACAGGGATTGTAGCCATTGGTGCGGCATCGAACGCGCTGGGGACGATCAACGATGTGAAGAGAATCGTGAGACTCGCACATGATGTAGGTGCGGTAGTGTATGTCGACGCAGTGCACTATGCGCCACATGAGTTAGTAGATGTTGTGGACCTTGGCTGTGATTTTCTGGCATGTTCGCCGTACAAGTTCTACGGTCCGCACCTGGGCGTGCTGTTCGGGCGCGAAGAGTTGTTGACCGAACTCAGTGTGCCCAAACTCGCACCCATACCCGAGGTAATCCCGGATCGCTTCGAAACGGGGACTCTGGATCACGAGGGCATTGCCGGGGCCGCGGAAGCAGTGAAATTCCTCGCGTCCTTGGGTCCTGGCGATACCCGTCGCGAGCGACTGCAGAACGTCTTCACTGATCTGCGGGCACGCGGCAAGGAGTTATTCGCCAAGCTCTGGCAGGGCCTCGGCGAGATACCATCCGTCCGCCTATATGGCCCCCCGCCCTCTGAACCACGCACTCCCACCATCGCATTCACCGTGGAAGGCAAGACCTCGGCCGAGGTCTCCGCATTCCTCGCCACCGAATTGGGCGTGTTTGTCTCCAACGGCGACTTCCTAGCCTCGGTGGTGACCGAGAGGTTGGGTGTGGCCGAGGAGGGTTTGGTGAGAGCGGGATGTGCCTGTTATACCGCCATGGAAGAAGTCGATCGTTTGATTGGTGGAGTCGAGGCTATGGCGTCGTAGTTCATCGGCTTCTCTTCTCGGGAACGTCGCCATCATTGTCCCCTACGCTGTTTCAATATTGGATGTCGTAGACCTTCGGCCTTTCGCACGTGATCTCGTTCGGCCGCATGCTCGAGTGACCGCCGGGGTTGGGGTCTTACAGCGGGGGAATCACGGCCTCCACGCGACCCCTGCATGCCTCGCCTCGCCGGCAGAGCACCGTACCGAGGCGATTGGGGGTTTAACGCGATCGAATGGAAGCATGCAAGGCAGGATATGAAGTC
>Ga0180432_10007859_pt1 | contig 13453 bp, 8 predicted proteins | sample SS_ome_10_FD_132414 | JGI IMG/M metagenome (GOLD analysis project Ga0180432, IMG submission 132414) | Hypersaline lake sediment archaeal communities from the Salton Sea, California, USA - SS_1_MS_2 metaG | ecosystem: Environmental > Aquatic > Non-marine Saline and Alkaline > Hypersaline >...
CTTGCGGCCGTAGTTCCAGCTCGTGGCATCCAGCGGCAGCATGATCCGCCTGTTCTTGCGCAACGACCCCGGGCTGAAGCAACCGAATGTGACCGGCCGCGTGGGATCGTATTTCCGGAAATAGTCCCGCATCAGCCGCACGAGCTGTTCGGAGTTCTTCCAGCGGTCGGCCTCGATCTCGCCGATCTCGTTTCCCATCGAGTAGACGACGACGCTGGGATGGTTGCGGTCCCTCAGGACCGCGTTGCGGATCTCCGCCTCGGCGTGGGTTTGAACGAACTCGGTCGGCTGGGCCGGATAGCCGGCGGCTTTCCCCCACTTGTCGAAGACCTCGGCGTAGACCAGGAGCCCCTTCTGATCGCAGAATTCGGCAAGTTCCGGGGCGGGGGTGTTGTGGCTGGTCCGAATGGCATTGCAGCCCATGTCTTTCAGGATGTCGAGTTGCCGTTCCATGGCACGCGGCAGGGCCCGGGCTCCGAGCACCCCCTGGTCATGGTGCAGGTTGACCCCGCGCAACTGAACGCGCCGGCCGTTGAGGTGGAACCCGTCGTCCGGGGTGAATGCGACGGTGCGAACCCCGAACTTCGTTTCCACCGCATCGCGAACCACGCCATGGAAGCGGAGGGTGCTGCATAGTGTGTAGCGATAAGGATCTTGGATGTCCCAGCGGCGCGGGTTGGGCAGCCGGAGGGTCTGCACGACCTGTCCGGAGTTCGCTATCGCCGCGGAGGCGACGTTGCGCGCCGCCACCGAGCCGTCGGAGGTCCGTATCGTCAAAGTCCGCGCTCTCAGCCCCCTCGTGATCACCGATGGCGAACTTCCAGTCGCTGTTGAAATCCATGATCACGCGTTGAGCAGGCGCGACGGTTGCGGCCGAAACCAACAGGCACGTGGCCACCGCCAATCCACGCTCCCGGCCGCTGCCCATCCGTCGCCGTGGCGTCAAGTCACCACGCTTTCCAGGTCTCGTCGTACTCAGAAGCGTCGTCGTTGGCAGATCACCCGGGAAGATCACCCCGGAGTATGGAAGGAGAATTCCCTGACAGACAATCCGGTGTTTTCCCGGGAACGCCCCAGGCCGCTTGCCGGATCACCTGGATCGTTTGTGACGACTTCTGGATTTCGGGGACTCTAGCGGCGTCGGCCCGCCCAGCCGGGGGGAGGAGGGGCGAAGGGTTCCGCGGGCTTCGCAGGGTGACGGGGACGAGGGGCGATGGCGCGGCGGAGGCCGTAGCGGAAGGTGAGGCAGCGGACGGAAGATGAGCGGATGAACTCGGTGGGGCGGACGTGATCGACCAGTTCCTTGCCGTAGCCGGTCCCGGTGTCGGTCTCGGATCGGAAGTGGCCGGGGTGCTCCCGGCCGCCCTTCCGCTCGGCGGCGGGGGTGCCGGGAGTCACCTCGAGGGGCGGGTGATGGCGCTGTTCCCGGACCGCCCAGATCGGGAGTTTCCCGATGAGGGCAGTCGAGAGGCAAGGCCGCACGGCGGTCAGGGTAACGTGATGGGGAGTCTTCATGATGGGACGGTGGTTCTCGTTCAGGATCAGCAGCGCTCGGGCGACCCCGCCCGTCGCAAGCGAATCCCTCAAGAGGAGAAGCGGAGCGGAGAGGGCTGTCTGCCTCAGAAGTCCGGGCGGGGCGGGGCGATCGCGCCGTTTGCGCGAAACGGCGCCCGTTCGGAAAAGGGTCCGCTGCTGTGGGCCGTGCAGCGCGGCTGGGACGCCTACTGGTTGGTGCCGGCGTCGTTCGGCATCGTGCTGGTGGTCCTCGGGGTGATGGTGGCCGTGGCCCTGGCGGCATGGTGCTGGCAGTTGCCGGGTCCGTGGCGGCTGCCGGTCGCGACGGGGCTCTCTGTCGCGCCGGTGTCCGCCATCCTGGTCGCCGACCGGCGCCGCTGGCTGGTCGAGGCGGCGCGGGCGGCCGGCATCTTCGCTATGGCCGCTCGTCGCGGGTCCGGGACCGTTTGGTGTCGAGATCGCGGGCGAGGTCGGCGGCGTGTTGGTCGGAGTTGGTGAAGGCGAGGGTATTGGCGAGGTGGGAAGCGGCATCCTTGCGGTGGCCGAGGCCGTGGCAGGCGAGGGCGATGAGGAGGTGGTGCCCGGCGTTGCGGCGGGCCTTGAGGTCTTCGTCGAAGACGAGGAGGTTGGGGAGGGAGGTGGCGAAGTAGTCGATGGTGGCGGGGGTGTGCAAGCCGGCCTCGCCGAAGGCGCGGAGGTCGTCGAAAAGGGTGCGGGCCTCGTCCTCGCGGCCAAGTTCGCGCAGGGAAAGGCCCCGGAAGTAGGAGAGCGGGGAATGCTTCGTGACGGCCATCTCGGTGAAGTCGCCGGATTCCCCGGCGGAGGCCTCGAAGCGGGTCCGGGCCTCGTCGTCCCGTCCGAGGGCGCGCGCACTACGTCCGATCCAGTAATTGACGTCGGCTTTGGCCTGGAGGAGGTGGTATTTTTCGCCCAGCGAGTCGGGGGTGTCCATGGCGTGGGTGAAGTGTTGGTGGGCGGCGGCGGGGTCGCCGGCGGCGAGGGCCTGCCGGCCGAGGAGGAGGCGGGCGGTGGTGTATTGGCGCAGCACCTTGCCCTCGCCGCCTTCCCACGGGTGGAAGCGCCGGGTGAGGAGGAGGTCGAGGGCGTCGCCGGGCCGGTGGAGGAGGTTGTAGAGGGAGGCCAGCGCGACGGAGGCGTCGTCGCGCTGCAGGACGACGGGGCGGCGCTCCTCGAGGAAGGCAAGGCGTCGTCCGAGGGGGTGGTTGAGCTTCCGGGCGAGCTGGTCGAACTCGCTGACGAGGCGGGCGTCGGAGGGGTCGAGTTCGAGGGCGCGGCGGTATGCGGCGACGGCCTGCTCGCCGTCGTTGCGGTGGTTCCAATACGCGATGCCGAGGTTGCGGTGGATCTGGGGGATGCCGGTCTGGCCATGGGCGGTTTGGGAGCGGGCCGATTCCCATGTGCCGGTGGCGTGATGGCGCCGTCCTTTGTGGTAATAGCAATTGCCGAGAGCGTATCGGGCGACGGGGTCGGGTCCGGGTTGGGCGGCGGCCCACTCGAGGACGAGTTGTTCGTGGATGCGGGATGGGAAGAAGTAGTCGGGGGACTGGGCGCGGGCTTCGGCGAGGACGGCGGGGTCGCGGGTCAGCCATGCGAGGGCGTAGCGGGTCATCGGGGAGCGTTCGTGGGGGTTGGGGACCGCGACAGGGATAACGGGGTTCTCGTGGTGGATGCCGAGGAGGGCGGTCGCCTCGTCACGGAATCCGGCCTCGGCGTAGTCGAAGGCGAGGTCGAGGATGGTTTGGGCGTCGTTGCGGGTGAGGTCGAGGAAGGTGTCGAGGGGGGTGCGATCGGCGGGGTGTGACCACGGGCGGGACGCCCGCGCCACGGTGGGCAGGACGAGAGCGGCGTGGCGGGCCCAGTGGTCGAGAGGGTCCACGGCGAGCAGGGCGGCCAAGGCGGTCTCCGCCTCGGTCCGGCGGTCCAGCGTGGCGAGGACGAGGGCTCGGAGGACGCGGGCCTTGTTGTGGTCGCGGTTGGCGGCGAGGGAGGCCTCGAGGCGGGCGAGGGCGGCCTCGAAGTCGCGGCGGCGGCAGGCGAGGCAGGCGAGGAGGTAATCGGCGGAACTACTCCATTCGTAGTTCCATGAGGCCTTCGAGAGGGCGCGGCGGGACTGGCGGGAGAGGTCGTCCGACGAAGCCGGATCGCCGGCGGCGAGGGACTGGAAGAAGCGGGTCAGGCCGAGGTGGTAGTGGGCCTCGCCGGTGGCGGGATTGGGATGGAGCCGGGTGAGGCGGTCGATGGCGGCGGTGAAGCGGCTGGCGGCTTCGTCGAGGAGGCCCTGGCGGAGGCGGCGGCGTCCGACGGCGAGGTTGCAGCGGGCGTCGCCCGGGTCGCGGGCGAGAGCCTCGTGCCAGTAGAGTTCGGGATCGCGGGTCGGGTGGCGGTATTGTTCGAGGTGTTCGCCGATGAAGAAGAGTTCGTCGGCGGACGGGACCTCGCCGGGGGGCGGGGGTTCGGTGGCTTGGGCGCGGTCCTGGGTGAGACGGGAGGGATCGGGGGGGCGGTAGGAGAGGATCGGGCGTCCGGATGGGCCGGTGAGGACAGCTTCGAGTTCGGCGGCGGACTCGCCGTCGAAGCGGAGGGAGGCGTCCTGCCAGGATTGGCCGGGCTGGAGGGAGATGTCGAACGAGGCGAGGGCGGCGGTTCCGCGCCTCACGATGAGCCGGCCATCGAGGGGTTCCGCGACGCAGAGGCCAAGTTCGACGGTGCGGTCGTCGCGCACCACGAGGCGCAGGGCGGCCTGCCGGGTGGCCTGCTGGACGGGGCCGATGTCGCGGATCGGCCACCAGAACTGGGAAAAGGTCTTGGTCTCGAACGGGAGGAGGTAGGTGAAGTCGGGTTGATTGTCGGTGAAGACGCCGGCCATGAGTTCGACGTAGGGCGGGGCCTTGCCTGAGCCTGTCGAAGGGGCCTGCCCTGAGCCTGTCGAAGGGGCCTGCCCTGAGCCTGTCGAAGGGGCGGTGAGTTCGCGGTCCCATGCCCAGCCGAACTCGTGGTTTCCCCAGGTCCACTGTTTTTTGCCGGGGGCGATGGCGGGGTCGGCGACGTGGACGAACCCGCCATGGGCGAGGTGGTCGTATCCGCCGAAGAAGGCGTATTCGGTCTGGCAGACCATGTAGCTGGTGGGGACGGGGATGTTCTTATACCAGTCGAGGCGGTTGGCGCCGGGCCGCTCGTGGTAGGGAACGCCGTAGTAGAAGTTGCGGGCTTCCGGGAAGGATGACATGGCCCGCACGGCATGGTCGGCAACGTAGTGGACATCGGGCGGGAAAAACGACTGGTATTGGTCGTGGACCATGGCCGCGACGTTGGCCCACCAGAGGAAGGTTTGGGTGACGGGGGTGCGGTTGTAGAGCCGGACCCGGAGTTCGATGAGCGAGGCGCCGGGCCGCAGGCGGACGCCGTGCATCCCCTTCAGGCGCTCGAGGGGGTCGTGTTCGCTGAGCCAGACGGTGCGGGCGCCGTCGGGCTCCTCCTCGATGAAGGCGTCGGCGGGCAGGAACGTGCCGGGGCGGTGGTGCTGAGGCCAGTTGAACTCGACCCCTCCGGAGATCCATGGTCCGGCGAGTCCGACGAGGGCGGGCTTGATGACATGCTGCCGGTAGAAGAAGTCGTAGTCGTGGTTGGTCTTGTCCTGGCCGAGGAAGATGCGCCCGCCGATCTCGGGCAGAATCGAGAGGCGCACAAACTCGTTCTCGAGGCGGACGGATTGCCATGAGACGTCGCGCGGCTCGTCAAAGACCTTGTCGATGAAGGGAAGCGGGTAGACCTTGCCACTGGATCCCTGGTAGACGCGCTTCTCGAAAAAAAGGGGATGCTTCCCGGGTTCGCCGACGGGGTAGGTGGGGAGGGTGAGGGGTTCGCGAACGGCCGTGACGGGGGGCATGGTGCGGGGTGCGGTATGCGATGTGCGATGGGCGGGGTGCGGGGTGCGGGGTGCGGCGCGGTCAGCGGAAGACGATGAAGAAGGCGATGACGCCGAGGATGACGGCGGCGCCGGCGAGGTATGCGAGGGGGGAGGTGCGGACTTCGAGGTCCTCGCGGACGGGGAGTTTTCTGGGTTCGGTGAGGGGGGCGGCGAGGGCGATGGCGACCATGAGGAGCGCCACGATGACGAAGGTGAGGAAGACCTGGATCAGGAAGTGGAGCGAATGGAGGCCTTCGCCGGAGCCGGGGTCGCCGTAAGTGAACTGAAAGATGCCATAGAGGAGAGGGCCGGCCACGAGGGCGGCAACTCCGGCAGGACCCGGCGCTTTCGGCAACACGAAGGCCATGACGAAGGCCGCCACGACCCCGGGCCAGATGTAGCCCTGGAACTGCTGGATGTAGTTGAAGACGCCCTTGAAGCGGGGGTCGGCGAGTTGCGGGGCGAGGAGGCAGCCGGCCACCACGGCCACGAGGGTGGTGATGCGGCCGACGAGGACCTGCTGCTTTTCGGGGCTGGCGGGGCGGATGATGCGTTTGAAGATGTCGATGGTGAAGATGGTGGAGGTCGAGTTGAGCATCGAGGCGAGGGAGGAGATGACGGCGCCGGCGATGGCGGCGAACATGAAGCCGCGGATGCCTTGGGGGACGAGCTCGCGGATGAGGGTGGGAAAGGCCTCGTCGGGCTTGGCGAGGCTGTCGGCATAGAGCTGGTTGGCCATGATGCCGGGCATGACGATGGCGAAGGGGACGAGGAGCCAGAGGGCGCCCGCGAAGATGACGCCGAGCTGGCCGTCGCGGAGGGTCTTGGCGGCAAGGTTGCGCTGGACGATGAACTGGTTGAGGCCGCAGTAGTAGATGATGACGATCCACATGCCGGAGGCCACCCCGGTCCATGGGAGGAGGGAGTGGTCGGCGGGGAGGATCATGTGGAGCTTGTCGGCATTGACGGCCGTGAACTCGCCCCAGCCGCCGCAGGCATCGCGGATGAGGTTGACAAGGTAGACAATCGGATAGAAGAAGGGTGAAGATGACTGGATCGGATCAGGACTGGTACCGTTGATTGCTGCCAGTCCGAGGGCGAAGACCAGAAGTCCGCCTGCCAGAAGGGCGAGGCCTTGGAAAAGGTCGGCCCAGGCAACGGCCTTGAGTCCGCCCCATGCGGTGTAGAGGGTGGCGACGATTCCGATCATCCAAACGCCGCGTGAGAGCGGGATGCCGAAGATGGTCTGCAGGGTGAGTCCGCCGGAGTAGAGGACGGCGGTGAGGAGGACCGCGACATAGATGATGACGGTCAGGAAGGCCATGATGGCGCGGGCCGCGGAGTTGTAGCGGTATTCGAGGAATTCCGGCATGGTGTAGATGCCGGCGCGGAGGAAGCGGGGCAGGAGGGTGAAGGCGATGATGACGATGCCGAGGGAGCCGATGAGTTGCCATGCGCTGACGGCGAGGCCGACCGAGCCGGCGCCCTGCCCGGCCATGCCGACCATCTGTTCGGTGGAGATGTTGGCGGCCACGATCGAGATGCCGATGAGGGGCCACGCGAGGCCGCGGCCGGCGAGGAAGTAGTCCGAGCTGTCTTCTTCATGGCCGGGCCGGCGGCGGCTTTTCCAGAGGCTGAAGGAGACGACGACGGCGAAGAAGGCGACGAAGAAGAGGATGTCGGTGATGGTGATTTGCATGGTTCGTCGGGGGGGGAGGGGTTGGGTTGCCGCGATACTAGCCTCGATTCCCATGGAAGTCGACGGCTCTAACGGTGTTGAACCGGACAGCCGCTTCGCGGCTCGTGTTTCGGAAGGATGCGGTCTTTTTCCCAATTTCTGCCCGTCCGGTCAATGCCAGGTGCGGCCGGACCTCCTCCGTCGTTGGTCCCGGCCAACTCCCTCGTCGCGCCTTGAACATGGGAAAAACTCCGCATCTCATGATACACATTCTGCTTGGCGGACTGGACTAGAACCGGCGCACCACGGTGTCGTGGAGGAAGCGGGGCCGGGGTTCGGGGTAGTCGAGGGTGTAGTGGAGGCCGCGGGACTCCTTGCGGAGCACGGCGCAGTCCACGATGAGGCTGGCGACCGCCACGAGGTTGCGAAGTTCGAGGATGTCGCCGTTGACGCGCGATCCCCAGTAGAAGTCGCGGACCTCCCGGCGGAGGTTGCGCAGCCGGAAGGCGGCCCGCTGGAGGCGCTTGTCGGTGCGCACGATCGAGACGTAGTCCCACATGGTGCGGCGGATCTCGTCCCAGTTGTGGTAGATGTTGACCAGTTCGTCGGCGGGGGCGGTGTCGCCGTGCTCCCATGGGGGGATGTCCGGGGCGGGGGGCGCCCCCTTGCCCGGCGGGTAGAGGCGCAGGATCTCGGCGAGGGCCCGGCGGGCCATCACATTGCCTTCGAGGAGGCTGTTGGAGGCGAGGCGGTTGGCGCCGTGGAGGCCGGTGCAGGCCACCTCGCCGATGGCGAAGAGCCCCCGGACGGTCGTCTTGCCTTCGAGGTCGGTGACGACTCCGCCGCACTGGTAGTGGGCGGCCGGGACCACGGGGATGGGGGCCTTTTCGGCGTCGTGGCCGAATTCGAGGAGGGTCCGGTGGATATGCGGGAAGCGCTCCGCGAAGAAGCCCGCCGGCTTGTGGGTGACGTCGAGATACACGCACGGGGCGCCGGTCTTCTTGAGTTCGGTGTCGATGGCGCGGGCCACGATGTCGCGCGGCGCCAGTGATCCACGGGGGTCGTAGTATTTCGTGAACTCCCGCCCCTTCTCGTTGAGGAGGACGGCTCCCTCGCCGCGGACCGCTTCCGAAATCAGGAAGGAGCGGGCCTCGGGGCCGGCCGCGGCGGGGTTGTAGAAGCAGGTCGGGTGGAATTGCACGAACTCCATGTTGGCGACGCTGGCGCCCACCCGCCACGCCATTCCCACCCCGTCGCCGGTGGCGGAGTCCGGGTTGGTGGTGTAGAGGTAGACCTTTCCGCAGCCTCCCGTGGCCAGCACGACGCGGTTCGAGCGGAAGACGAGGACCTCGCCGGTCTCGCGTTCGAGGACGTATGCGCCCAGCACCCGGTCGTCGGTGACCGCTCCGAGCCTCGCGGTGGTGATGAGGTCGATCGCGAAGTGGTTTTCGAGGATGGTCAGGTTGGGCGTGCGGCGGGCGGTCTCGACGAGGCCGGCGGCGATGACCCGGCCGGTGGTGTCGCGGGCGTGCAGGATGCGGCGGCGCGAATGGCCGCCTTCCTTGCCGAGTTCGAAGCGGTTGCCGTGGCGGTCGAGGGAGACGCCCCACCCGGTGAGTTCCTCGATGGCCTGCGCTCCTCCGGCGAGGATGGTCCGCACCGCTTCTTCGCGGCAAAGCCCCGCTCCGGCGTCGAGGGTGTCCGCGACGTGCTGTTCCACCGAGTCGCCGGATTCCCGCCGGTCTTCGCGCAGCACCGCCGCGATGCCGCCTTGGGCCCAGGCGGTGTTCGAGTCAAGGACCTTGGTCTTGGTGATGACGGTCACCGAGCCGTGGGCGGCGGCCCGGATGGCAAACGAGAGTCCCGCGATGCCGCTGCCGATGACGAGGAAGTCCGACTTCATGCCGGAGTCGCTGTTCTCCATGGCTGGTTACCGCTCGTTGTTGCAGGGTCGCATATCGGCCGGCGCCGGTTCGTCCGCCCGACGAAACTCAGCCTCGGTGAGGGTCGGCGGCATTGTCAAGGGGACTTCCCGCGAAGACCCGGAGACGGTGGGGTTCCGGGTCTCATCGGGCCGCTTCGACCAGTTTCCGGAGGCTGTCGCGATAGTCTTCGAGGGGGCCGCCGGGACGGAGTTCGAGGGCCCTGTCGACGGCGTCGAGCGCATGCCGGTAGCGTTGTTGGTCGACGTGCAGGCGGGCCAGGCCGACCCATGCCTCGGGAGCGGCGGACTCGACGGCGGTGGCGCGTTCGTAGAGCAGCTCGGCCCGGCCGGGCCGGTCGTGGCGGGCGAGGTGATTGGCGAGCGCGAGGAGCGCGGCGCCATCGGTGGGATCTTCGGCGAGCAATTCTTCGAGGAGCCGGGCGCCCGTCGGCGGGTCGTCGCCGGAGGCGATGAGGTGGCGGGCTCTGGCGCGGCGCACCGGGCGTGGTTCGGGATCGGTCGCGGCCTGCTCCAACAGGAACCGTGAGAGATCCCATTCGCGGGCGGAGATGGAAAGCTCGATGAGGGACACGACGCGGGCGGTGTGGGGCTCATCCGCGGCGGTGACGGCTTCCTCGATCCGGGCCCGCGCATCGCCGATGCGGCCGGATCGCAGGTGGAGGTCGGCGAGCAGGAGCAGCCCGTCTGGGTCGAGGGTGCCGAGCCGCCGGGGCAGTTCGAGGGCTTTCACGGCGTCCTCGGGCCGGTTGAGATCGAGGAACAGGGAGGCTTGGAGGGTGGCGTAGGCCGCCACGGCCGGGCGTTGCCGGATGACCTCGTCGAGGAGCGCCACCGCCTCCTCCTTGTCGCCGAGGTGATCGAGGCACTGCGCGACCCCGGCCTTCCAATCCGCGACTTCGGGTTCGCTGAGCTGTGCGAGGCGGTAGGCTTGGAGGGCGCTGGCCCATTCCGCGCGCTGCAGCCGGCAGAACCCCAGCATCCCGTAGGCGGTTCCGCTCGAGTCGCCGAGCCGGATCGCTTCGAGCAACGGATCGAGGGCCTCGTCCATCCTGCCGGTGCGGACGAGGGCCATGGCAAGGTTGCGGAGGGCCCGCCGGAAGGAGGGGTATTCCCCGATCGCCTTTTGGTATTGCGCGATGGCGGCCTTGTCTTCTCCTTCCTCGAAGTAGAGGTTGCCCAGATTGAAGGCGAGGGCGGCGGAGTCCTCGGTGAGCTTGCTTTTTTCAAGCGTGTCGATGGCTGCCTGCCGCCGCCCGTTTGCCATCAGCTTCTGGATTTCGACCAGGAGGGCCCGTTCTTCGGAGCTGACCACCGGCTCGATGCGGGCCTCGATACGATAACTGCCGTTGAAAGCCTTCCGGAAGGCGGGGTCCTGCCAGAATTCCTTGGCGAGGGGCAATGGTTCCGCGGCGCGGACGGGCGCTCCGCCGACCAACGCGGCAACCAACAACCAACAACCGGCAGTCTTCATTTCCTGATCACGATCGGCCATCGCATGACGGCCTTGACGGGGCGGCCGTGGCGGGTCGGGGCCGTGAAGCGCGCGCCGGCCGCGACGCGTTTCGCTCCCGGGATGAGTTCGGGGTGGCTGGACGAGATGACCCGGCGCACGCGGACTTTTCCCCGCTCGTCGAGTTCGACTTCGAGGACGACCCGTCCCCGGGTCACGCCCTGCCGTGCAAGGGCGGAGGGGAAGATGGTGGAACCATGCCGCAGGAGCTGCGGTTTGCCGTCGAGTTCCGAGGCGCGGTAATGAGACTTCTGCCTTGGAGGGGGCGGCGGGGCCGGCGGACTGCGACGGGGCGTCCGGCTGACCGGCTTGCGCGGGGACGGGCGGGAGGCCACGACCGGCTCGGGCAGCGGAGCGGGATCGAGATTCGTGAAAAACGTCGTCACCGGGGCGTCGAGGCGCAGGGGGATTCCGGCCTTGGGCAGGGGGACCCGCGTGGGGTCGGGGAGCTCCTCGACCGTGGTGACGGCCGGCGGGGGGGGATTCTCCGGCGGCGGTTCCTCGGGGGGCGGGGGCGGAGGCGGAGGCTTGGGCAGGGTTGCCAGTTCGATCTGGCGGATATCAAGGCTGGCCGCTTCGACGCGCACCGCGAAGAGGCGCGTCACGGCGAGGAGCAGAAGCAGCGCGCCGGAGGCCGCAATGCCGATGAGGAGGGAACCGTATTTCATCGGGCGCGTTCTATCTTTCGGTTGCCAGCGAGACCGACCGGGCGCCGGCCAGTTTTGCGCCGTCGATGACGCGGACGGTGTCTTCGGTCGGGGTGGCGGCGTCGGCGCGAATGATGACCGGGAGTTCGGAGTCTTCCTCGAGGAGGGCCGACACCACGGCGCGCACGCCGTCGGCGCCGATCTCGCGTCCTCCCTGCCAGACCCGCCCTTCCGCGGTCACGGCCAGCAGGATGGCCTGCTTTTCGAGATCCTCGGCGCTGGCGGCGCGGGGTTTGGAGACCTCCACCCCGGTCTCCTCGACGAAGACGGTCGTCACGATGAAAAAGATGAGGAGCAGGAAGACGATGTCGATGAGCGGGGAGATATTGATCTCGCTGCTGGTTTCCGTGACTCTGGTGTGCCGGTAGCGTCTCATGAGGGTTTCGCGGGGGGCGGAGCGGCGGCGAGTTTCTCGTGAAGCTGGCGCTGCAGCTCGTTGCGGGTCAGGGCAGTCTGACGTCTCAGGAGGGCGAGGAGGAAGGCGGCGGGGATGGCGATCACGAGACCGGTCTGGGTGGTGACCATGGCCTTCGAGATGCCCGCCGAAATCTTGTCGATGGGTTCGCCCTTTGCGGCGGAAGCCATCCCGCCGAAGGTCACCAGCATCCCGGCCACCGTTCCGAGCAGGCCCAGCAGGGGGGCGGCGCCGATCAGCACCGCGAGGAACGGGAGACGCCGTTCGACCCATGCCATTTCGTCCAACTCGAAGGCCGCGCAATCGCGCCGGATCTGGCGCGGATCGCGGCCTGCCGGTCGCGGGCCGGCAGGCGTTCCGGGCGTGTCATGGTGCGACCACGTTCCGGCCGCCACCCGGCGGCGTGTCCTTGCGCTGTGCCGCCAGACGGCCGCCGCGAGGGCGTAGATGGCCACCGCCAGCGCCAGCAGGGCCCAGAGGACCACGCCGCCTTCGCGCAGGATGCTGAGCAGAGCGTGTTTCATCGGCTTCGGAGGGCGTTCACGAGGGAGAGCCCGAGGCGCTCGGTGGTCTGCACGATTCCCTGGCTGCGCCGCGACAGGAAGGCGTGCAGGATCAGGGCCGGGATGGCGACCACGAGGCCGAAGAGGGTGGTGACGAGAGCCTCGGAGATGCCGCCGGCAAGGGGCTTCGGGTCTCCCGCTCCGAAAAGCGTGATGAGGTTGAAGGTCCGGATCATTCCGGAGACCGTTCCGAGGAGGCCAAGGAGCGGTGCGGAAGCGGCGGTCACGGCCAGCACCGCAAGGAGGGAGCCCGCTTCGCGCTCGACGCCCATCAACTGCTCGTAAAGGGTTTCTTCGACGGTGGCGACCGTTGTGCCGGAACTCTCGACGAGCTTCCCGAGCACCGGTCCGGCGGGGTGCCTGACCTCCCGGGCCAGTTCGGCGGCTTTGGCGCGGTCCCCGCTTTCGAGGGCGCCAAGGATGGCGGCCACGAGGGTCTCCCGCGGTTCGCGATATCTGAGAAACGAAAGCAGCTTCACGATCCCGATGGCGGTGGCGACGGCCGCCAACAGGAGGATCGGCCAGACCCAGAAGCCTCCCTTGCGGACGTAGTCGAGGATCCCGCCATGGATCTGCTTCAAGGCGCGGGCTTGCCCGCCGGTCACGTCGACCCGCAGCGTGGCCTCCTCCCCGGCGAAGAGGCGGCCCACCGCCTCGCGATCCGCCGGCCACAGGGCCGGCAGCGCGGCGCCCTTTTCCATGACCACGGCGCCCATGGTGTCATGCGGTCCCTTGAACCAGAACGCGGGGCCGGCCGCGGCGCAACGCCCTTCCACCACGTTGCCGTCGCCGGTGGTGACCCTGGCGGGCGCGATCGATCCCCCCAGCAGTTTCTCGAGGCGGTCGAGCGAGGCTTCCACGACGGGCAGGCGCTCTTCGAGGGCGGCGGCGGGATCGTCTGCCTCTCGCGCCAGCGTGGCGGCCTCGACGGCAAGCCGCGGTTCGCCGGGCCTCGAAACGGTTTCGATCCGCAGGGCGTGATCCTTGAGAAGACCGGCAAGGTATTCGGCGTCCTGCCGCCGGAGGGCGCGGTCGCGCTCGAGCTGCCGCAGCGATTGTTCGCGATCTTCGCGGCTCATGCGCGCGATGCGGACCAGCCGCCGTTTCCGGCGCAGTTCGAGTTCGGACTTTGCGAACTCGGCGGCCATGGCGGGTTTTTCCTCCGCGATCGTCGTGCGCGCCGCCGACAGTC
>Ga0180432_10007861_pt1 | contig 13452 bp, 8 predicted proteins | sample SS_ome_10_FD_132414 | JGI IMG/M metagenome (GOLD analysis project Ga0180432, IMG submission 132414) | Hypersaline lake sediment archaeal communities from the Salton Sea, California, USA - SS_1_MS_2 metaG | ecosystem: Environmental > Aquatic > Non-marine Saline and Alkaline > Hypersaline >...
CTGGTGAACTGGTTGAGCACATAGAGCTCGGGCGCCGCGTTGGTGCCCACCACGACGGCCCCGTTGAGCAGGTCCTCGATGGGCGAGCCCCAGACACCGCCGGGAGCGTTGACCACCCACAGCGGCGTCGCGATGCCCGCGCCGGACAGCGTGCTCGGGGTGAGGGTGTAACCCATACCCTGGACGCCGTTGTGGTACATGGACCACCCGGCCGCCGGCTGGGCGGGCGCGTTTGTGGCGACGCACAGCGCAAGCGCGAGCACGGCGCCAAGTACTAGTTTTCTCATTGTGTCCCCCTTTCTCCTCGATCGCGTTGTATGCGTGGACGGGATTTCCGGGCTCGCGCACACGGGGCTACGGCCCTGTGCGCCCGTATCATCCTCGGCCACGCTCAGTTACGCTAACGCCTATTGAGAATCTGACGCGGTTACATGAGCTGGAAAAACGTAGTATCCCCCACGAAACCAATGCCGTAAGGCTAGCACACGCGGGAGGCCCTGTCAAGTGTTTTCTTCTCTTTCCCCGCCCTTTTCCGGGCCTTCCGAGGCCCTCTCCCGGCCTTTTCAGGCCTTCCCAGGCCGATGTCGGGCTGCCCAGGGCGCCGGGCCGGGAGGGGGTCGCCTGGGATCGCGCCCCGCCGGGCGTATGCCGCTGCGGGTGTGCCGTTGTGTCTGGTCGGAGGGAAATGAAAAAAACAACGAAAAAGGGGTTGACAGCGGGGCGGGCGTATGGTATTGTACTCCGCGTTCAACGGTATTGGGGAGCCCAGAAGTCTTTCCTGGCACCAACGGCGGGTAGGACTGTCTTACACAATGATCGAAGGAGGTCGAAGATGGGGAGACACGGTGTCTTAATTGCTCTTGTTGCCTTGCTGGCGGCCGGTTCCGTGTGGGCGGACGACCTGTACAGCACGGACTTCGAGGACTTCAGCCTCGGCGGCATCGATGGCCAGCAGGACTGGCAGGCCATTGTTGACGCTGAGGGCCAGATCGTGAATTCCGGCGACTCGCACGGCAAGGTCCTGCAGGTGATGGCCGAGGGCCCCGGCTGGGGCCAGGAAGTCAGGCGCAACTACGATGCGGAATCGACGAAGCAGTATCTCACCGTCGAGATGGACTTCATGCGCAAGGATGCCATAACGGCGTTCATGTTCATGGACAACAACGGGCCGGACGCGATTCCGGAAACGCCCGAACAGGGCGGCCCGGAGTCTATTTTCTGGGACTACGGTATGGAGATCGCCGACGTGTTGGACGTCTCGAGCAACGCGAGCCCGGGCATCGGGTACCAGCACTACGACCTCGACGAGTGGCGCCATGTGGGTATCGAGGTAGATCAGCAGGCGAAGAAGATCCTGCGGTTCAACTTCGACGGCACCTGGTACGACGAGACCGACACGCCCGATGAGGTGAAGTGGATGAGCCGCTTTGTGTTCCGCTCCTATTCGTATGAGAGTGGCGGCGAGCGGCTGTGGATTGACAACCTGTCGATCACCGACAGCGATGGCAGCGTCCCCGGTGACGTGGACGGCAACGGCGTGGTGGACGGCCTGGACCTGACGGCGGTGCTCACGGCGTGGGAGACCGAGCCGGGCGACCCGCTGTGGGACCCGGATGCCGACCTCGATGACAACGACATTGTAGACGGCCTGGATCTGACCGAGGTGATCTCGAACTGGACGGTGGCGTCCTCGGCGGCGTCCTCGGCGGCGCCTGACGAGTCCGAGGAGGCGAAGCCTGGGAAACGCCTCGGCAACGTGCGCAAGGGCCGATAGGGTTTCATAATGAAGCAGCGTATGGCGCCGGCCGGGCCCGGGGTTGCCTGCCTGGCGCTGGAGGAGGAGGTTAATTTAGGAGTTACTGGATGAGGCGAATTGACCAAGTAAGGACTCGTTCTAACACCTTCTGTAACACTGGAAAGGAGAGGTAACGATGAGGACAATGTGGATTGCGATCGCGCTCGTGAGCTTTGCGCTGGTGGTTCCGGCGCAGGCGACTACGTACGGGACGATTCTCGGCGAGACCACCGGCCCGCTGACGCCCGGCTCGTTGCTGGAGGTCATTATCTGGGTCGAGATGGACGACGTCGGCGGCGCGGATTCGGGGCTCGCGGGCATGGACTTGCTGGTGAGCTGGGATTCGACCAAGGCGTCGCTGAGCAACATCTCGGATGGCGAGCTGTGGATCGACGGTGCCTACGCCGCGGACAACGATGTGGACCTTGACAGCGACGGCGATTGGGGCGCCACGTACTACTCGAGCCCTCCGGCCGGTCCCGGCGTCCAGTACTACATCATGGACATGACCACCGACACCTTCATCGGTGAGATTCCGGGCACCGACGGTGTGGCGGGGACGAACCTGTGGCCGAACAAGTTCGAGGTCACGCCCGGGGTGTCCTCGGTGTTCCTGCAGGGGTACCAGGACACGCCGGCCGACTTCAGCATCGCTTCGGAGGGCAGTCCGTATCCGTGGGCGCACCTGGCGTTCGAGCTGCAGGAGGACCTGACGCAGACCGGTCTGTGCCTGAACCTGCAGATTGACACGCTGGGCCAGCTCAACAACCCGAGAAACACGCCGGATCGGATTCTGTTCTCCCCGCCGATGCAGAACTGCGGCGAGTTGTCGAGGGACCAGGCGATCTCGATCGAGGCCGGCGCGATCAACGAGTGGGACTGGGCTGCGGGGCTCGTTCCTGAGCCGAGCGTCTTCCTGCTTGCTGGTCTCGGGCTCCTGGCGCTGTTGCGGCGCAAGAAGTAACGTCCGGCGACGCAGGTGTCGCTGTTCCCCGGGGTGCTTCCCGGGGCGGCGGCGCCTGCCTTGCCGCGGGCGCGGCAATCGTAGAGTCGAGGTTTCGGCGCGGGGCACGTGATGTGCTTGGGCCATGGGCTCCAGGCGGCATGCGTGCCCGCGCCGCCCTCTTCTCTCGCCGGGCGGGAGACCGGCGTGTAACGAACCATTCTTTCGAACGCCCTTCCGGGGGATATGGAGGTATCTGACTCATGCGACGACAGGTTTTGTTCATACCCATTCTGGCCCTTGTCATGGTGGCGACGGCCCTGGCGCAGGACAACCCGATCCTGCCGTTGGGGGCGCCGTACGGTGGCAACAACCGCCCGCATGTTTACAGAGTGCCGTACATCTTCGGCAATGGCTGCAACATCGTGGTCAAGTGGAAGCAGGACCTTTCCGTGGCGCCGTACGCCACTCGCCGCAATGCCTGGCACAACATCACGTTCGACGAGCAAGGCTTCTTGTACTTCCGCGGCGCCGGCAACGCCGAGCTGGGTATCCACAAGGCGGATCCGGCCACCGGGAACAAGATATGGTGGAGCGCGGCGGTGCCAGACACGGCGTTCTCGACCCAGAGCGCCATCGTCGGCAGCGAAGCGGTGTATGCGGCTCGCAACGACCCGGGCAACCCGACTGTGTACGCGCTGAACAAGGCGACGGGCGTGCCCATCTGGGAATCGGCCCCGTTGCCCATGCCGGTACTGCTGAACATGGCGCTGTACGACGGCGTGCTCTACGGCACGACGGCGCGCGATGCGAACGGCAACAACCATGCGTTCGCGATCAACGCGGCGACGGGCGTCATTATGCACGCGACACCGTACCCCACGAGTGGCGACAACGGTTACTACAACGCGGCGTTTGCGCCGGACGTGTTCGACGAGGGCGTGCACGGCCTGTACTGGTTCCACAACGACAACGGGGACTTAGGCGAGGCGATCTACGGCGTCCAGATTTCGAACGCCACCGCGGCGAAAGCGTGGAGTTCGACGCCGATCAGGGCGTACGGGTCGAACGCCATCTACAACCCGGACATGAACGCGGTGTACGCGCTGCACTGGGCCGACTACGGCACGGCCGTGGAGTGCTACGACCCCGTGACCGGCGCCATCCGATGGACGGCGGCGCCCAACGGCGACCCGACCCTGGGCTTCCCGGGCGGGTTCAACGGCGGGTTCTACAAGACCCACCCACTGAAGCCGGACGGCTCGGGCTTCGTGTTTGCCGGGTTCGGCCATGACGTCTACTCGGTCACCGACCCGGGCGATCTCGGCGGCGGCGCGCTGAACTACACGGCCCACGGCGATTGGTATTACGACGGCCTGGATATCCTGGGCGAGTCGCAGACCTGCGCCGTGCTGATCGTGGACCCGGTGACGAACGCAAAGGTCTTCGTCAGCGGCACGACGGCGGCGTACGACGATTCGGACCCGAACAACATCATTGATGAGCCGCGCCGTCTGTTCGCGATGAACGTGCCGGTGGGCTCGTTGATCTGGGAATGGGTCAACCCGGGCGACGTGAATCCGTACGATTGGTCCTTCAACTTCCGCGCACTCTCGGTCGGCCCCGACGGCACGCTGTACTACCAGGACGCGGCCGAGCCTCCGGGCGGCAACGGGACGCTGTACGCGATCACGTCCAACGCCGTTCCGGGCGACGTGGACTGCAACCTGGTCGTGAACGGGCTGGACCTGACGGCCGTCATCACCGCCTGGCAGACGAAGCCGGGTGATGCGCTGTGGAATCCGAAGGCGGACCTCGACGTGAGCGGTGTGGTGGACGGGTTGGACTTGACGGCGGTGATCTCGAACTGGACCATCCCGTCTTCTGCCGCGCCGGAGGAGTCCGAGGCGGCCAAGCCGGGGAAACGCCTCGGCAACGTGCGCAAAGGTCGGTAGTAATCAGGCGGAGTACCGTCTGGCGGACGCAGTGAGTGCGATGGCGCTTGCTGCGCGAGAAACGATGGCGGCACACTGAGGTGCCTTGCATCGAGAGGGGTGGGCCTTGAGTGTGCTCAAGGCTCGCCCCTTTTGTTTTGGAGCGGCCTTGCATGGGAGAGCGACTGGGCCCCGTATGCAGAGTGGCTCTGCCCGATGGCTCTTTGACGGTCGTGTTTCGATGACTTCAACCCATCTGTGAGCGGGCGTGTGGGGGGACGGCCCCGAACGGCTTCCTGCGGGGAGCGGGCGCGCCGGCCCAGCCGGCGCCGGGGTGGTCCATGCACCACGGCGGCGGCAACGTACGCACAGGCCGGTAGCGGCCGAACGGAGCACATTCGGTCGAAAGTAACTGGCGGCTCAAGTGGCAGCGCGCGGCCGAAGGGAAAGTGGTGCGCGAGAGACTCGGAACGCACGGCGGTCCGTAGGCTTCTCGTGCAGAGTCGAATAGGCGTGGAGTTTCTTACACAGCACAGAGGAGGACAAGATGAGAAGAAGCGCGATTCTGATCGCCATCGTTCTTGCGATGGCGGCCGGCCCGGCGTCGGCAGTGCAACTGTACTGCACGGACTTCGAGAACGCCGCGTATGGCGATCTTGGGGGCCAGACGTTCGGCGGCGGCACCTGGACGACCGTGCAGAGCGGCGCGAGCGTGGCTCATGCGTGGGCCGAGGTCATTGACGACCCAACAGGTGCGGGCGAGGGCAAGGTCGCCCGTTATCTGTGCGAGGACATCACCACGCAGGGCGAGTCCGTGGACTCCTGGGTCGCCTGGGGCGACAAGGACCAGACAGGAACCACCGTGACCGTCACCGGCGAGTACTACATCGAGACGGCCGATCCGGCTAATCTGCAGAACGACTACTGGATGGCTACGGTTGACATAAACAACGAGGGCAACAACCAGGGCGAGTACTGGTGGCAGGGCAACGACCTGTTCAACATTAGCGGCGGCGCCGGTTTGTGGGGCGGCGAAGGCGGCCCGATCCCGCTGAACCAGTGGTTCACCGTCACCCGTATCCTCGACTACACCGCCATGACGTACAAGTTCCTCGTCAACGGCGTGCCGCAGACGTGGGACGATGGGGGCACGCCGAACGAGGACTTCGGTCTGGATTCGAGTATCCTCGGCGGCGAGGAGATCTGGCATCTCCTGTGCGGCGGTAGCGACACAGAGCCCGGCCCGCCCTGGGACCCGGATTCGGCGATGTATGTCGCGAGCCTTTGCGTGACCGAGGGTGCGCTCTGCGGCCCCGGCGACGTGGACTGCAACGGGGTCGTGGACGGCCTGGACCTGACGGCGGTGCTCACGGCATGGGAGACAGAGCCGGGCGACCCGCTCTGGAACGAGAATGCCGATCTCGACGACAACGACATCGTGGACGGCCTGGACCTGACCGAGGTGATCTCGAACTGGACGGTGGCGTCCTCGGGTGCGCCGGAGGAGTCGGAAGCGGCGAAGCCGGGGAAGGGCCGCGGGGGCCGCGGCGGCGGCAATGTGCGCAAAGGCCGATAACATTCGGTCGAAGTAGGCGGCGGCGCGAGCGGGCGCTTGCGCCGGCGCGGGCGGCAGGCAGGGCAAGAAGTACCAGTCGTGCCCCGTGAGCCATCCGGCCTGGGCCGGTGCTTCTTTCCTGCCGCGGCGCCCAGGGGAAGGACCGTGCGCGGCACGACCGCGGCCCGCCCGCCGGCGGTCTGCGGGGTTTGCGTCTCACGGTTCGACGGCTGTGTTGACTCTTACATTGGCAAGGAGGAAGGGACAATGAGAAGAGCTGTGGTTCTAATCGCGATCGTTCTTGCGGTGGTGGCCGGCCCGGCGTGGGCGGACAACCTGTACGTCACGGATTTCGAGTCGTTCAGCCTTGGCACCATTGACGGCCAGCAGGGCTGGGTCGTGGGTAACGGTGACTACCCGCTTGACGGCGAGATCGTGGACGACGGGACCGGCAACAAGGTCTTGCAGGTGACCGTGACCAATACGCCCGGAGGCGGTTGGGGTCACGAGGCTCGCCGCGACTACGACGCGCAGTCGGCGAAGCAGTACCTGACCGTTGAGTTCGACTTCCAGGTCGTGGACGCGACGTACGCGTTCTGGTTCATGGACAACAACACCACGCCGAGCGTGTCGCCGGACTCGATCTTCTGGGGAGAAAACAAGGCCCAGTCGGCTCCTGCGGACATGGTCTGCAGCAACGCCCAGCCGGGGATTCCTCAGACGCCCTATGTTGTCGGCACGTGGTATCACGTGGGCATCGAGGTGGACCAGCAGGCGCGCGAGATACTTCGGTTCAACGAGGACGGGACCTGGGTGGACGAGGACGACTCGGGCGGGATCGCGGCTCCGACGCAACTGAGCCGGTTCGTGTTCCGCTGCTACACGCCGACGCCCGGCACACGGCTGTGGATAGACAACCTGTCGATCACTGACGGGGATGGCTGCGGGCCGGGCGATGTGGACTGCAACGGCGTGGTGGACGGGCTCGATCTGACGGCGGTGCTCACGGCGTGGGAGACCGAGCCGGGCGACCCTCTGTGGAACCCGAATGCCGACCTCGACGACAACAACATCGTGGACGGCTTGGACTTGACCGAGGTGATCTCGAACTGGACCGTGGCGTCCTCGGCAGCGGTGTCCTCGGCGGCGTCTGACGAGTCCGAGGAGGCGAAGCCTGGCAAACGCCTCGGCAACGTGCGCAAAGGCCGATAGAGGCGGAACGGAGCACATTCGGTCGAAGTGACCGGCGGCGCAAGCGACAGCCTGCCGCGGCGCCCAGGGAGAAAGCCGTGCGCGGGAAGACCGCGGCCATCGGGTGGTCTGCGGGCTTTTCGTCGCACGGTCGTACGGGTTTGTTGTTCTTTTGCACTATTCAGGAGGAGGGAACAATGCGGAGAGCTACAGTTGTGATGGGTCTTGTTGCTCTGGCGGTGGCTGGGGCGGCGCAGGCCGACACGTTGTTCAGCAGCGGCTTCGAGGTGGCCGACGGCTATGTGATCGCTACGCTTTGGGGCCAGGACGGCTGGTTCAAGGGCGCTGGTCCAGACACGCCGACCGACGGCCAGATCGTGGATGACGGCACCGGCAACCAGGTCATGCAGATCATGGCGACCAACCCTGGTTGGGGTTGCGGGAGCAAGCGCAACTATGACATCGCCTCAACGAAGCGGTACTTGATCGTCGAGATGGATTTCATGAGGAAGGACGCGATCGAGGCGTTCATGTTCATGGACAACAATGGCCCTGAGGGGAGCCCGAAGTCCATCTTCTGGGACTGGGGCATGGATGAGAGCCATCCGGAGTACCCGAATGAGTTGGATGTCTCGAGCAACGCCTGGCCCGACACCAACCGTGTGTACTACCACTACGAGCTCGACGAGTGGCACCATGTCGGTCTCGAGGTGGACCAGGATGAGCGCACGGTCACGCGCTTCAACTTCGACGGGACCTGGTACGACGAGAACGACATGTCCTACACGCCGGACCACGAGACCGTGATGGCGTTCCGTTCGTATTCGGGCGGTTCCGGTGGTGAGCGGCTGTGGATTGACAACGTGGTCATCACTGACAACGACGGCTGCGGCGCCGGCGACGTGGACTGCAACGGCGTGGTCGACGGCCTGGACCTGACGGCGGTGCTCACGGCGTGGGAGACCGAGCCGGGCGACCTGCTCTGGAACGAGAACGCCGATCTCGACGACAACGACATCGTGGACGGCCTGGACCTGACCGAGGTGATCTCGAATTGGACCGTGGCGTCCTCGGCGGCGGCGTCCTCGGCGGCGCCGGAGGAGTCGGAAGCGGCGAAGCCGGGGAAGCGCCTCGGCAACGTGCGCAAGGAGCGGTGACGTCTGCTCGAAGTAGCTGGCGGCGCACGAAGCAGCGTGCGGTGTCAGGCGCGGGCTTGCTGCGTGCCGTCCGTGCGGCTTTGGCGGCAGTCCGTCCGATGGACGGGCTGCCGCTTTTTTTGCCTCGTTGAGCGAGGTGCCCGCGGCGGGGCGTGAAAGAAGCCCGGGACGGGGGCAAGGATAAGAAAAGGCTTGACATCGCCCCCCTCCTTTGAGGTATACTTTAGGTAATAAAGGGAGATTCTGAGCTTCTATTGTCCCTTCCAACAGGGAGTTCTTGCAGGGCTCAGGAGTGTGTGTTCTGCGTGAACGCCCAGTGTTTGCGCAAGGAAAGAGGAGGGTTTTGCGGCCACTGCACCTCGAGAGTTCGCTTGGGGGCGAACCTTGGGGTATCTGCCTCGCGCGCAGCCGATTCCAGCGTGGCTTGTAGACGATCACGGTTTCTAGGTTTCATAACTCACTCAGAAGTAACGGGCAGGACAAGGAGGTAGGAGACCATGAAGACACTTCTCATCATGGCTGTGCTGGTGCTGTTTTCGGTGCCGGCGCTCGCCCAATGGGTCGCCGAGGGCCAGGATCCGCAGTTGTGGCCGTACGGCGACACGGACACGCTGCCGCCGGATATGAATCCGACGCTCGCTGGTATCAACCGGAACGTGAGTAGCTCCTATGTGCGGGTTGCGGGCGGCAAGGTCTGGTCCTGGGGCGGCTGGGGGACGACGTATATCCGTCCCGAAGGCGACCAGTATCCGGACAACCGCCAGAGCAAGCTGTCGTATTTCACCCCCGGCGTGGGATGGGTCGGCGCGTTCGGCGGCACGCTCAGCGGCGGCGGCGCCACGGGCCCGGTCGGCATGAACAACGGCAACGGCACGGCGCTTCCGACTTACGGGCAAGGCTTGTCGGCGGGCTACTGCTACACGAAGAATGCCAGTTACGTGGTGTGCAACGCGGCGGCGACGTCGGACCCGAACGACGCGGACGGCGACGTCAAGATTGCCTCGTTCGGCTCCTATCCTCGTTGGGGTGTCCCGGCCGACATCTACAACGTGACTCAGGACTACTGGTATGCGGCCACGGGCAACCCGGAAACCGATGTGTATGCCCCGGGGGGCCAGATCGCCGACAAGTACTACCACATGAAGGGCGACGGCGCGACGTTCGACTACACCGTTTTTGACCTAACGACCGAGACGTGGAGCCAGGGGACTCTCTACCCAACTCTTGTTGGGGACGAGAGTTGGGGCTACGGCACCAGTGTGGCCATCACCAACGCCGGCGGTAGCTACTACTGGCAGGACTTCAGCACGAAGACAACGACGGCGTTCACGAACAACCCGACCACGTCAGATGGCGGGGCCGAGGGCGCGGTCTGGCGCAACTACTTCATCCAGATCAGCCACCTGGGCAACGTCGAGACCTACGACCTCACCCAGGGCCCCACCGGCGTCTGGGTGGACAGCGGCGTGCCGGCTCCCGGGCCGGGCAACCCCGGCAATGGCGGGGGCGTGATCGGTACCAAGCTTTACTGGCAGCTGAAAGGCACTGAGGGCACGGACGCCGAGAAGGGCATGCTCTACAGCCTGGACCTCTCGCTCCTGGGCCTCCCGATGGGCGTGCCCGGCGACGTGGACGGCAACGGGGTGGTCGACGGGCTGGACCTGACGGCGGTCATCACCGCTTGGGAGACCGGTCCGGGCTGTGCGCTCTGGAATCCGCTGGCCGATCTCGACGGCAACGGCATCGTGGACGGCCTGGATCTGACGGCGGTGATCTCCAACTGGACGGTTGCGGGTGCCGCAGCCGCCGAACCTGAGTCGGCGAAGCCTGGGAAACGCCTGGGCAACGTCCGCAAAGGGCGATAGCGGCCGATCGGAGTACGTTTGGTTCGAGTAACCGGCGGCGCACGAAGCAGGGCGCGGCGCCGGGGTCAGGTTTGCTTCGCAAGGTTTCGGGGGCGGCTCGTCCGATGGACGGGCCGCCGGTTTTTCGCCCTGTTGAGGGGTGCCCGTGGCGTGGCGTGCAACAAGCGGGGACGAGTTGGCGAGGATTAGGAAAAGGCTTGACGTCGCCCCCCCCTTGAGGTATATTTCAGGCGGTCAAGGGAGATTCTGAAGTTCTGTTGTCCCCTCCAACAGGGAGTTCTTGCAGGGCCCAGGAGTGTGTGTTCTGCGTGAACGTGCAGTCTTTGCGCAAGGAAAGAGGAGGGTTTTTGCGGCAACTGGACCTCCAGTGTTCGCGCGGGGGCGATCCTTGCGGTATCTGCTTCCCGCGCAGCCGCTTCCATCGTGGCCTATAGAGTGTCAGGGTTTGTAGGTCTCATAGCTAACTCAAAAGTAATGGGCAGGAAAAGGAGGTACGAGACAATGAAGAGACTCATCGCATGTGTGGCCGCGCTGGCCGTGCTGGTCATTGGCGCGCCAGTGATGGCCGCGTGGACGTCGCTCGCGAGCAACCCGTCCTGGTGGTCGTACGGGGACTATCCCCTTGGCGTTGGCGGTCAGCCGTCGCCTTCGCTGCAGGCGCAGGAGCTGACCGACTACTCGGCGGACCCGAACTATGCCGTGCCGGGCTATATTCCCCGCTCGAACCTCGACGGAGCGTTCGTGCAGGGCAAGTACTGGGTCGTCGGCGGCTACGGGGCGTTTACGCTTGACATTGACCCGCTCGACCCGACCAGCGCCAAGTACCACAACAATCGCCAGTCGGGCAACGACGTGTACGACCCGGTGACGAACACATGGGACTCGTCCAAGTGGGACGGCACCGGGCCGCTCGGCTACAACAACGGCGGCGGGGCCGCGATGCCGACAGTCAGCCAGGGGACGTATCCGGGCACGAGCCAGACGCTGGGCTACGACTGGGACGGCGACGGCACGAAGGAGATCTTCGTCAAAGGCGGGTATCCGATCTGGGGCGGCGAGTTCGGTGTGTACGACCCCGACACGAATACCTGGGCCTACACCGCCCAACCGGTGGCCTGGCCAAACGGCGGGGGCATTGCCCAGTACCTCGGCGTTGCCCATGAGGTCGGCGGCAAGATGTACTGCATTGGCGGCTACCAGTGGGGCGCGGCCGGCATCAACGGGCAGGTTTACGATCCCTGCACCAATACGTGGACGGTGCTTGGAGAGGACATGCTGCCGGGCGCGGCTGCTGGTCAGTTTGCCGGCGCCGTGCTTGGGACCGACATCTACCTGCTGGGCGGTGTCGGGGCGGTGACGCAGATCCTGAAGTACGACACCATTACGAACGCGTTGACCGATACGGGCCACACGCTTCTGACGGGCGTGCTGCGGGCGGCGGCCGTCACGATTGACGGAAAGATCTGGGTGCTCGGTGGGGAGGACCTTGGCGGCGCTAACATCTCTGACATCCAGATCTACGACCCGGTGGCGGGCACGGTGACCTTGAGCGCGCTGAGCCTGCCGGTCGGGATGAGCCGGCTGGCGGCGGACTATGACCGGCTTACGGGCACGCTCTATCTCGGCGGAGGCTACCAGTTCACGACGGCCGGGGGGGCTAAGATCAACGGCAATAAGCTGTGGTCGGCGGTGGTCGGCACCCCGCCCATGCCGGGTGACGTGGACGGCAACGGCGTGGTGGACGGCCTGGATCTGACGGCGGTGATCACGGCGTGGGAGACGTACGCGTGCGACCCGCTGTGGGACCCGGCGGCGGATCTCGACGACAGCGGCATCGTGGACGGCCTGGATCTGACGGCCGTGATCTCCCACTGGACTATCCCGTCTTCTGCTGCGCCTGATGAGCCGGCGGCCAAGCCTGGGAAGCGCCTGGGTAACGTCCGCAAGGGCCGCTAGGGTTCGATTGAAGCGGCTTGCGGCGCAAGGAGTTAGCTTGCGCGTCGTGAGATGCGAGGTTGAGGGCGGGCCCTGAGATGGTCGAAGGGCCCGCGCCTCCCTCGTTGGCCGTGAGCCCCGGTGGCGGCGCGACGTCGGGGTAATCAGAGAACAGCTCTATGCCACAGGTGGCGAGGAACATGTCGGGCAATGTCGGGCAAGAGAATTCCTTAAAAAAGGGCTTGACATGGATGGCCGAAAGTGGTATTGTTCTCAGCGCTAAGGTAAAAAGGGGGTGTATCTTCCCTAGGGCCGTGAGCTTCTTGCCTGGGTAAGTTTTTTCGGGCGAGGGCGTTATCGGTTCTCAGCGCGGCAAGAGGAGAAGGGGGCATCACCAGCGCTTGTGCCGGGCGCGTTTCATTGTCACCCTTTGGCTCTGTGCTGGATCGCACTGGGGGATGTGCCGGCCTCGTAACTTCGTGGGCAAAGGGGCTTCGGCCAGAAAAGGAGATAGGGGGACAGCGCAGAGAATTCGTTCCTGGTTGCCTGCTCGCGTTCCGTGCGGTGTTGCGGGCGTCAGGATCGTGAGTCTAGCGGTTAATTGAGTCATTTCAGTCAGGACATTTGGGGACACGAGAAAGGAGACATCATCATGAGGACAACGTGGATTGCGATCGCGCTCGTGAGCTTTGCGCTGGTGGTTCCGGCGCAGGCACAGACCTACGGGACGATTACGGGCGTGGCCACCGGTCCGATGACGGCCGGCTCGGTGCTGGAGATCACGTTCTGGGTCGAGTTGGACGACCGCGGCGGCGTGGATTCGGGGCTCGCGGGCATGGACTTGCTGGTGAGCTGGGACCCGACCAAGGCGGTCCTGAGCGACATCTCAGCCGGCGAGCTGTGGATCGGCGGCGTCTACACCGTGGACAACCCCGTCAATCTTGACAGCGACGGTGACTGGGGCGCCGACTACTACACGAGCGATCCGCCCGGTCCCGGCGTGGAGTACAAGATCACCGACATGAGCACCGATACCTACATCGGGATCATCCCGGGCACCGACGGGGTCGAGGGCAC
>Ga0180432_10007862_pt1 | contig 13452 bp, 12 predicted proteins | sample SS_ome_10_FD_132414 | JGI IMG/M metagenome (GOLD analysis project Ga0180432, IMG submission 132414) | Hypersaline lake sediment archaeal communities from the Salton Sea, California, USA - SS_1_MS_2 metaG | ecosystem: Environmental > Aquatic > Non-marine Saline and Alkaline > Hypersaline >...
GATTCCATTTACGTACCAGGTGGCCGAAATGAGCACCCGTTTTCCAGAGGGCATCAAAAGTTACATTACTCATATAGTCAAACTCTCTACCTAATTAACGTTTCGAGAACTGGAATGCACGGCGGGCTCCCCGCAGACCGTATTTCTTGCGTTCGATAATGCGGGCATCCCTTGTTAAAAATCCAGCCGGTTTCAGTTTTTTGCGCATATCCGGATCATACTTCTCCAGTGCTCTGGCAATTGCCAGACGGATGGCACCGGCCTGACCGGCATCTCCGCCGCCCGCCACATTGACATCGATATCAAATTGGCCGACAGCTTCACATAATTCCAGCGGCTGCATGATGATTCTTTTGAGTGAATCTCTGCCAAAGTAGTCTTCGAAGGCGCGTTTATTTACGGTTATCTTTCCCTCACCCATCCGCATGCGTAAGCGTGCTATGGCTCGTTTGCCGCCGACCACCGAGAGATAATCTGATTTCGGCATAGATGACTATCCTTCTACTTCTAAAGGTTTCGGCTGTTGGGCGCTGTGCGGATGTTCCGGTCCGCGATAGATTTTCAGCTTCTTGATCAGGCGGCGTCCCAGGCGGTTGTGCGGCAGCATTCCGCGCACGGCATGCTCAATGATCCGCTCGGGATGATCGGCGAGCATCTCCTTGTACGAAATGATGCGTTCGCCCCCCATAAAACCGGAATGCGTAAAGTAGGACTTGGCCTCTGTCTTGCGACCCGTGAGCCGGATTTTTTCGGCATTAACGATAACCACAAAATCACCGGTGTCCATATGCGGGGTAAACATCGGCTTATGCTTGCCGCGCAGAACCGAAGCCACCTGGCTCGCCAGGCGTCCAAGCACTTTTCCATCGGCATCCACGAGATGCCATTCTTGCTGTATTTCATCCAATTTCGGGTAATATGTTTTGTACATAAACTCTCTCTCGTTACCGATTAAAAAAGCGGGTAAACTTACGATGACACTATTTTAGAATCAAGTTTTTTTTCGACGAGGATTTAGATCTCAATATATGTCGATTGGGTAAAAACCGATTTGATTCGGCCGGTGAATTCCGCACCCAGAAACGGGGTGTTATGGGACTTCGAATAAATGTCCTTACGGCTGAATACCCACCACTCCTCAGGATCGAAAATCGTCAGGTTGGCCGCTTCACCGGCTTTGATCGGCGGCAATGGCAAATCCAGCACGGCGGCTGGCCTGGTGGTAAGTTTTGTCACCAGATCCAGCAGGCTCAGATGCCCCGCCTTGACCAGCTGAGTCATGGCCAGCCCGAAGGCGCTTTCAAGTCCGATCAACCCGGAGGATGCCAGATCGAGCGAGGTCTCTTTGGTCTCATAGGTATGCGGCGCATGGTCCGTGGCAATAGCATCGATGGTTCCATCCTTGAGTCCTGCGATGATCGCCTGGCGGTCCTCTTCCGTGCGCAGGGGCGGCGCCACCTTTCCCTGCGCACTGAAGGAACGCATATATTCATCGGTCAGGGTGAAGTGATGCGGTGTTGCTTCGGCAGTTACCCGTACCCCATCGGCCTTGGCTTGCCGGATGATGGCTACCGCCGCGGCCGTCGAAACATGCGGGATATGAATACGGGCCCCGGTCAATTTCGCCAACATGACGTCGCGGTATACCATCAGCTGCTCGGCCGCGGCCGGATTAGCGGTCAGTCCCAGCTGCGTGGAGACTATCCCTTCATTCATCAGGCCGTCAGCGCGCAGATCGATATCCTCAGCATGATTGATCACCGGCTTACCGGTAACCCGGGAATATTCCAGAGCATAGCGCATCAGCAGAGCGTTCTGCAGCGGTGTGCCGTCATCCGAAAAGGCCACTGCGCCGGCTTCCGCCAATTCTCCCATTTCAGTCAGTTCCTTGCCTTCGCGACCTTTAGTAATGGCGGCAATCGGATAGACACGTACCAGCAGATCCTCGGCCTTTTTATAAATCAGGCGCACGCTGTCCTGCGTGGCGATGGGCGGTACTGTATTGGGCATACAGCAGACTTGCGTAAATCCGCCGGCCAGGGCCGCTCTAGCTCCCGTGGCAATCGTCTCTTCATCTTCAAAGCCCGGCTCGCGAAAATGAACATGCAGATCGATAAATCCCGGGGCGACCGATTTGCCCTTCAGATCCACAACCCGCTTGATACCGCTCTTGGGTATCTCTTTTTGTACTTTCCGGATCTTGCCGTCATCGATCAGAATATCGGCCGTGTAACTCTTGCCCTGATGTGGATCCACAATTGTAGCGTTTTGAAATAATATCTTATCGCTTACTTTTTGTTGCTGCATTTCTCTCTCCTATTTTGCTCCCGCCAAAAGAAACAGTACCGCCATGCGGCTGGCGACTCCGTTAAGCACCTGATGCAAAATAATGGCATGTTCACCATCGGCGATATCGGAATCGATCTCTACCCCGCGGTTCATCGGCCCGGGATGCAACACGGTAATCGGCTTGGACAGGCGGTCCAATCGTTCCCGCGTGATCCCGTACAGATTACGATATTCGCGCAGGGAGGGGATCAGACCGGTTCCCTGGCGCTCGCGCTGAATGCGCAGAACATTGATGGCATCCGCAAATTCCAGGGCTTCCTCCAGCTGATAAGTCACCTTGACGCCCAGGGACTCAATCCCCACCGGAATAAAGGTCGGCGGACCGCAGACCATGACATTGGCACCCATCGTTTTCAATCCGTGAATATTGGACAGAGCCACCCGGCTGTGACGAATATCGCCAACAATGGCAACATTCATGCCCTCCATATCACCGACCTTTTCCTGCAGCGACATCATATCCAGCAGGGCCTGGGTCGGGTGTTCATGGGTTCCGTCCCCGGCATTGATTACGACTGCATCCACAAACTGACTGAGCAATTTCACCGACCCCGGTACGGGATGGCGCATTACCACGACGTCGATTTTCATGGCAAAGATATTCTGAATGGTATCCTTGAGGCTCTCGCCCTTGCTGAGGCTGCTGCTACTGGCCGAAAAATTGACCGTATCCGCCGACAATCGCTTCTCGGCCAATTCGAAAGAGATGCGCGTACGCGTCGAGGGTTCAAAAAACAGGTTGACAACGGTAACCCCCTGCAGCGTCGGTACCTTTTTGACGGGCCGTTCGAGAACCTCGCGAAAGGAAAAGGCCGTACTCAGAATCGCCTGAATGTCCTCTTTGGGTACCCCCTCCAGTCCATACAGATGCTTGATACTCAGGTTCATCGCTCTTCCTCCACCAACTGAATTCCGTCTTCGTTATCGACCTCTTTGACCAACACCCGCACCTCTTCGCCCGGCGCGGTCGGGAAATTCTTACCCACGTAATCGGGTTTGATCGGCATTTCACGATGGCCGCGATCCACCAGCACGGCCAGCTGAATGCGGGCCGGCCGGCCAAAATCGATCAGCGCATCCAGCGCCGCCCGCACCGTCCTGCCGGTATAAATCACATCATCCACCAGAACCAAAATTTTGTTGTCCACATCGAAGGGAATATGGGTAACTTCGATCGTGGGCAGTTTGTGCTTGGTGCGAAAATCATCCCGGTACATGACCACATCCAGGATACCGAGCGGCAGTTTGACCCCTTCGATTTTTTCGATTTTCGCGACCAGACGCTCGGCCAGATATTCACCGCGCGTGCGAATTCCGATCATCGCAATATTTTCGATGCCCTTGCATTTTTCGATAATCTCGTGTGCCAGGCGGGTAATTGTCCGATCCATCGCCTTGGCATCCGCCATTTTGTTTTTGATTTTGAAGTTCATGGTTCTCTCCTACATAAAAAAAACACCACCCCGTGTGGTGGTCGTTTTTCTTTTTTTGCCTTTGCCAACTCGCCGGTTGCACTTAAAAGGCCCCTTTGCTTTAATTAGGCCAAATCTAAAAATTCATCCGCTAAATACCAATCTTTTTATGCGCTCCCGGGTCAGGATTGCTGCCCCGGGTAAAATACTGGTTGCGCAATTTTGCGGGCAGCGATTTGGGTCGTGGTTGGCGACCGTAGAAGAGGTCATCCAGCGGTGCAGCCAGTCTCCCGAAAAGCGGCGAGCGGTGAATTGCCCAGCGAATCAGATTATGAAACAGATTGACATTATGGGCATAGGGGCAGACCGCCAGACAGCGGGCGCAATCGGTACCGGACCGGCACCAGTATTCGAAGCAGGCCTCCGAGCGGATGCGCCAGCGCAGGATGCCATCGATCTCCTCGCGATCTCCGAAAGGGATGGCCTGCGACGGACAGCACGCGGCACATTTCCGGCAATGCTCGCAAAACGTGATCATACTCGTATCCCGGGAGCGCGCATCGGGTACAAGCGGCAGATCGGTTGTCACCACCGCAATCCGCACCCGCGGGCCATAGACCGGCGACATCAAGAGTCCCATGCGGCCAATCTCGCCCAGGCCTGCATCGCGAGCTACCAGCGGACAGATCAATTCGTAATTGCCGTCAATATGCGCCCGGGCGGGATATCCCATTCCGCGGATCTGCCGGGCCAGCGCAATCGCCATCCGCCCGGAAACCAGATACTGCCACGAAGACTCCCATACCGTCGGTGCATAAGGAGCACAGTCGATGAATTCCTTACGCATCTCCACCAGAAAAGCGATGGCGTAGCGATGTCGATTTCGAACCTTACGGCCATATTGCTCTCCGCGTCCGCGATGCGAGTAGAGGTGATAATCCCGCAGGCGGGTGACACCGGCTGCCACGGCGCCTTTCTCTTTCAGCCAACGCTTCAGATCATCGCTCATCTGTCGTGCGTCGACCTCCTTTTGCTGCTCTGCAACCGTTCCATCGACAAGATGACGCTCCCCCGCGATGGTCTTGAAATTGCCATCGGCCGCCGGGAAAATCTCAGGGTCGTAGAGGGATGCCTTCCGGGAAAGCAATCCCGGCAGTTCGCGCCAGCGCCGGTCGAGTTCCAGCTCCCGGGAATGCGATTGGTAATATTTTCGATATGGCTCCGTTCCCGGCTGCAGTTCTTCGCGGGCAAACATCGTATCGCGTTCATCAAAGCGGTGTGGATTTTTGTTATTCATATTGAAGGTCTTGCGGTAGGGCAGAAAGAAGAGCAGCAGCGCAAAAAGCGGCAAAAACAGGAGCACAACGATCACCAAAGGAGGATAGAACAGGCCCCAAACGGCCGGACTCAGGTATAGCAGTCCCAGAAGTCCACCCACCAGGAGGGTCCACACCGTCGCCCGATTTTCCCTTTCACGCCAGGAGACGAAGGCCACCCATACAGATCCCAATACAAAAATGGCTCCCAGAAGTGCGAGCCATAGATGAGCGTGGAGGATCAGCCATTTCATGTTCGCTAAATCTAACGCTCTTCAGGGTAGCGCGCAAATAGAAACGATCCCGGAGAAACCGGAATCCGTTTCGTTTCCAACGATTTATATTTAACTTTTTAGGCGCTGAACCTGTCAAAGGGACGATGTAAGAAACGATGACATTATGAGGAAATGAATGAATAAATCACTGGAAATCTTTCTTTGGCTAACACTGTCCGGTTTGCTGGCCGGCTGTAGCACAGGGATTCAGACCGCCAGCTTCGTGCCGCAGGAAGCCGTGGAAATCGATGGCGATGGTAGCGAATGGCTGTCCCACCTGCAATATGACAAAAAGGGACAGATGGGCTATGCCGTTGCCAATGACGACGCATATCTCTATCTCTATTTCCAGCTGGTGGACCGAATGCAGATGCGCAAGGCGATCATGCAGGGCTCCACAATCTGGATTGATCCGCAGGGAGGCAAGAAAAAGACGCTTGGGATTGCGTACCCATTGCCGGCCGGGCGGGAATGGCGCCAGTCGATGCGCTCCGATCCCCAGACCGGACGACCGAGCCGCATGCCACTGACCGAAATCCTGGCCTCACAGTGGGAAATGGAGCTGCGCTACCCGAAAAAAGATATTGTGTATCGCTTGCCCCTGGACAGCCAGGAGGGTGCCTGCCTGCAGCTCAAAGCGAGCCGCTCGGCCTTACTCTATGAACTGCGCCTGCCGCTGCAGATCGATCTCGGTCAGGAAACTCTTTTGACCCTCGCACCCGGTCAGGCCATCGGTGTCGGTTTCGAAACGGGCGAAATACAAATGGACCAGATGGCCGGCAGAATGGGCGGCCGTCCGGGCATGTCCGGTCAGATGCCCATGGGTGGACGACCCGGCGGAATGGGCCGTACCCCCGGCAATCGCCCGGGGATATCGGAAATGCTCGAACCTTTCCGGCTCTGGATAAATACCGAACTGGCGGTTCCGGAATAGCGAATTGAAAAACCTGTTTTTCAGACAACCCGAATGAAATCAATAGTGAGGAAGTCCATGTCCCGACAAATGATCAGCACTATATTCACCTTTGTCATTCTGCTGTTTGCCCAGAATCTGGGAGCGCAGAGTCAACCACCGGCCTATCAGGCCACTTTAACCGGAACGGTCCTGGATTCGCTGAGTGCAAAACCAATTCCCTATGCCAATGTCAGTCTCACCCGTGTGCGTGATAGTGAAATCATCACCGGCACCCTGACCGACGAAAACGGCCACTTCAGTATCTCGAAAATCCCCCTGGGAGCATACCAGCTGCAGGTCGCGTTCATCGGCTACAAACCGCACAAGCGTCCATTGCGTTTTTCACCGGAAACCGGTCCCGTGCAGGATCTCGGGATCATCACCCTGGGACTGACGGCGATCCAGATGCAGGCCGTCGAGGTAGAGGAAGATCGCCCGATCCTGACCCACACGATCGATCGCAAAGTATTCAATGTCGAGGAAACCGATCTGAACATTACGGCAGCCGCGACCGATATCCTGCTGCAGGTGCCCTCCGTCGATGTGGACCTCGACGGGAACGTCAGTCTGCGCGGCAGTGAAAATGTTTCCGTGCTAATCGACGGCCGACCGACCGGCTTATCCGGTGACGATCAGGCCGCCTTTCTCGAACAGCTGCCGGCCTCGACCATTCAGAGCATCGAGGTCATTACCAACCCTTCCGCCAAGTATGATCCCGACGGCATGGCCGGAATCATTAACATTGTGCTGAAACGCAACCGGCTCGAGGGCCTGACCGGCAATCTGCGGACCGGATATGGATTCAACGACCGCTATCAGGCCAGCGCCCAGGCCAGCTACCGCAACGGCAACTGGAATCTCTATGCGATGCTGGGACTGCGCGACGACTGGCGTGAAATGTCCGGTGAAACCACCCGCGACTTTTTTCTGGGTGACTCGACCAGCACGCTGGATCAGATCACCAGCGGCAAAATGTCCTTCGGCAGCTACAACGCCAAACTGGGGGCCGAAAGGAATCTGGGAGAAAAATCGAAAGTATCCTTCGATATCAATTTCATGAATCGGGGGCGTACCCGGCAGGAGGATATTCACTATTTGCAGAGCTCTCTGGGTGAACTGTTCAGCGAATATTTCCGCGAGAGCGAGGATGAAGGCGGCGGTCCGGCCGTGATCGGAAACCTTGGATTCGAGCAGCAATTCCGCCATCCCGGCCGGGTACTGAAGGTTCAGCTGTCGCACAATCATCATTGGGGCGGTCATGACCAGACTTCCCATCAATTCAGCCCGGATCCCCTGATCAGCGAATACGATCTGGATCAAAAAAGTGACATGGACGGAGAGCGCAACAACACCATCCTGCAGGCGGACTACGAACACCCCATCACTGAAAACAGCCAATTCGAAATTGGCTACAAATCGATTCTTAACTCCATCGACAATGAGCGCAACTATTATAATCTGGTCAGTGCTGATGAGTGGGAAATTGACAGTCTGCTGAGCAATCATTTCATCTATAGCGAAGACATTCATGCCGTGTACGGGCTCTATGCCGGAACGCTGCAGCAGTTTTCCTATCAGCTCGGCCTGCGTCTTGAGCAGGTATACAACAATTCCGAATTGCTCGATACGGACAGCGAATATCAAAATGATTACTTCAGCTGGTACCCCAGTCTGCATCTTGGTTATCAGCTGTCGCCTATCGATCAGCTGCAGCTGTCGTACAGCAAGCGTGTCAACCGTCCGCGCACCCGGGCCCTGATTCCGCACGAGGACTACTCCGATCCGCTCAACATCCGGGTAGGTAATCCCTATCTGCTGCCGGAATATATCCACTCTCTCGAGCTCGGATTCTCGCGCTACCGCAAGGGCTTCGGCACTTCTGCCGCCATCTATTATAAAAAGGTAGATGACATGATGAGCCGTATTAAAACCGTCGATGACGTAGGTGTTTCCACGACGACTTTCGAAAACATCAACAGCGCCCAATCCTACGGCCTCGAACTGGTACAAACGCTCTCGCTATCCCAGCAGTTCCGTCTTATGCTGAGCGCCAACCTGTTTCAGACCGAGCTGGACGCCTCCAATATCGAAGGGGAATTGATCAGCGATTCATTCGGCTACTTCGGCAAAGTCACGACAATCTGGTCCGTTCTGCCGAAATTATCGATTCAGTTCTCGGGAACCTATCGCGGTCCCAAGGTCATTCCCCAGGGCGAGATTTCGTCGGTCTTTTTCGGCGATCTGGGTGTCAAGCTGGAAATGCTCAAGAAGCGCGGTACCCTGAGCATCAACATCCGCGATCTCTTCGATAGCCGCAAGTTCGAATTCGAGACCGAGGGCACAAACTACACCCAATCCAGCATGCGGCGCATGGGCGATCGTACGCTCTATGTCAACTTTGCCTATACCTTCGGAAATCTAAAGGACAAGCAGCAGAAGCGGCGCTCCACAATGGACAGCGGCGATCTGGAAGAGATCGGAAATTTCGAGATTGACTAGACGGGAGTTTGCCAATCTTCTTATGCAGGACTGCCGGGGGAATTTAACTCCGGCAGTTGCTGTCTTAACCGCGTTTTCAAATCCTCAGAAATAAAGCCTGCATCAATTGCATTGCGGTTGCAATGTATAAATTGCCTCTCCGTCCAGCCGAAGGTCTCGGCCAGTTTTTGGTATTCCTCATTCAGGGTGATGTTGGTAATCGTACGGGTATCGGTATTGATTCCCAATGATACGCCGGCTGTATAGAGCCGCTGAATCGGATGCTCTGCGTAAGTCGGGAAAACATCTGTCTGGATGTTGCAGGTCGGGCAGATCTCAAGATGAACCTTGCGCCGGATCAGCTCTTTCACCAGCCCGGGATCTTCGATGCTGCGGACGCCATGCCCCAGGCGGAGGGGCTGAAAGTGTTGCAGCGTTTCCCAGACGCTCGCGGGACCGCAGGCCTCACCGGCGTGCGCCGTGCATGGAATCCCGTGCTCGCGGGCATAGCGGAAAGCGGCGACATGGGCATCCACCGGAAAGCCGGCTTCATTGCCGGCGATATCGAAAGCCACAACGCGCGAACCACGAAAATCTTCTACCAGCTGTACGGTTGTGAGACTCTGCTCTTCTGAATAGCTACGCAACGTGGCCAGAATCAGACGGGCCTCGATACCGGTCGCGGCCATCGCCTTTTCAACCGCCCTATCGATAGTCTCAACGACCTCATGGGGTGTCAGTTCTCCGTCGGTATGCAAGAGCGGCCCGAAGCGAATCTCGGCATAGATCACACGATCGGCCTGCAGCTGTTCGAACAGATCATCGACTACCAGTTCCAGGGCTCGCTTATTCTGCATCAGGCGAATGCCCTGCGGAGCCCGCTGCAGAAAATCAGCCAGATCGAGGCATTTGGGCGGTGCAATGAAATTTTCCCGGTAGTCATCGGCAGTCAGCTGCGGGTCGAGCCGGCAGGCCACCCGATAACTCAGTGAACAATCCAGATGCAGATGAAGTTCGACTTTGGGTAAATCTTCGATTCGCATATCAGTTAAACCCGTATCTATCTGATAAAGAATCTACGCAATCTGTGGGAATTAAGAAATCCTTCGAATCTCAATTGTGGCAAAAAATCAATGATCTGTTCCGGTCTCTTCGGCCCCTAACTGGATGAATTCGATGGGGACACCACTTTCCTCGACGAAGGCCACCCGCACACTTTCGGAAGGACTATTGGACGGGATGATGACGTTGCGACCTTTGATGGCTTGCTCCAGATCATCGACGGCGAAGGCAACATGGGGAACCGTTTTTACGAGTTCGGGCAAGTCGCAGTCCGGCGCGAAACGCATCCATTCGATCCCGAACTCACTTTCCTCGAATCCCCGGGTATACATTTTCAGATGGGGATGATAGACTTCGTCCGGATGGGCTTCCGTGGTCGGTATTCCCAGATGATGATATTTCATAAACCGTTCCTGTATTCTTTTGCTTTTTAGTCCAGTGCGATGGTCTCCATCGATAGCGAACCGATGCAACCGTAGCCACCTTCCACCGTGTGAACCGTCTCCTGAAACGACTGCGGAATAAAGGAGGTCGGATTGTTCAGGTATTCGCTCAGATTGCGATCATACGCGTAGAGCAGGATCATTTGGGCCGTTCCGAGTTCTGCCGTAAGCGAGATGCGCACCGCGACCCGGTTTTGATCCAATACGGCATAGCGTCGATCCAGTGCACCCTTTTCACCGATAATAAAAACCCGGTATTCAAAAGTGTCGCTGTTGCCGTCCAATTCGAATGTTAATTCATCGCCAGCAACATGCAGCGAACCGGGCACAATTCGTGGTTTCGGCGGGATGATGGTCATCCCAAACACATCTGGAAAACCGGGTGCCGAAACGCGTACGCGAAAGCTATCTCCCGGCGCGGGCTGAAATTGACCGGCATAGTAGAATCCCCCGCGGCTGCTGCCGCCCGACATCGCAAAAGTCAGCTCGAGCCCCGTGCTCATGTCTTCCACAAATATATCGGCGTTATCGATTACGATCTCTGCCTCTTCGTACATTTCCTCAGTGGTCACTGCTCGCTGTACATGCACGAACGAAGAACCCGGATCGCCATCGGCCCGCAGAATACCAAACACATTCAGGCCGGGCTCAAATTCGACATCCAGAATATCGCGCGGCATTGGCCCGGGTTGATGGGGCAGCTCACAGCGCCAACTAACGCCTAGGATGAGCGCCGTTAGAATCAGGCCGATATATCGTCGAAATCTATGCATATTAAAACCGAATACTGTAACTGGCATTGACACTCGGAAAGAATTCGAAATCCAGCGCATAATAGCCGTAATCGGGCAGATAAAAATACCACTGCGGATTGCGGTGCAGGAAAAGGATGTTGCGAATTGTCATCGTAAAGACAGCATCGTCGGTGCCCAGATATTCAGCCAGATGGTAGCCGAATCCCGAGCGCAGTTTCTTCTTCCAGCCGATTTCCCATGCTAAGCGCGGCGGATAGCGGACATTGTTCTTGGCCGGGGTAATGCTCGTCGGGAAGCCGCCCAGCGTATTGCTCAGCGGGTCGTACTGGTAATGAAAATACATGCCCGTCTCCCAGGTCTTGGGATAGCCGGAGGTAAACTGGAAAGAACTGCTGGCGGTGATATCCTCGGTCAGTTTATAGAGCAACAGCATTTTCAGGTTATGCGGCTGATCGCCGTCATACAGAATCGTCTTTCCGTTGAGAATGGAAGGGTAATTGCGGCTACCATGCGAATAGGCATAGCTGATCCAGCCCGATAGGCGTCCGACTTCCCCGCGCAGCAGCAGCTCAAATCCATACGATTCACCGCTGCCCTGATCGATACCGTTTTCCTGCGCGCCGTAGAGATAGCCCTGATCATAGCTGTAGCGATAGAGATTGCGCAAATCCTTGTAATATGCGGTGGCCGAATATTCGAGAGTCTCGGTGAGCCGGCCCTCCAGCCCGATAATGTGATGGACCGAATGCAGCGGGTCGAGCTTCCCCAGAGCACTGTAGTAATCAAGAAATTGCACGAACTCGTTGCTCTTGGAATCCATGGTGGTGAGATACTGGTAATAATGTCCGTAGGCGGCTTTGAGCGTAATCGTGCCAAGCCGAAGCGCGGCCGATAGGCGGGGCTCTCTGCGCCAGGGCATTCCCTCCACCGACCGGGACAAGCGCAACCCGAGCTTTAACAAAAGCAGGTCAATCTCCAGGCGGTCCTGCAAAAACAACGATTGAATGTCCAATCGGCTTCGCTGAGTGGGACTATTAATCTCAAGCTGACCAACACGATTGGTAAAATGAAGCTGATTGGCCTCGAAGCCGAACTGTACGGTTTGGTTCCAAAAAGTAAAATAATTGAGCTGCGTTTTGAGCGTGTAGTCCGAAATCGAATTCTCGATACGGGTCTTGAAATCGAGTGTAGCGTCGATTGCCTCGCTGGTATCCTCGAAGGCATAGCCGAAGTAGGTTTGGTTATCCACCTGCGAGCCGGAATAATAGGCCTGGGCCTCCAGCATCAGGTTGGGAAATAGCAAAGTGTTCAGATGTACACCGGCAGCCGCATTGCTGGTATTAGTCACGAAACCTTCCCGCATTTCATCCAGGAGCGTATCCGGGAAAAAGAGCATCAGATTGTCAATGCTGTAGTCCATGTAGTCACGGGCATAGAACGACGAAAAACGCAGCTCGGTTTTGCCCCACTGCACACGGTAGGCGCCGTTGAAATCGGCCATCAGATTGGGTACCCCCATGAGCACCCGATAACTCAGATTGGAGTGCAGGCGACCCGAGAGCATAGCCGTTGAGCTTTGGCTGACCGGAAATTCCACGGCACCCGAGATACCGCTGATGCCGGGTTTGAACTCGCCGTGCCATTCGTGCTGGTGCCCCTCCCGCGTGCTGATATTCAGGATCGAGGAATTACGGCCGCCGTATTGCGCATCGAAGCCACCCACCAGCATCTCAATATCCTTGATCGCATAGGGGTTGAAAATCGCGCCCGATCCCATGAAGTGCTGCGGGTTGTAGATCGTCATGCCATCCAGCTGCACCAGGTTTTCGCCGGGATCGCTGCCGCGTACATAATACTGCGGCGAGAAGGGATCGGAAATCGTCACGCTGGGGGTGTATTTGATCATCTGAAACACATCCTTGCTCAGCTGCGGAATCTCCATCAGAACCTCTGGGGCCACCTCAAAACTGGAGATATCGAGTTCGCGTTCGATGATGGTGTTGCGCCGTCCGGTGACTTCAATCGCCTCCGTGCGGATGCTCCGCGGGCACAGCCCGATTCTCCCCAAAAACACATTTTGTCCGGTGGGTATCACCTGCATTGCCGAATCCCGGTAGGCAATGTGGGAAAAGCGCAGCGTGAAGGCATCCGGCGGAAGATTGCGGATCAGGAAAAAACCCTCCAGGTTGGTTGCCGCCCCCTGCCCTGTCTGCCCGATAAATACATTGGCTCCCAGGATCGCTTCCCCACTCTGCGCATTCTCCACGTAGCCAGAAATACTGGCCGCCGACGAGATTCCCGTCGTGATGCAAAGCACCGCAATGAGAGCCAGAATCCTTCTCATGGCAGCAGCACTCCCAGCGAAATTGCAAGCCCGATCTCATAGCGATTGATGTTATCCGGCAGA